>WNGJ01000216.1_pt1 | contig 49832 bp, 43 predicted proteins | sample 5400611 | NCBI WGS metagenome assembly WNGJ01 (sample SAMN13153375, study PRJNA577476) | soil metagenome | isolation source: 40 cm soil or saprolite under Garry oak tree replicate 1 | place: USA:California | collected 2016-06-15 | reverse complement strand
CGTTTCCAACGCGGCCACGTGAGGCCATTCTGACCCTCGATCATTATCGATATCGCAACCATGTATTTGAGCTCCTTTTTCTGCTTCCTTTCATTCTATTGAACGTTCATGCAGAGTTGTATGTCAAGTTCAGCCGGCCGACATCCACTCATAATTCCTCCTTCCCCACCCCACCCTTGAGAGAAGAAAGCAGGGGACACCCCTGCAACCCCGGCAAGGGGCTTCTCCCCTTGCATCTCGTTCATGCATGTGCTGATTGAGCCAGTGCGTGGGCGCATCCTGCAACCCCGGCAAGGGGCTTCTCCCCTTGCATCCTCGCTTTATGAGTGGAGCTCAGCTGCCGGCCCTGTTAGTCTGAACATCAATTTGGGGCGAGATCCCTGGTAGATGAGGAAAAACTTGTCTATTTCGCCTGCCGAAATTTATAAGCTGAGACTCTGAGACTAGTACTTCAGTCTCAGTTTCCCATACAACTCTACTACATTCGTTAGGTGATTTAGAAAGCGGATGATCCTCCTAATTATTGTAGTACAACGACGAAATGGAGTATAGTATGGATAACCAGACCTTACAAAGCGATGAGGAGCCGCGTGCAGGAACCGTTACAGACCTCGCCAGGAAATTGCGCAAGCGCGAGCAGCGCCTGCTAGGGCGCTTACAGGAAGTGCAGGAGAAAGAAGCTAGAGCGCTGGAACGTTTAAGACGTGCGGAGGCACGCTTGCAGCGGCGCAGTGCTCGTTTAGAACGCGTACTAAGCCATTTATTACTTGTGCGCCAGCAACTCGCTCATTTGCAACTCGTTGAACAGCAGCCAGAGCAGGTCGCCCCCGTGATCGCAGTGACTGCCACTTCAGAAGTGGCTTCCACAAGTGATACAGAGGTAAACGTCTCCCCGGCACAAGCAGATCTCGCCCCTACAGGTGTTGCTACAACAAACACCACTACTCAGCCAGAACTCATTGCTGCACCTGGCGCTCCATCTGATACCACTACCACACCCGTGTCAGAACTCGTTTCTCCCTCTGACTCCAATGCTGTTGTCGCCGTTTCAGAGCCTGCCGCCACTACAGCTACTGAGCCAGAACTTATTTCTACACCAGACACGACGCCGGGCACATCTACCACAACTGGAGTTGAACCCTCTTCAACCCCTGTTTCAGAGTCTGAAGCTCCTACCAGGCTCGAAACAGAAGTTGATGCTACACCTGAGGTCGCTACCTCCCCTGAGCATGAGACTGCCCTTTCAGCTTCACAAGAGCAGCCATCCGGCTCTATAGCGGAACCGGAGGCCACAACCTCACCAGTAGTAGAGCAGGAAAGCCAGCCTACAAGCGAATCGCCGGCGCAAGCGGCTGCGCAGGCTAAAGAAGCCTGGGCTGCGGCAGAAGCTGAAGTGCAAAGCGCTCGCAATACTGCTCATGGCATAGCCGCGAGTATTTCGTTCCTGTCACAAACGGGTGGCTTAAGTAATGAGCTCATGGCAGAACTCTTACGCAGGCAATCCGAGGCCAATAAGGCTCTGACCAAAGCTCAATACGTTGCACGCCTGGCTTATGGGAAATTTGTGCAAAAACAGCAAGCATCTGAACGTGCCGCAAGCCAGCAAGCCGAAGCATCAACGGGCGCGACAGAGCATCATACACAACAGGATCAGGAGAATGGTGCATCACCGGCGGAGGATAGTGCAGTTGACCTGACAGGGAAGATGCATGCTATTCACCTGTACAAGCCTTTGTGAAGTAGAAGGTTATCATTAGCCAGTTCTGCTAAGTCGCTCTGATTCGCAGCAAGCCCCCCACCCCAGATGAATCAAGAGCGTGTTGCCGCTTTAGCGCGGTAGCGCTAAAGCGGCAACACGCTCTTTTACTCTTTTTTGGGGCGGGGAGGGGAAGAGGAAAAAGGCTTTTGAGAAGATCTGTCCCTGACGTGTCACTACTTGCAAGTGTGGCTTATACCTGTTATTCTTAATAGTAGGTTAGCTATTATACACGATCAATGTCTGGTAGGTAGATCGTAAACATCCTCGAAGGAAAGCGAGAGCTTATGGATACTTCTCTTCAAAATACAAGTCTCACTGAAGATGAATTGACGGTGCCTGTCCTGGAAGGCCCAGACGTAGATGAAGCTGAAGCCGAAGAGGCAGAACACATTCACCTGCCCAACGGCAGTCTCTGGCCTCTTATTTTGGGTGCGTCAATTCTAATCACCATAATTGGCTTCCTCATCATCAACAGCACCTCCGCGCTTGTCATCATTGGCGCTATTCTCGTACTCATTAGCATCCTGGGCTGGGGGTTGCAAGACCCCATGGCCGCGCACGGCGAAAAAGTCGAGCCTGGAAAGTATGCGGCGACCTTTGCCGAGGCTGCGAAAACAGGCAAACCAACGCCTCTTGCTGAGATAGCCCTGGAAGAAGCAAAAGATGTAGTCGATAACCTGGTTACTGTTGACACAACAGCCTGGAGCGCCCATCCTGTCAAGGTATTCGTTGAGCGCGAAGGTGTTGTATTGTCCCTCTACGGTAAGGTTGAACTGGAAGAGCAAAAGAAGGAAGTCGAGTCGGCCCTGCGGCAGTTACCGGGCGTGATTGATGTCATGAACTTCCTTGTTGCCGAGGATGAGCTTCTGAACACAGTAAATGCCGTTATCGCAAACTTGAAAGCCCAGGGCAAGCTGGAGGGAGCAAAAGATCTGTCGGCGCTGGTTGAGAATTATATCGTCAGCCTGTATGGCGAGGTCCCCAAGCCTGAGATGAAATACCTGCTAGAGCGGGAAATTACTACTATACCTGGCGCCCGGGTGGTGATTAATCACATTGGCGTGAACGAGGACATTCCAGGCAACGTGGGGAGAACTTCAAACAGAATAGCTCGAATTTAACGAACGACCCGCCCCCCGCCTCCGGGCGACCACAAGGGATCGCCCCTACATGGACGGCCTTTCGGCCGACTCAATCGTAGGGCGATCCCTTGGACTTTGTTAGCGAATGCGATTGAGGAGCGATTCCCCGCCCCCATGCTTACCGCTTGCGCAGGAATGCCGGAATATCGATCACATCCCCTGGAGGAGAATTGCGACTCCCGCGAGGCAAATCAAGCGCCTTCGGGTCCATGCGCCGGATTGGACGCTGTGGACGGGAATCTGCTGCAGGTCGCTGCGATGGCTGGGCCTCCGGTTCCGGCACGGGCAGCTGTGCGTGCCCAATCTGTGTTTCGATCACGTCTTCCGAATCGCTTTCCAGGTCATAACCAAAGCTGTTTTGCACATCAGCGCGTCCAAGAGGTTGTCGTATTGGCTCCTGCATGGCAGGGATTGGCGGCGTAGGCTTGCTTGCGGGCTGGAGGGGTCCCGTTGGATGCTTCGCGATGTTCATGGGCGACGCCGGCGCTACGGGCAGCGAACCATACCCCTGGCGCATGCCCTGCTGGGGCTGGCGGATTGGAGCATTGCCATTGCCGGGAGATGGAGCAACCTGGTAGAACATGCTCCGGTTGTATTCCCTGCGGGTCTGGGGTGTAGTTGACAGGTGTTGACCGTCGAAACCCGTGGCAATCACCGTAATCTTGACCCTCCCATCATAAACAGGATCCTGCACCGCACCAAAGATGATGTTTGCCTCTGGATGCGCTGCCTGGCTGATGATATCGGCCGCCTCGTTCACCTCGTAAAGGGTCAGATCCATGCCGCCGGTGATATTGAACAATACGCCGTGCGCCCCGTTGATATCGATATCCAGCAAGGGGCTGGAAATCGCCAAGCGCGCTGCATCGATAGCGCGCGTCTCGCCGCTTCCCTCGCCGATTGCCATCAAGGAAGAGCCAGCAGCCGACATGATGGCCTTCACATCTGCAAAGTCCAGGTTGATGAGGCCTGGCACTGTAATCAGATCACTGATGCCCTGGATGCCCTGGCGTAGGACATCATCGGCCAGGCGGAAAGCCTCTTTCAACGGCATTTTCTTGTCGGCAACCTGCAAGAGCCGGTCGTTGGGTACGGTAATCAGCGTATCCACGTGCTGCTTGAGGTTGGCGATGCCCTCCTCTGCTGCTATACGACGCTTATTTCCCTCGAAGGTGAACGGTTTCGTGACCACGCCGACGGTCAAGGCTCCTAGCTCGCGCGCTATCTGTGCTACGATAGGGCTCGCGCCTGTGCCAGTCCCGCCGCCCATACCTGAAGTGATGAAAACCATGTCTGAGCCTTTGAGTACTTCGTACAGTTCTTCGGCATTCTCCTCCGCCGCCTTTGCCCCAATGCTCGGGTTACCTCCGGCACCGAGACCACGCGTGAGCTTGTCGCCGATGCGAATACGGTTTGGCGTTTCGGTCATCAACAAGGCCTGGGCATCAGTGTTGACGGAGATAAACTCGATGCCCATCATATTGGCCTCGATCATGCGGTTGACCGCATTGCTACCTCCTCCTCCTATACCGATCACACGGATTTGGGCGAAGCCCTCAACTTGATGATTTCCCAATGGCAGCATTTGTGGCCTCCTTTCGAGTTTGTTGCATAGGCGCAAGTACTCGCTTGCGCCTCACACAAACAGGCGATGGCGATCATGGCAGGCGGCAATTCTCGCCTCCCACACTACAATCAATCTTACTAAGGAATAAATGCACGTAACCAGCGTCCTAAACGAGATAAGAAATCTCCGTGCCCTAGCTCTTCTTGCTCTTCCTCATCGCTTAGAAATGAGGTGTGGCGCAGACCCCACAGCAAGAGGCCCACCGATGTGGCATAGGCTGGACGGCTGATCGAGTCTGCCAGGCCATGCAAACCAAGTGGAACACCGGTACGAGCAGGTAGGTCGAGAATCTGCCCCGCCGTGTCCACGATGCCTGGCAACTCGGATGCACCTCCAGTTACTACCAGCCCTGCCGGCAAAAGCCCGTCATAGCCCGATTTCTTGATCTCCTCACGTACCATCTCGAACAGCTCTTCTACCCGCGCCTGAATGATTTCAGCGAGCAGTTTGCGAGGTACGAGATCGTTGCAACCTGGTATGTATTGCGCCAGGTCGATCATGTCGTCATCGGCGATCGTCGCAGGATTACAGTGGCCATAGGTCACCTTAAGTTCCTCTGCTACAGCAAAAGGCAAACGCAAGCCTATGGCGATGTCGCTAGTGATCAGATTCCCCCCGATTGGCAACACTACCGTATGCCAGATGGCCCCATCGGTGAACACGGCCACGTCAGTGGTGCCACCACCGATGTCAACCAACGAGACTCCAAGGTCGGTTTCCCCTTCGGCCAACACTGCCTCACTTGAGGCCAGCGGCTCCAGTACCAGGTCCTCGATCTCGACACGCGCCTTGTGCACACACTTGATCAAATTGTGAATAGATGACACTGCACCTGTAATGATGTGCGTCTCTACTTCCAGGCGGAAACCGGACATCCCGATCGGGTTCTTGATACCCTCTTGCCCATCTACAACATAACCGCGTGGGATGACATGAATCACTTCGCGGTTAGCGGGGATCACAATGGCACGCGCGACCTCGATAGCCCGGCTAATGTCGTTCTGCATAATATCTCGATGGCTGGGCGAGATGGCGACAAATCCCTTGCTATTCTCGGAGTCGATGTGACTACCGGCAATCCCAACGTATGCAGTTGTAATGGTTTTTCCTGAAAGGCGTTCTGCACGATCCAGCGCCGCTGCAATGGAAGTGACTGTTTCCTCAATGTTCACCACCACCCCGCGGCGCAAACCCTGTGAAGGGCAGGTGCCAACGCCAACAATATTCAGTTTCCCATCGCGATCCAATTCGCCGACAAGAACACAAATTTTTGTTGTTCCCACGTCGATACCGACAATCACCCGCTCTTGCACGATACACACTCCCTTGGGCGGTTGTAAGGGCACCCTTAAGTGCCCACGCACTACAAACTACACCACTACAATCAACTCTTCAATGTATACACTGGGCGCAAGCCGAAGCGCAGATCAATGGTCGCCAGGTTGAGTTGTTGTTGCTGCGCATAGTTAAGAATCTGCTGCAGTTCGACCAGTCGATTATCCAATGGATTGCTGTCATCCGCATTGCCCAGGTAGGCCAACCAACCGTTTGAACTCACAACTTCGAACGAAGCATGTCCCTCGTGCCTGGGTACAACCTCATAGCGCAGTGTAAAGGAGGAGACCCCTGTCAATTGCGGCAAACGTGCGAATAGTTGCGTTGCAAATGCGATGTCTGCCGCATTCAGGCGAAACCCCGGGCGCACCGGCTGCGCCGCCGCTCCCCCGCGCACATCTACGACTGTCATTAAGTGATCCATCCCGCTGGTCTCGCTGGCAGCAGCTATAACTACGCCATTGCTGTCCACGCTAAACTTTCCCTGCCGCGTTTGCCAGAGTAATACAGGCGTTCGCTCTACTACGCTTACATTCAGTTGACCGGGCAACTGCTTCTCCAGGTTTACCGAGGCCACTACTGGTAATGCTTCAATGCGCGTGGTCAGTACTCCCGCATCCAGCAGAAAGATGTTCTGGCCCTGCATACCCATATGCTGAATACTATGTATCAGTGTACGGTTTTGCGTTCCCACAACATTGACCTGCTGCACATGAAAGTTTTGACTGCCAAAGGCAAAACCCGCTCCCAGGGTACAGATCACCAGCAGAGCAAACAGGCTCAGAAAACGCCGCCAGAATCTGCCCCTGCGCACTACACGCTGCCCACTCCGCGCAGGTACCCGCGCTGCGCGGGGCTGGCGCGGTAAAGATCGGATTACTCGCACCTGCCCCTCGTGCGCAGGTAGGCCTGTTTGAGCAAGTGTACGCTTCACTAACCTGTTCTTTGCATACGGTTCTGTGGGAGCACGACGTTGGTGGGCTCGCCGATCAGCCCATGGCGTTGGCTGTACGATCTCCTTCGGCGTCGTCACGACACGCCTGCGAGCGTCCGGATTGCTGTGGGCTGAAAACTGCCCTTCACTTCTCACCCTGTCTCTTACCCCTGGCAACTCGTGTTCGCTGGCGAGACGAGACGCTGCTCGACCTCTATAATCGAAAGCGATCTGCTCTTTTAACTTTTTATTGTCCATCATGGTTTCCCCCACTCGCCGCGCAATTCGACCTCCAATTCCAGGTCTATCCCAAACTGCTCATGTACGCGATTGCGAGCTTGTACGATCAGCGCTACCACATCGGCTGCACTGGCTCCTCCTAAGTTGACGATGAAGTTGGCGTGACGTTCAGAGATTTGCGCCCCGCCGTGGGTTGTCCCTTTCATTCCGGCCTGTTCAATCAATCGCCCTGCAAAATCACCCGCCGGATTTTTGAAGACTGAACCTGCACTCTGCTGAGGCGGCTGAGTCCTCTTACGATGTTGTTTATGCTCTTCAATAATCTTGCGTAACTTTGCAGGGTCTTCACGATGAAGATGTACCGCCAAATGCATGATAATTTCGTCTGGTTCGATCAGTTTACGCGCAGCCACTATTGGATTGCCTTGTGCATCGAACCCGATACGACGTTCCCTACGGAAACGGCTATGCCGGTAACTTAAATCTAACTCGTCGTGCAGGTAGCGCCGTAACATGGGGACGCTAAGCCCGGTGTTAGACGCTGTAACGCCGCGTGCATCCAATACCTCGATCCAATCCAACACTTCGCCAAGCTGACTGTTATGCGCTCCGGCGTTGGAGATGACACCACCCCCCAATGTTCCAGGTATCCCCGGCCCGAACTCCAATCCCCCCCAGCCCTGGGCTGCGAGTTCGTTTAAGAGGCGCGGCCAACTGACACCTGCTTCCGCCAGCAGCAGTGAGGTGCCATCGCCTCGATCTTCGATCGAGTAGGCGTTGAGAGCGATACGGGCCACAATACCTCGCATGCCTGCATCTGCATAGAGTACATTTGTGCCGTTGCCTACCAGCAGCAGAGGCCACTGTCGCTCAGAGCACAGGCTCACCAGGTCAATCAGTTCTCTCGATGTTTCAAGTGAAACCCATATATCCGCAGGGCCACCCACGCCAAAAGTAGAATGGCGTGCCAGTGGCTCGTTGCGGCGCACGCGCCTCTGAAGATGTGGCCGTAACTCTGTATAAATTGTCTCCGCATCGAACGTCATGTTTGTTTTCCTGGTATCCTGTATCTGCAAGGGGAGTCCTCACATTTCATCTAACAGTAATTTGGTTACGATATACACGTCGCCTGCTCCCATTATGATTGCCAGGTCGCCGGAACGCAGTGCGCTGCGCAACAGTTTTGCTGTGCTCTGCACATCACCGCCGTACATTACCTGCTTGTAGGGGCCCGATTGATTGCGTTTAACCATTGCTTCCACCAGGTCTTGCGCGTGTACAAGACCTGTATCGTGCTCACGTCCCGGAAAGATGTCGCTAATAATTGCTACATCTGCGTTATCAAAGGCAGTCAAAAACTGCTCGAAAAAGGTCTTAGTGCGGCTGTACATGTGCGGTTGATAGACCGCTATCAGCCGCCTTCCGGGAAACCGCCTGCGAGCGGCCTCCAGGGTAGCTGCAATCGCCGTTGGATGATGCGCGTAGTCATCAATCAGGATGACATCCTGCACTGTCCCATCGACCTGGAGCGGCCCCTGGTGACGAATCTCGAAACGTCTCCCGATGCCGCTAAAGTTATCCAGCGTCCTGATTATCACCTCAGCGTCCAGGCCTATAACATGTGCCGCAGTCAGGGCCGCCAGTGCATTCTGAACGTTGTACATCCCTGGTAATTGCAGGTGAATGACTCTTTCCGCCGGAAATGCCTTGCTGCCGCGTTCCTGCGACCTGACACGGAAACTTGTCTCACCTTCAAGCCTTACATCATAAGCCATGAAGTCCGCCACATCATCCTGCGACATTCCTGCAATTGCATATGTTATGATTCGTCCTGTCCAATCGTGCAGCCGCTCGCGCAATTCCAGGCAGCCTGCACTATCAGCGTTCAATATTAGCGTCGGCCGGAAAGGCCAATCGCCCTGCATATCCATGCCGCGTATAAAATGTTCAAAGGCTGCCAGATATGCCGCGTAGTCGGCAAAGAACTCTGGATGCTCAAATTCAATCGAAGTTACTACCGCCAGGCGCGGGTGATAGTGCCAGAAATTGTTATTGAACTCATCCGCCTCATTTACAAAGTACTGGCTTTCACCGATACGGTAATTGGTACCGAATTCTGGGACGATCGCGCCTATCTCACAGGTTGGGTCAAGTCCCGCATGCACAAGCATGAGCGCAAGCATTGCTGTCGTAGTCCCCTTGCCGTGCACCCCGCTGACCGAGAGCACACACTCGCCCAGCATCCACTGTCCCAGCATTTCTTGCCATGTCATGACCAGCATTCCGCGGGCCCTGGCTGCGACCAGCTCAGGATTATCAGGATTGAAGGCCACAACCGCCGGAACGTAGATCAGGGCGTCAGCATTGCACAGGTGCTCGGGACTATGCCCAATTTGTACCGCTACTCCCTGCTGCTCCAGCATATTCGTCGTAGCCGACGCGGATTGGTCACAACCTGTCACGCTGGCACCTCCCAGCAGCGCCATCTGCGCCACTGCTGAAATTCCCTGGCCACCAATACCCATGAAATGCAGCCGCGCGTTCTTCAGTACTTTGTATCCTGCTTCGTTCATTTTCTTACTTTTGCAATTTTTACGACTTCCGCTGCGATCTCCTGCGTCGCGTCCGGCTTCGCGAATGATCTCGCCGCGTTTGCCATTGTTTCTAAAAGCGTAGATGATGCCAGTATAGATTTAACATTTTCTATAAGTACCCGCGGCTTCAGGTCACTATCCTTAATCACCTGGGCCGCTTTGTTACGCCCAAACATCTCCGCGTTTGCCTCTTGTGGCGAACTACCGATCGCCGGTGGCAGCGGCACCAGAACGCTCGGCTTGCCTAACACCGCCAGTTCGCTCAGAGTAGAGGCTCCTGAGCGACAGAGCACCAGGTCCGCTGCCTGCAGTGCCAGGGGCATCTCCTCGTTCAGGTAGGTCACCAGCCGGTAACGCCCTCTCAATGCCTCGTCCTGCTCTGCCAGCACCCTTTCAGTTAGCGCGCGAGTTTCGTTATACAACTCCCTGCCACTGATCTGTAGCACCTGGCAGAACGCCAGCAGGCCTGGTAAAGCCTCACCTACCGTTTGATTCAGATGCCTTGCTCCCTGGCTGCCGCCGGTAACGAGCAGCAGTGGCACTTCACCCGCCAACCCCAGCGCCTGGCGTGCCTCCTGCGGGGGCGTCTGGCCTACATCCAGCATAGCTTGCCGTAACGGATTGCCCATTTGCAGCGTCTTGCGCGCCGGAAAGTAGGCCAGTGAGCCGGCAAATGCCACCGAGATACGTGTCGCCAGTGGCGCTACAAGTCTGTTCGACAGGTTCGGCGGCACATCTTGTTGGTGCATCAACAGTGGCACCCCATTGAAACGCGCTGCCAGCCCTGCCGGAACTGCTACATACCCTCCACTCGTAAAAACTACGCCTGGACGGAACTTGCCTACAATGTTGATCGCCTGTATCATGCCCAGTGGTACGCGTATCACCCCTGTAATCGTCTGCCACGAAATGTATCTCCGTAACTTTCCGGCTTTGACAGTAGCCAAGCGAAAACCCGCCGCAGGCACGATTTCGGTCTCCAGACCGTCATCGCTGCCGAGAAACAAGACCTCCGCCTGGTACTTTTCACGCAACTGCATTGCTACTGCCAGCGCTGGATATATGTGACCTCCGGTACCTCCGCCTGATACAAGCACTCGCATACTATTCTCGATGTTCTCAGTTTCTCCTTCCGAACTATTCAGATCTCCTTTCTCTTGCGCCGCCGCAGGCGGCGGGGTGAGGGAGAAAGGCGGTCCCTGGAAGCCCCCCAGGCTTCCTTGCCCCGCACCCCGCCAAGGGGCCTTGCAGGCCCCTTGGAACTCCCTGCTGAATAGTTACCTCCTTCTTTAGTAGGGGAAGCCGGGAACCTTGCTCTCCTCGCTTACCCCAATGAATTTTGACGACCAAAGGCGGTAATCGAGCTGCAAGGAGGACGAGGGCGACGCAAGCGTCCCCTCCCCGCATCCGCACCACCCCCACCCCTACGCGAAGTCCAGGTGCGCACCGGCTCCTCAAGCGGCCTCAGCATAAACCTACCCCTGAAAGCACCGCCCCCACCCCTACACGGTAAACTGCCATTTTTGGTTGTCAAGGTTCTAAACGACGTAGACATTTTTCTTAACACGCTTCTTGCGCAGTGAAAGCGCCGGCGACTCAGGCTCCTGAATATAGCGTGAGATGTTCAGCAGCACGCCTACAGCCGCCAGCGATACAACTAGCGATGATCCACCAAAGCTGATAAAGGGTAACGGCACTCCCGTGTAAGGAATCGTCCCCGTATTCGCTCCGATATTGATCAAGGCCTGTAATACTAGCCAGGTGGTGATACCCGTCGCCAGTAACGACCCGTACAGGTCCGGTGTGCGCCTGGCGAGCCGGAATCCCCGGAAAGCTAAAAACAAAAAGAGTATCACGATAATGGCGCAACCTACAAAACCCAGTTCTTCGCCAATAATTGGAAAGATCGAATCGGTGTAGGGAAAGGGCAGATAGCCAGTCTTCTGACGGCTGGCTCCTAAACCTAAACCGAACCACCCTCCCGACCCCAATGCCAGTAATGCCTGGTACAATTGCAAATTGATGCTGGTAATATCCTTAAACGGATGCAAAAAACCCGCTATACGATAATAACGATAACTACTAAACGCCTCTTTTAAGAAAATCAACCCACCACAAGCCATTGCCAGTAAGAACTGTGCAATATTAGCTCCCGCTGTAAAGAACATTGCCGTAGCGAAACCGGCAATAATGATGGCGGTGCCTAAATCGTTCTCTAGCAACACCAGGCCTAACACGATCCCAACCAGGATAATGAATGGGGCCAGGCCATAGAGAAATGTCCCCACCTCTTTCCCTTTACGCGCCAGCCAATCAGCAATATAGAGTGCCAGCACCAGCTTAGTCAGTTCGCTCGGCTCAAACGAAAAGAACGAGCCGAAGGCGAGCCAGCGTGAAGCTCCATACACATTCACGCCGAACTTCAGCACTATCACCAGCAGCGGCAGTATAATCAGCATCCCGGGCAACGAGAAACGCCGCCATTGGCGATAGTCTACGCGCATCGTTACCAACAGCGCTACCAGGCCCAGCAGCGTCCATATCAGTTCGCGCTGAAAGTAGTACGACGCGTCGCCCTGGTTACGCGCAGCCTGGAATGAACTCGCGCTATAGACCATCACGATACCGATGCATAACAAAGCCAGCACGATGATCAATAGCCATGCATCGATCTTTCCCGCGACACGCGGCAGGCGCATCTCCAGTTCGGCAAGTTTCTGCTGCTCTTCCTCCGTGACGCCCTGTATCGACGCTGCCTTCTGCTTTGTCTCCTGGATGGTTGCTGGCCGGCCTCCCTGCGCCGGCGGGTCTTGCTGTGGCGTTTGCACCGATTTCAGGCGCCAGTCCGCCATGCCACTGCCGGAAGCTACATTCTTTGTTTCTAACCGCGGGAGATGTTTGCGCGGCATCGCGCGCATGCCAGGGCTCATCGATCTTTCTCCAGCGGCGTAGAACGTATAAGGGCGCGTTTGCTCACCCTTGCGCGACTTCCCGCCTCTCCTGGGCACACTCGATTGAGCTCCCACATCACGTCTTTGCTCGGCAGATTCCAATGCCGGAGAGCGCATGTAGGGCCCAGCTTGATCGCGCATTTGCGTCCTTTCAGGTCCCTTCTTATTCGGTTGTTTGCGCATACCCCGTGCCATGAAATTTATGCCCCTACAGACTTGACATAGAACAAATTTTCCAGTATACTTACTCTTGCGAACCATATGAGACAGGCGCCCGTACGCGTGTGGCGGAGGTACACCTGTATGGGTGCCCCCTGCTGCATCCAGGGATGGCGTAGAAACCTGAAGACTTCCCTGCCACGCAACAGAGGCTCCTGGACAAATACTTTCCGACAAGTTCACGGAGGACACCAGGAAAATCCTCTTGCGGGAATCCCTACAAATCCCTTCGTACTCATCCTTCGTTCGCACCCCGTACCGGCTGTTCTCGCATCATATTCAAGACTTGTTCAAGGTCCGTTTCACTCAAAGGCACATCTGCGGCACGCAAACGCACCTGCTGTAGATCAACTGCTTGTACACCTTGAGTTTGCACCAGTTGGCTCCAGGGATCATTGATTAGCAGGGACGATCCCTTATGGTCGCCTATCGATCCCTCCTGCTCTTCCGTCACTCCCTGGTGCCCGGCCGCCTGAAGCTGCATGTCTATTGATTGTATACCGAGTAATGTTCGCCAGGCTTCACTCAGCTCGGGCTCCTGCTCTACCTGGTTGTCAAGAGCGTGAGATTTTTTTGCTTCTTCGTCCTCTGATTGCATCTCTATGCTCCAATCAGTGAATAACCTTATTTCTAATACTCATTTTGCCCGGTCAGGCGGAATCGCATAGTACCACATCAATTGTTGCGCGACCGTGTGCCAAAGTGGAGCCGCTGCCGTGCTGCCATAAATTGCAACCTTTGGTCGATCTAATTTCACCAGGATCACAAACTGCGGATTGGAGGCAGGAATAAAACCTGCCACGGAGGCCTCAGTTTCATCGGCTGAGAGACCCTGCGTTGTCGCCGTTCCCGTCTTGGCTGCAATGCTGTATCCAGCGACCTGCGCCGGCTGCGCAAAACCATGCACAGCAGACTGCACCAGCATTTCTGTTAATAACTCAGCCGCGTGGGCGCTGATCACACGTCGCTCGGGCCTCGGCTGAGTTGTCACAACATGCCCATTGTTGTTGATAGCGGCTACCATGTAGGGATGCATCATCACACCGCCATTGGCGATCGCCTGGTAGGCCATCGCCACCTGCAACGGCGTCGCCAGGATACTCTGCCCAAAAGCCTGCCGGGTCAGGTCACTCACCGTCCAGCCCTGGTAAGCAGGCGAACGGTACGATCCCGCAGCCTCAGGACCATCGATACCGCTGGGCTGGCCAAAGCCGAAACGTGCCAGGTAAGGATAGTAGCGGTTCGCCCCGAGAATATTGTGTGCTACATACGCTGCCCCAACATTGGCGGAGTGTATGAGCACCTGCGTCATCGACTCGGTGCCGTATGCCTTGAGCTCCCAGTTGCACACTGCAGGCGCATCGCTAAAGGTCATACACCCAGGATCATCCAGCGTCGTAGCAGGAATGATAAGCCCTTGATCGAGCGCCGCTGCCATCGTAACTACCTTCATCGTTGAGCCTGGCTCATAAGCGCAGTACAGTGCCGGGTTGAAGAAAACCTCTTCGCTTCCCAGGCACCCCTCCTGAGAGGCAAACTGGCCGTAATGGTTAGGATCGAACGTTGGTTCGCCCGCTAGAGCTACTACTGCGCCTGTGCGTGCATTAATTACCACCACGGTACCGCTATCGGCCTGTAATTGCTTTACTGCACCCGTCAGAGCTGCCTGCACCATGTACTCAATCGTACTGTTGATGGTCAGCGTCAGGTTTGCCCCGTTGATGGCAGGTTGCTCATTCGTGGCTCCCAAATCCAGCGGATTGCCCTGCAAGTCTGTTTCTGCTGTGATGCTCCCGGGCTTCCCCTCCAGCAGTGAATCGTACTGCCCTTCAATGCCATAGTTGCCGTGGTTACCGGCGTCATTCTGTGTGACAAAGCCCAGTATTTGCGCCGCTAGATTCCCACCTGGATAAGTACGCCACGTCCGTGGTTGCAGGAATACATCCGGCAGTTGCAACTCATGCAGTTGCGCGCTTTGGGATGGGTCGATGGCAACCGCAATACGCGCTGTAGGTAGTCCACTGGCAAAAGCGCTCTGCAACTTCTCGAGCGAAACTTTTGGTAATACCCGGTGTAACGTGTTGATGAATGCTGCCAGTTCGCTTTGCGTGTTATCGGGATGATCCACCGTGAATTGTAGTGGCTCGACGTAGACATCGTCACGCACGATGTTCGTGGCCAGAATATGACCCTGGATATCGTAGATCAGACCGCGCGGCGCATCCAATATTGCATTTTGGATGTGCTCTTTGTTAGCAAGCTGCGCCAGTTTGTATCCGCTCTGAGATTGAAGCACCTGCCAGTAATACAATCTTACCAGCAGTATCGCCATGCCGAGGCAGACCAGCAAGAAAATGAACATTTGCCGGTGACGTGCTCGCCGCAATTCTGCGTTCATTTTCTTGCCTCCTTTCCTCAGATACTGACTGGCTAAACGACTTTCCAAAACCGGATAAGAGAGGATGGAAGGGACATCCCGCGTCCTGTTTAAGGAAGGCGGCCCCTGGAACTCCGGCTGGGTTGAAGATGTGGTACAACCAGCACCTTCACAGTTTTTGGAACCGCAGGAACCAGGCCCATAGACCGTGCAAGTGCAGCTATGTAGACGGGCGATTGCTCCTGGGCGATCTGGTAGAGCAGATCCTGGTTCTCACGTTGCAATAACGCCTGTTGCCTGTGAAAATTCTGAATTTCCTGGTTCGCGGTCACCGCCTGGCCCAGTTGGGAAAGATAGAGTACAGCCATCAAACCGATCAACAGCACGCTAAATATACTTAAGGCTACTGGCCCCAGGCGAAAAAAAAACGGAGGCAGGTGCCGGCGTCGTTTGGCAGCCAGAGTTGGTTGTTGCCCTGCCATTTGTCGGAGTACATTCTGCTGTCCAGCCTGCATGTGCCGGCCATTCTGCTTTTTACGGCTTAACATCTTCTGCGCTCCTTCGCATTGTGGGGACAACCACTCTGATCGTCCGACCAATCCGACACACATCCGAGATTCGAGAGACCACTATAGGGCCTCTCCGCGACAGGCTCCCACTGATCGTCACTTTTACACCGGTCGTTCCGGCGTTGGCGACGATTTCAAGACGTGTGACGCACTACGAGCCAACAACTATTTCAGCGGCCCGCAATTTGGCGCTGCGGGCGCGGGGATTAACTAGAACCTCCTCTTTCGCCGGTGTTACCGGTTTTGGTGTAAGCAAGCGCAAACGTGCCTTGTGATTGCACACACACACAGGTGTACCGGGTGGGCAGATACAATCCATCGCCTCACGCCGCATAAATCCCTTCACCAACCGGTCCTCCAACGAATGAAAAGAGATAATTACCATTCTTCCACCACCCTCTCGCATATTGCCTGACTTCCCTGCACCTAAAACATCCACCATCTGGGGAAGCACTGCTTCCAGGCTCTCCAGTTCACTATTTACTGCTATGCGCAAAGCCTGAAAAACCCGGGTCGCCGGGTGAATCATGCCAGGTCTATACGCTACTCCTGCCGCAGCCAGTCGCGCTAATTGCGTTGTCTGCGTGATCTGGCCACGCGATCTTTCTCGCACAATGCGCCACGCGATCTGGCGCGAGCGGTACTCTTCTCCGTAACGCCAGAAGATATCTGCCAGCTCCTGTTCGCTTGCGTTATTTACCAGGTCGGCGGCGTTTAGCTCCTGCGACCGGTCGAGCCGCATATCCAATGGACCATCTGCGCTGAAAGATAACCCTCGCTGAGGGTCATCCATCTGGTCTGATGAAAACCCCAGGTCCAACAATATGCCATCTACGAAAGACACAAAACCGGCCTCGTCCACGATACGGGCCAGTTCAGCGAAATTCCCGTGTACCAACACTAAACGCCCATCTTGTACCGCGCTAGCCAGGCGCCTTTCTACCCTCGCCAGGGCTTGCGCATCGCTATCGATACCCAGTACCCTCCCGCTTGGAGCAGATCGCTCGAGTATTGCCCCGGTATGACCTCCACCACCTACTGTCCCATCCACATAATGACCGCCAGCGCTCGGCTGAAGAAACTTCAGCACTTCTTCCAGCATAACTGGGATATGGCCTGTTTTCATACATATTCCAATCCGATATATAACCCTGAACACCGCCACTCACGGAATACGTCTCAATAAATGTATTAGAAAGGGCTTCCATTCCCCTGTTCATCGAGTCTCTTCTGGTAATCCTGCCAGGTTGCCCGGTCCCAAATCTCAAAGTGATCGCGCACACCTGCCACTGTTACATTACTATCTAACCCGGCATAGGTCCGTAACTTGGCTGGAATTACCAGCCGTCCCTGCCCATCGAGTTCTACCTCGCTCGCGCTGGGGTAGATACGCCGTTCAAAGTCACGCAGTTCCTCAGTCGTCTTCCCCGCCACCAGCTCAGCAGACTTCTCCTCCCAGCGTTGCATCGTATACACCGACAAACATGTTCCCATGCCTTTACTTATTACAGCACCGTGTTGCAGTTGCCCGCGAAACCTCGCAGGCACTGCCATGCGTCCTTTGGCATCGATTGTATGCTCGTATTCGCCGAGAAACATGTCTGTAGGGCTCCAATTTGCTGTTCCCCCCAGCCTGTGGCCCCTTGCGTGGGTGTGCCCAGAATGTTCTCCCTCACCCTGGCGTGGCACACCTCTTCGCCCCACCCACAGGTCAACGTCGCCACTTCCTGCGAAGTCCTCACCACAATCCCCCACTTCTCCCCACCTGATTATAACATTATTTTTTAGAATGCGAGAAGGGTGTTATCCACCAATTTCTGAAAGACAGGTGGATAACTTGTGGATAACTTGTTACAAGCATTAGCATAATGCAAAGGAAATATGCTCCTAATGCATAGCCCAAACGTCATATGTACAACTATTACCCTCAGAGCTAAATCGTCATCTACTATAATACTACGGATGCACAGTAATGTTTGCTTCTCTGCCTGCTTGATGTGACAAATAGCTCTGCATCAACGTTCTATTAGTACGAGAACTCCGCCTTCAAGCAGGTATTTTGAGGTGTATGGGCAAGAGCATCGCGTGGTTGATTTGGGTCGAGCTAGTGGCAAGTGAGTAGAACGCATATGAGCCAGTGTTTCCGTTGCAGCAAGCTTTGTGAAGCCAATGCCGCATTTTGTGATGAGTGCAGGTCTCTGCTGCCAAATCAACTTCAACAGAGGCCTTTTTCGCACGCCTCGCAGGTGCCTTCATCCACAGCTTCAACCCCTGAAGACACACCTACCTTACCTGAACACGACGCTGTACAAGGTGATTCCTCTGAGCATACTACCAGCCCTCTACCAATTGTCGAAGCTGATCAAACGCCTCTACCGGCTGCGCTTGTGACCCACGAAGACCTGGTAGAACCTGAAGACACGCCTACCTTACCTGAACACAACAGTGTACAAGGTGATCCCTCTGAGCATATTACCAGCCCTCTACCAATTGTCGAGGCTGATCAAACGCCTCAGCCTGCTGCGCTTGTGACTCACGAAGACCTGGTGGAACAGGCCGTCTCCATGCTCAACGAGGCCGCACAACGCATCGCTGAGGGGGAAGATCCTGCTAAAAGCGATCGTAAAGCTCGCCTTTATTCTCGTGTCTCGCGGTTGAGACCGATTCCTGATATTTCAGCCGATATCAGGCGTGAGAGTACACCCCTCCCTCAAGTTTCTAGCTCCCAGCCAGATGAACCGGTATCGGTATCCAAAAGGGGCATTGAACGCCAGTGGAGCACCGGCGATTCGCCTGGGCAAGTGGACTTCGATGCCGACTTGCCTGACCTCTGGCCCTGGTTCGATGCGGATATCGAAGAAAAAGACAATGACATCTGGGCTGGCCGCACCGACCCTCTTATCTCGCGCCATTTCCCTAATAGCGCCGAATCAGCCCGCATCGAGGAAGAAGATATTCGACGTGCCCGGGCTGAAGGTGTAACAACCAGGCCATACCCTATCTCACCCAGGCATCGTTATTCCCCGCGCATGCGCATCGCCTTTACTGCGCTGGCACTCTTCGCCTTTGTCGCCCTCGCGATTGATGGTGTCCTGCTTGGCTTTACCTTCATCCACCAGCATCATACCGTTGGTACGCCGTCGGGCCCTCCGACACTGATCCTTTCCCAGAATTCGGCAACCATTGGTCAAACAATCCAGTTATCCATCCAACATTTTACGTCCTTGACAAGTGTTGCCCTGACGCATGATATACAGGAGCCTATCCAGGTCAATCAAGGTTCTTCTCTGGTCAAAATCAACTCATCAGGTTGGGCGAAAGTGGCTTTAGTCATTACTAATGATTGGGATCCAGGTTTCCACTTGATCGTTGCTGAAGATGTAGCCACGCATTATACCGCCAGTGCCACGCTGCAAATTACTGGAGGAAGCCCGATGCCCCCGCCGCACCTGCTAATCGACACCAGACCTCTCAATTTGGGGTCTGCAGTTATAGGCGCGAATACCATTTATCATTTCAAGTTAACGAATAGTGGGGGTGGCTCTATCACCTGGTCGGCCAGCAGCCATCAATCGTGGCTGTTGGTCGCGCCCAGCCAGGGCATATTTAATGACAGTCAAGTCATCTCAATCGCCGTCCAGCGCGTCGGTCTCAAGCCTGGAGATTACAAGGGCGACCTGGCCTTCTCATCGAATGTCAGTCCCACTGAACATGTTGAAGTTGATATGGCCGTGCAGCCTTTGCCTCCCAATGCCGGGCCCGTGATAGCCTTATCGCCGGCCCTGCTCTCGTTCACAGCAATCGACGGCCAATCGAATATAAGTGCACAAAGTCTGACCATCAGCAATCCCGGTTCGCGCACCTTATACTGGTCGCTTACCAGCAATAACCCGGCAACCGCAACCACTCAGTCGTCGCTTTTGCATGCACTCGGTCCCGGTGGCAACTGGTTGAGTGCTACTCCTCCATCAGGAACAGTTGCTCCTGGCGCAACCAGTACTATCCAGGTTATAGTGAACAGCCAGAGTATGCTTCCCGGCGTATACATAGGTACGCTGCTGTTCACGGCTACAGCAGGCGCAATCGACAGTCCTCAATCTGTCGACGTCTCTCTCACGGTGTCACCGCACTGCGGCATCGCCACAAGTTCGGGCTACCTATCATTAAACGCTGTCGAGGGCCAGAGCAACCCGGGCAATCAGGCTTTGAGCTTGAATGCCACCGTCAGTTGCGCAGGAACCGCCGTCAACTGGTGGACTTCCTCGACGCCTTCCTGGTTGACGGTCACACCCTCCAGGGGTCAGTTGAAAGGCACAGCCAGTACTGTTGTATCTTTCAGCGTCAATACAGGTGGCCTGGCACCAAACACATATACCGGTGCTATCTCTTTTGTGACAGGGCAGGCTACGCAAACAGTCATTGTACAACTATTCGTGCAATCTTCGCCTGCGCCTGCTGAGCCTGTTATGGGAGCCTCGCCGCTCAGTCTCAATTTTAGCAACACGCGGGGACTGCCCAATCCTACGGGCCAGGTGGTTACCATCACCAACAACGGCAGTAGCCCGCTCAGGTGGAATACGAACATCAATCTTTTGGCCGGAAGTTGGTTAGGCGTCGCACCGTCAGGGGGGACTGTTGCCCCGGGACAAACCGGGCAGGTAACAATCAATGTGAATACCGCTCAATTGATCCCCGGCAACTATATAGGGCAGGTTATCCTCAACGGGTACGATGCGAAAGGTCATATCGCACCCGGCAGCCCACAGACGGTCACCATCAACCTGGTGATGCAACCCCCCTGTGCCATTTCACAGCCATCAGCGGGTTCTCTTTCTTTTAGTGCTGTGCAGGGGACTGCAACAGGTCTTACACCGCAAACTGTGATGTTCACAGGAACCGGCAGTTGTGTCTGGCCGGTGACGTGGAGTACCAAAGTCGCACCTGCTGCCAGCTGGCTTACGCTTACACCCGCTTCTAATAGTATTAAGGGCACCGGTCAGTCTGGTAGCATCAGCGTTGCTGTCAGTATCGCCGGGCTGCCTGCGGGGACATATAGCACACAGGTCACCCTCTCTGCAGCCGACGCTTCCGGTGCACCCACACAGGGTAGCCTGGAAACATTCTCCGTGGCACTCTCGATCCTTCCACCCCCCTGTGCACTGTCACCGTTACCTGCAAGCCTTGCGTTCGCAGTCGCCCAGGGACAAACTGCCTCAACGCAGAACGTCCCGTTGAGCGAAGCGGGAACGTGTGCGCGTCCTGTCTCCTGGACTGCGACCGCAGACGCAGCTAGCAGTTCCTGGCTCGTACTTACGCCTGCATCCGGCACAGATAGTGGAAGCGGCAGTACTCTGAGTGTGAACGTGAATACTACAAGTTTGATACCCGGCACATATTCTGGAACGATCTCTATCAGCGCTACTGACAGTGCCGGAGTTGCAGTGTCAGGCAGTCCACAAACTATCCCCGTGACCCTAACCGTGACGGGCTTTACTATCAGTGGATCCATCGTCGCTTGCTCAGGCCCTGCGCCCACTTGCACCACCTCGCAACCCTTGTCAGGAGCTACGGTGGCATTGATGAGCGGCAGCACTACGATTATGACTGTCGTGGCTAACGCATCAGGCAATTTCTCCCTCCCGAACGTTGCGCCTGGTACCTATATCATCTCCGCCAGCGGAACCGATAGCAACAATAATCCCTACCATGGAAGTACTACGGTCATCGTGACAGGCGATACCACTGGTGTCAGTGTCAATACCTTTCCTGGGTAGAGCGTAGATCCATCCCCGTGTTCCCTTGCCAGCTGTTCCACAATGTGCCTTAATGTATCAAAATGCATTCATATAATGAAGGTGCAGGCCGGTAAATTCACATTCCAGAAACTGTGTGTTGCTGCGTTCATACACCAGTAGGAGCAGGAAGCACCCGGGCAAGGCCTGGGTTGCGGGGGGAAATGCCGCTCCTACTTCTGTAAGAGCTAGATCAGCTATCGGCCTAAGGAGTAGGAATGGACACCAAACGCTGCGTGCGTTGTCATAAACTGTTACGAGCTGATGCGCGTAGTTGTAGCAGGTGTGGATATGTCTTCTCGCGGGCAATGCCCGTGAAACGTAACGGCAACGCCACAAACGGCTCTCGTCGCACAGTTACTCCATCGATGCCTTCTAATCCACCCGCTTCACTACATCGTGCCGGGCATTACTCTGGTTTGCATCCCGAAGATCAACCTTTTCAATCTAGTTTCATGCCCGTGCAGCATGCGCGGCGTCCTCCCGCCATTACGCGTAGCCTGGCGGATCATGAACCAGGTGAAGTGATACTGCCTGCACTAACAGATTCGCCAGCATCCTCTTCACTGGCACATGAAAATGAACGATTGCCGAAACGTCGAATGGCTACGCCAACTCCACTACTTTTGCCGGTGCCACATCGCCAGCTTGCTTCATCACCATTGTCGCAGGCCCCGCCTGTGCATCAGCCGATTGCCGCCCCAGGAGCGGCAGCGTTAGCAGGACCACGTAAACGACAGCGGCACGAGCGTGCCGTGCCGGTTTTGCTGTTCACCTCGTGCATCCTGTTTCTGCTGGCAACGAGTATATTGGCGTTTCTGTTACTCGACAGAAGAGCGGCAGTGATAACGCAACCACAATTGCAACTGCCGGCCTCGCACATTGACCTGGGTGCAGGTGGACATGGCACAAGTTCACACAAGACAATCACTCTTACCAATGCGGGTGGTGGACAAATCAACTGGCAAGTGCAGAGCGATAGCACGTGGCTGAAGATTACACCAAACGGCGATACCTTTTCCGGTAGCGAGGTTGCTATGATCATTGTTAATCGTAGCAACTTAGTCCCGCACCTCTACACCGGCCATATCACCTTTTCCCAACGTGGTAGCAATACTATATCCGTGCTTACTGTTACAATGATGGTCAACCGGTCATGAACCCCATGTATACATGCAGAGGCTTGTGTCTACGCTCCACCGCAACTCGATAGACCACAGGAGGACTACCGCTTTGGTCTCAACACGCGACACATCAGCCTGGGAGCAATCCCAAGCTAGAGGGCAGCATGACAATCTACCCGTGCTCACCCAGGCTTGCCGGATGAGCAGCGTTGCTTCTTTCTGCGCTGTTTTCCCCTGGCCGCGAGTGCATCTCTGCACTTCTCATCAGGAACCGGATAACGTTCCGGCGTGCGGGTCTTTAACCGTCTCTCTCTGTTTGGGGTACGGGCGATAGCAATCGCCTCGCCAGAGTGCCTTTCGACCTGCTGGTAGTATTGCACGAACAGATGTCCCTGTACAGCGCCAATTCCATACAGTCCCCGGACTGCTTCCCCCATGTCTTTGCGACAGGGGACTCCTTGGCGTGGAGGTTGATTGCTGGCCCCCTAAAGGGGGGCTTCTCAAAAGTCGCTCTGATTGGCAGCAAGCCCCCACCCCAGAGTAATAAAGAGCGTGGTGCCGGTTTTGCGCGGCCGCGCAAAACCGGCACCACGCTCTTGTACTCTTTTTTGGGGCGGGGAGGGGAAGAGGAAAAAGACGTTTGAGAAGCCATGCCCTAAAGGAACCAAGACGTTGACGCTCTTTACCCCCTGTGCTAAACTCCTATAGGAGAGGCCAGCCAGCGTCCTATTTTCGCCTCTACCAACGAAAAAGATGACTTTGGAGGATAGAGCAGTGCCAAACATTACTTTTGTGCGTGAGAATATACAGGTCGAAGTGCCGGACGGCGATCATGTACGCTATCCAGCTCTGGAGCATGATGTGCAGATCTACTGCGGCATGTGGAAGTTTGCGAACTGCCACGGAAATGGCCTGTGTGGTACTGACCGGGTAGCAGTTTCTCCTTCAACAAACACCAACCCGCTCACCTTTAAGGAGAGATTTTGGTTGCGTAACGACCTCAAGAAGAATCCAAATATACGTCTCGCTTGCCAGGTTGAGGTCTATGGCGATGTGAGCGTTAATACCCAGTGTAATTAAAGTTGATCTGCTCCGCTTTAGCTATCTGCTCTAAGGCATATTTGGCTCGACAACGAAGAACAGCCTCACAGCAAGCTGATCATTCCAATACAATTCCACTGACCCCTCTACAGCCTGCACAAATTGGATTGGTACAAATCCACTCGCAGCGTCTGCAATGGGTACCGGTTTTGATTCTTCGTAGAAATTCTTGTTGGTATACCACTTGACAGTCACAGTACCAGGCTTCTTTGGATGAACGCTATAGGTTAGGAAAATCGTATCGCCTACTTTAAACTGGATGGTTTGAATCAGTGGCTGCGCGGTTGCCTTATCTATACTGGAAGCTGTTGCTGCCGAAGTAATGATTGTGGATGCTGGACCATATTGGGGTGCTGACTGAGGAAGGGGCAGCATGGGTGTCGATACGGATTTCGCATTATTTGGCCGCGCATCGCCATATAGCTGGTGTAAGAAGGAAAGCTTGCCAGTAGCATTAGCATAAAAGGCAGTACCCGCACAGAGCAAAGCAAATACGATCAGTACGCTAATTAACCCACTGATAACACGATAGCGTGGAATAATTGCTCGTGGTTTGGTATACATGGGGGGAACATAGATATACCCCTCTTCACCGGGAATGGCAGGCATTAATGAGCCCTCTTTACCTCCAGTGCTGCCATGAGGCATGGCTAGCATTGACTGTTGTGGCTCGCCTGCCCCACCCTGATAAGGGACAGGTAACAGCGATGGCGGGTTTTGCGGTACAGAACTGGGTGCTGCCTGCTGCAACATACCCTGTCCCCACAAGGTATTGTCATAAGTTTCACCCTGGAATGAAAGCTGCGGCACTTGACTATCCCATCCATTACCAGGGGGTGGAGCAGTTGAACTTCCCCAGCCGGCCGGTGCCGGAGGAACCTGGTATGCGGACCCAGTACCCCCAACCAGCGGTGAAGGCGCATTGCATTGAGGGCAAGGCTCATTATTGACTGGTCGATAGGCATTGCAGGACGGACACAACATATGATTCATTCCCTTTTTCGAGAGCTCTCGAAGACCCCACGGTATGCTGATCAAAAATACTATCTTAAAAACCAAAGTAACACCGGCATGTTACCTGGTCAAGTTTTGATGCATACTGTAAGGCAAAATGGCTATACATCTTTTTTATTAAACGTGTTTCAAGGCGTATCTTGAAACATCCAGGCCGTACATGTTACCATAAGTCCTAAGATAGTATTTCCTGGTACCTCCTTTGATGCCATTAGCCTAGTTGATTGAATATGCCAGAATCACAAGAACAGTGGTACAACAGACAGGCGATTGAGCAACTGGCTCAGCATATTCCGTTTGAACGGGACAGCGCCAGTAAGGCAGAGCAAATAGAATGGCTGCGTGGCCTGGTGATTCGCCACGGTCGCGAATTGGACCCGGAGCTTTTTGGCTTCGAAGCTCGTAACGAACTCTTACGCCTGGGATTATGGAATCGCATTGGGCCAGCTTCGTATGAGCCAGAGTAAGGGACCATCCCACCTCTTTGATTTGTGCTATCATACAGACAAAGAGGTTTTTGCTATAACATGTGTGTAGGTCAGTTCATGTAAGGGGGCATCGATGCTCAAAGGTACACTGCTGTATCTGGCTCAGAATGATTCGTTGCGTAACTTTGTAATACACAATCCGGCTGCGCGAACGTTTGCTCGTCGATTTGTGGCCGGCGAAAAGTTAGACGACGCCAGCGAGGCTATACGAGCGCTGAACCAGCGCGGCATGCATGTTTCTCTCGACCATCTTGGCGAAAATGTTTCGGACGCGAAAGAGGCCAATTCCGCCGCCCGGGATTATGTCGCTATCCTTGATCGTATCAAACAAACAGGCGTAGATGCCAATATCTCTATCAAACTTACTGCCCTCGGATTGGATATTTCCCAGGAAGTATGTGAACAGAATGTCTGCCATATCCTGGAGCAGGCGCAGAAGTTCCCCATTTTTGTGCGTATCGATATGGAGGGGTCGGCGTATACAGAGCAGACGGTAGATATCACCTTGCGCATGCATAAACGATTTGAGCATGTAGGCACAGTTATCCAATCCTGCCTGTACCGCAGCAAGAAAGATGTTGAGCAACTGATCGCCCAGGGAGTGCGTGTGCGCCTGGTCAAGGGAGCCTATAAAGAGCCGAAAACAGTCGCTTTCCAGCAGAAGAGCGAGGTCGATCATAATTTCGTGCGGCTGATGACAATGCTACTGCTGCGTGGCAATTATCCGGCCATTGCCACACATGATGAAGCTATCATCAACGCAACCTGTAAATTTGCGCGTGATAACGGCATTAGCAAATCGGCTTTCGAGTTCCAGATGCTCTACGGTATTCGTCGCGACCTGCAAGAAAAGCTGGTAAGCCAGGGCTACAACGTGCGCATCTATGTTCCCTATGGCTCGCAATGGTACCCTTACCTGGTGCGCCGCCTGGCAGAGCGCCCCGCCAACCTGCTGTTCGTGGTGAGCAATGCAATTAGAAAGTAGGAAGAGCCTGGTCATACCAATACCCTACGCGGATGCCTCTCAAGCAGTCATTGCCATGAGTGTAGCCGGTGTACACCGCGAACCCGACCCCTCCTCCGAACTGGTAACGCAGGCCCTGATGAATGCGCCCGCCGTCGCGGGGGAAATTGTAGGCGAGTGGACGCATGTCACCCTCACGGACTATGAGGGCTGGATGCGTACTGACGAACTGGAAGAACCAATTGTTAAGGGATTTTGCAAGGTCGGAGCATGCTGCGGCACGCCGTTACATCTCGTGGCCGTGATTAGCGCTATGCGCGCTCCTTTGTACAGTCATGTGGAGGGCAACGAAACCCACGGTTATGTGTATCTTTCAACGGTTTTACCGTTGCTCGATACGACGCAGGCAGACCGCGTGCAGGTTGCTTTACCCGGTGAGTGCGCGGCCTGGCTTTCACGTGGTGATATGGATATGCGCCTGCACGAGGCAGCCCACCCGCGCACACCAGTCAGCGTCGTAAGCAGCTGTGCGCGTGCCTTCATGGGCGTGCCGTATCTCTGGGGTGGGACCAGTTGTGAGGGTATAGATTGTAGTGGTTTTGTGCAACTGTGTTATCGCATGGGCGGTTACCTACTCCCGCGAGATGCCAACCAGCAGTTTGATTTCCTCGAACATAGCATTGAGAGAAGCCAGCTACAGGAAGGCGACCTGATTTTCTTTGGTCGCCAGCGGATTACGCACGTAGCTTTGGCGCTCAACGACCACGAGTATATACATTCCGAGGGGCAGAAATACAATTGTGTCACTAGCAATAGTTTCAATCCCGCTGACGCTCACTATGATAAAAGGCTGGACGAGATTTTCTGGAGCGTAAAGCGTGTGATCGTGTGATTGACAACTCCCTCCCCATCCTGTTACCCTCTGAATATACCGAAAATTAATCGTCTATCCCCTCTCATGAAGGAGACAAGCATGACCCAGCCTCTCAGCGGCATACGTATCCTCGACCTCTCTCGCCTGCTCCCTGGTGCCTATGCATCGCAGATGCTAGCTGATTTCGGTGCAGACGTCATCAAAGTCGAAGAGCCGGGCAGTGGCGACTATGGGCGCTTTATGCCCCCATACGGTGCCGGTGGCATGAGCCTTTACTTTCTTGCAATGAACCGCAATAAGCGCAGTATGACACTGAACCTCAAATCAGCTGAAGGACATGAGATCTTTCTACGCATGGTACGCCACGCCGGTGTAGTGCTGGAAAGCTTTCGTCCAGGAGTAATGGAACGCCTGGGTCTAGGCTATGAACAACTCAAAGTGGTGAATCCAGGGCTGATCTACTGCGCCATTAGCGGCTATGGACAGGATGGCCCTTATCGCCTGCGCGCGGGACATGACCTGAATTACGCGGGCTACGCGGGCCTGCTCCACTACAATCGCGGGCCGCAGGGCGAACCGGCTATGCCGGCAAGCCAGTTTGGTGACCTGGCAGGCGGCAGTTTCATGGCGGTCACCGGCATCCTGGCGGCACTAGTCGGGCGCGCGCAAACAGGCGAGGGTCGCATGATCGATGTCTCAATGACCGAAGGCGTAATGTCCCTCTTGCCCCTCACCAGCGCTGCATACTTGAATACAGGTGAGGCTCCACAACCAGGCCATTCAGCACTCGATGGTGGTCTGCCCTGCTACAATATTTACGAAACACAGGACGGCAAGCATGTCACACTGGCTGCCCTGGAATACAAATTCTGGCATACCTTCTGCACGCGCATCGGCCACCTTGAATTGCTGCCTTTTCACCAGCCAGTAGGCCCTGGCGAGCGCGAGCAGGCCATGGATGTGTTACGCGCTATCTTTAAAACGAAAACACGCGACGAATGGGTTGCCGAATTAGCTGATATCGACGCCTGTGTTGGCCCCATCTACAGTATCGACGAGGCGCTTAACGATCAACATGCGCAGGCGCGTGGTGTGAGCGTCGCCAGCCAGCCACTAGGCGAAACTGGCGCATCATTCCGTACGCTGCCGAGCTTTCCACGCATATCCGGCGTCGAGAGCCAACAACGCCACGCACCTCCAGGGCTGGGCGAGCATACAAGCGAGTTACTGCGTGAAATCGGCTACAGCAAAACGGAGATTGAGCAATTCAAAGCGGGAGGCGTAATATGACCAACAAACACCGCGCTATTGAGCGAGCCGAGCAGCTCATGGACGCCTACCTCGATGATCTAAAAACCATTGTAAATATTGATTCCGGCACCTTTACCAAGCCGGGTATCGACCATGTAGGAGCCTACCTGCAGGAACGTTTTCAGGCATTTGGTTTCTCCACACGCTTTGATAGGCAGCAGCAGTATGGTGATCACCTCATCGCCACACACAAGGGCAATGCACCAGGTGGATCCCACATCTTGCTCATCGGGCACATAGATACGGTACTGCCTGAAGGTGAGGCAGAACGCAGGCCATTCACTACCGGCCAACGCGATGGCGCGCACATTGCCACGGGTCCCGGCGTTCTGGATATGAAATCTGGTGTGCTCATCGGTATGTATGCCCTGCATCTTTTGATAGAGGGACAGGAAGCGGACTACTCTCAGGTGACGTTCATCTGTAATAGCGATGAAGAGATCGGCTCCCCCAGTAGTAAAGCACTGATACGGGAAATGGCACAGCAAGCCGACGCCGTCTTAGTCCTGGAGCCAGGACGCGTTAAAGAGACCGTAGTCTCTTCGCGCAAGGGCTGCGGCCAATATCGTGTCGAGGTGCATGGTTTAGCGGCTCACGCCGGTGTCGAGCCACAACGCGGGCGCAACGCCATTCTTGAGCTTTCTTACCAGGTACAGAAAATGCAGGCCCTCAACGGCACCATTCCTGGAGCAACAATCAGCGTCGGCATTATCCGCGGGGGGGAACGCACCAACGTCGTACCAGACTACGCCTACTTCGATATGGACACGCGCGTAACCGACCAGGCCAGTCTCAAGGCATTGGAAGAAGCCATGCGCCAGGTTACCCATCAAAATAAGCTGCCGGACACCCGCATTACGCTGAGCGGCAGCATGTTATGTCAACCATATGAACGTAACAATCAAAACGCTCAGCTTGTCGAGTTGGCAAGAGATGCGGGACGCGAGCTTGGTCTAAGCATACAGGACGTAGGCAGTGGCGGCGCATCCGATGCCAATACAACCGCAGCGATGGGCATACCCACGCTGGACGGATTGGGCGCAGGCGGCGGCCTCGCCCACAACCCAGGCGAATTCATCGAACTAGATTACTTACCGGCACGCATCGCCCTGGTCGCAGGCCTCGTGAGAAAGATTGGCAAATGAAATGGCGAGAGCGGATAGACAGGGCCGACCCGGCTCTGTCTATCCGCTCTCGCCATTTCATGCTCAATTCACCAGCAGCGTCACCTGCACAGTCACAGCTGTACCAGGTGTAGGTGTAATAACCACCGTCGCGTTATATGGCCGCCCCGGACTCAAACCAGCCACATTCACATTGAAAGTGATCGTGGAGGACTGTTGGGAAGTATCACTACCAGAGGTAGGAGTTACCGACAACCACGATGCAGACGGCATGCCTACTGTCCAAGATAGCATATCGCCGCCAGTATTCTGTATCGTAATGGTTTGCGCTGTGGGATTATTGCCGGCAGTTGTCGTGAATGTCAAACCACCCGGACTAAGCGTCATCTGCGGCGGAGCGATAGCGATGGTAACCGGTATCGTCGCTGGGCTCCCCGCTGCAACATTACCCGTAATCGCATCAACCGCAGTAATCGTCACGCTCGTTGTATACGACGAGCCGCCGGCTAAGCCCGCTGCATTGGCATTGACGCTTATAGGCGTGCTTGTACCCCCCACCAGGTTAGTGCCCGTCACCGCCGAAAGCGAAATAAAGCTCGGAGCGGCCGGGTCCAGCGTCGCGGTCCAGTTCAATGGCATACCGCCTGTATTAGCAATAGTAATCGGTTGTGCGTTCATTCCGGTTGCAACGTTAAAGCTGACCCCTGGACCGGCCTTAAGTGTAGGAGGAGCCAGCACGTTCAACGTTACTCCGACCGCCTGCGGGCTACCCGTAATCGCAATGCCGCCCTCTACAGCAGCCAGCGAGATCGAACCCGTATATGGGGAGCCCCTAGACAGCTTCGCTGCCGCTACCGTAACTGTAAAAGTCGTGCTCTGGCCACTGGCGAGCGTCGCTGAAGCAGGCGATACCGCCAGCCAACCTGTCCCACTGTCCATCGTCACACTTGGGGTAACAGTGACAGTACCCGTGCAGTTCCCTATGACCCCAATCGTGAAGCTTTGCGGCGCAGGATTTAAGCCAGGCTCAGTAGAAAAGGATTTCGTAGGCAGCGAGGGACTTTGTAACGTGCATAGCGGCTGCACCGTCAACGCGACTGTAACGCTTTGCGGAGTACCAACAGGTTTTTTGGTAACGCTATCAATGGCAGTGATAGTCACTGTGCCCGAATAGTTGGGAGCCGCCTTCAACCCAGCAAGCACAATTCCTACATTTGTTACCGAGGGAGTCGTTAAGCTTACTGTACCCTTTGCCGGCGTCGTGGTAAGCCACGTTCCTCCAGCAGGCTTAGTAGCTGTTGTAGCCGTCCAACTCAAGGCATTTGCGCAGGCACCGTTAGCGGTGATCTTCACCGCTTGCGCCGCAGGATCATGCTGCCCGATAACCCCCTGGAAGCTGAGCGCGGGAGAATCTAACGCGATTGCGCATGAAGGCTGCACCACAAAGCTTACGGGAATGTACCGCGGGCTTCCAGCAGCAGGATGATTCAGGCTATTTACCCCGGTAATCGTGATCTCACCATTATAGGGTGCAGTGCTAAATGTGCTAAATGTCGCTAGCAGTGCCGCTTTAACAGTTATAGTTGTGGATTGACCTGGGCCAAGGCTGCCCTCGGCCGGAGTGACTGAAAGCCATGCGCCACCAGTCGTCGAAGTTGTCGCATGCCAATTAAGAGTTCCGCCAGCCGAGTTAGTCACAGTAACTGTTTGGGGAAGCGGATCAGGCTGCCCAATGACACCGTTAAAGGTGAGTATGGTAGGCGTGATTGCCAAAAGTGGCGTCGGGGGTTGCCCCATGACGTATGTCACAGGCAAGATCTGCGTCCCGGCAGATGAACTGAAGATTACCGTGCCGGTATACATTCCAGGCTTTAGACCCGCAACATTAACATTCACTGCAGGAGAGGCAGGCGTCACCCCGCTTGTGATGGCAATACTCAGCCAATGTACGCCGTCTTTGGTCGAAACGGATGCATTCCAATGCAGCCGATGCGTACAACCCTGCGTAACTCCCACCTTAAGGATCTGTGAAGCAGGAGCCGGCTGCGCATAGGCACTGGTGAAGGTCACCCCTCCCGGTGAAACCTGAATGGCGCATTGAGGCACAATCGTTAGACTGATGTAGACCGTTTGCTTGCCGTTGATGACCGGCTCCGACCCCTGGCTGGTAAAGGTTACCCATCCACTATAGACGCCGGGCAGCAAGCCGCTGGTGTCTACACTAATTGCCACTGGCTGGCTGTTACCCTTAGTAACCGTTCCAAACTGGGGATAAACCGCGAGCCAACTGGACCCGCCGCTCACAGAACTGGATGCGTCCCACTGTAAGGGCAGCCTTCCCGGATTACTGACCGTTACTATTTGCCCTGGCCGGTCCCTACTACCATCAGTAGCATTGAAAGAAAGCACGGCCGGTGTAAGCTGCAGCACAGCCTCATGTCCACGTTGCAGCGGTGTTACACCCATCCTCACTGGTAGAGTGGTTTGCCCGGTATTTGATGTGAAAATCACGCCGGCACTATACGGTCCCACTTTAAGATTCGAGCGATCACCCGCAATAGTTATCCGCATGGTTTGACCGCTTGAAAAGCTGCCACTTTGTGGACTGATCAGCAGCCATGGCTGTGTCACGATAGCTTGCCAGGAGATTTCCCCACCGCCAACATTTGAAAGCGTGATCGTTCGAGCGCTATTGGCCGCCTGGTCGTCCGAACCAAGATCGATGTTATACATCGAAAAAAGCAGGTGCGCCGGACGCAGCACGGCGCCTTGTCCTGTGACCATCACTGTGAAACTGGCAGATCGATGTAAAATTGCATCCTCCGCATGGATAATATGTGAACCCGCTCCCCACGAAGGATCAACAGCCACTGTATCGCTGAAAGCGCCTTCCTTGTTGGTATAAATAATGTTCATTCCGCCTGTATCAGCTATCGCAATATTTGTATCACGTGTCAGTCCGACACGCCCGGACGAGCTAAAGTTAGAACCGCGCAGGGCAAGGATCCCCCCTTGAGCAACAGTGGATGGAGTGACCTGTAGCGAGAGCAAACCCTTTCCATTGGCTGACTGCCTGATCCCGCGGCCAAGCGTCATCATGATACCCAAAACCCCACCCAACAACAGGCCCATTAACGCCAGCACACTAATCCAGGAGAATAGGCGAGTCGGTATGCGGCGTGACATCTTCCGCGGGACCTGTCGCAGTAGCGCGGGAGGGGAAGCTTTTTCCGACCTGGGGGCCACCGGCGCAGGAGGAACTCGGAACGTCTTATAGGTCACTACCTTGTTCCAGGTCGCATTGCGCTGCATCCCATAATCGTCACCATCCTCCTGCTCGTCATCGATTTGTTGTAGCGGTGGTACAGCCCCATTCCCCGAAGCCGACCCGCTCTGCCTGGCTTTAACTAAGGTTGCTGTTCTGCTCGTATCCCGGTGTTGAGTGGTCGTACCGGTTCCAATTGTCAGCCTATGAAACCGAGGCAATTTGAGAATACGCGGGCGATCAGCCAATTTAATGGTTGGGGCGAACTGATCTTCGTCACAGTGAATATCAGGGGATTGTTCCAGCATAGATAGGGACTCACCGCAAGTTGCGCAATATTTAGCAAACCCTGGCAGTGGTCCTTGACATTTTGGGCAACGTAGTACTCTCATGGCCCATCCCTCTAAGAGTAGGAGTTACTCCCCTATCCAAAGTGTACGAGACGATCAGCCCGCTTTTCAAGTTACATTTTAATAAATCGGCTCCTGCGGTCTCGAAATCGTCGTACGTAGGAAGTACTTCAAGATCCAGAAGATTAATCCGTAAACCAGCATGCCGATCAGCGTCGACCATTCAAAGATGTGAGTCAAATGGACACTATACTGTGCGTTCGGTACAATGCCAAAAAACGGGTAGAGAAAGAAGCCGGTAAAGTTATAAAGAAACTGCGCAAACGGATTGGTTGGATCCGCTCCAACCAGCTTCAAGAAAAACCGCAAAAGGAACAACGCCTCTAATACCAGAATGGCCCACGTGATGTAGTCAATGATCTTGGCGATCACATACCTGGTCTTACGCGGCCCCTGGTCTTTGGGAGCTTGCCTGTAGGGTTCCTGGCGCTGATAGGGCGGCTGAATATTCTCCCCCCCCTGCTGATATGGACTCCCCTGAGGGTTCACTTCAGTAGGCTGTGCATAAGGTGGATAATTTGGATTATAGCCGGGCTGTGGATAGATAGGATCATTCGGGTACTGGCCAGGATTAGGCTGCATGTTAGCCGGATCATTTGGGTACGGGTTAGATGGCATCCTGTTCTCCTTTCAATTGTTGGGGGACCCTCTATGATCTCCCTGGACCTGAGGTCTGCGGATGCCCTGCCTCCATGATACCAGGTGCTCAATGAGAGCTCGGCAGAGCAACCAGATCCCCCCATACAATTACAACTACATAAAATTATAACACTATTATTCAGAATGTGTCACCTTGTCAAACGCGGCTCCAGTCATTCAGGCCCACTAGTACCTTTGTAGATGAAAGTGGCTCATCTTTGCATGAGCTTTGTATACTACTTTGAAAGCGGACTTTTACGAAAGGAGATCTATTGGTTCGTGGGACCAAGCATTGCATTTTTTATAGGACTGTTACTACTGGTGCTCTTCATCTTTCTGCGTACACAAAGGATCGAGTCGCTTCAGCAGCACGGAGTGCCAGTGGTAGCAATCATCACACGGGTTGAGCAGTTCGCGGGTATCACTTATGTAATCGCAAACTGGCAGGACCCTTATAGTAGGCGCATCTATACCTTTCACAACGGAGCCATGTTCACCCCGCTCCCTCTCCAAAGGGGAAGTTCTATCACGGTCCTGGTGAGCCGCAATAACTATAAGCGCTACTATATGCCTTTGGGCGCCAGGATGCGTTGATCACCACTTATTCCAGTGCACAATTTTCTCCATCGGCACTCTTGGCGCAGGCTTGAAATCTGTACCCAGCGTATAGGCCACAGGAATCAACGCCGCCTGTGATACCCGCTCATATGGAATACCGAGCACCTCTGCCGCCTCCTGCTCATAGAAAAGATGAAAGGTTGTCCAGGATGTCCCCAACCCACGCGAGCGAGCAGCAAGCATGAAACTCCACACCGCAGGCAAGATCGAACCCCACACACCCGCCTGCTCAATGGCATTGAAACCATCAACGCGGCCCCAGACGCAGGGCACCAATAACACCGGGGCCTCGTGGATATGCTCAACCAGGTACACCGTGGAGTCCAGCACTCTTCTGAGTGTCTCTTGCCGCTCCGCCGGGAGTTTACTGACTGCAGCAGCGCTCCTGGCTATATACTGCTCACGATATATCTCAAATCCTTTCCGGTAGATATCTCCCAGCGCCTGGCGCTGTTGGGCATCGGTCACAACCACAAAGTGCCAGTTCTGGCTGTTTCCTCCCGTGGGTGCCTGCACCGCGAGTTCCAGGCATTCCTGGATTAGCTCCGGTTCCACTTCTCGCGAAAAGTCCAGGCGCTTCCTAACCGAGCGCGTCGTACTCAGCAACTCATCAGGCGAAAGATCAAGTAGTGGCATGTTCTCATTCTCCTTATACCGCAACATTCGTAGACCGGCTGTAGGGCTTCTCCGGGTCGATCAACACATTCACGCACGCAGGCAGCCCGGACGCAAACGCCCTTTCCAACGCCGGGCGAATATCTTCCGGCCTCTCCACCAGCTCGCCATACCCTCCAAGGGCCTCGACCATCTTATCGTAGCGTATTCCCGGTGTAAGTTCCGCCGCCGTCGCGTGGCCAATAATCGCCTTTTGCGGATGCTTGATCTGCCCCCACGCGCCATCATTCCCAATAATCGACACCACGGGCAACTTCTGGCGCACCATACTCTCGAACTCCATACCGTTGAGTCCAAAAGCCCCGTCTCCATGTACGATTAACACCTTTTTGCCAGGGCGTGCTATCTGCGCCGCCATCGCGAAGCCCGTTCCTGCCCCCAGGGTGCCCATTGGGCCTGCGTCGAGCCAGTACCCAGGCTTGTAAACGTTGATCACCCTTGCAGCATAGCTTACGATGTCACCGCCATCGCCCACCACCGTCGTATCCTCATCGATAAAGTCGCGTATCTCGCGGCAGAAACGCATGGGATGCATAGGCACAGCATCAGAACTCATCAGCGCTCCATCACGCCCCAGCGCATTGCGTTCCTCCCTGCGAATATATGCAAGCCAATCGCCCTCACCAAGCTGTTTCGTCGCCTCTGCCAGTTGGCGCATACTCAAGCCAACATCTCCCACTAATCCCACCGCCGCGCCCCGGTTGACACCTACATCCTCGCCCAGCAGGTCGAACCAGATCATGTTGGCTTCCTGCGGAATAAGCGGCGGCTGACCGTGATTGAGGCGAAAATCCATGCGCGTGCCGATTGCCAGGATCGTATCGGCCCCTTCCAGCGCTTTGCGTCGTGAAGCCGTGAAATAAAGCGGATGCGTTGGCGGCAGGCAGCCTCGCCCAGCGCCATTCAGGAAGACAGGAGCATTAATCCGCTGCGCCAGTTGGCGCAGCGGTTCGGCGGCATCACACCACCATACAGCCGTTCCCGCCATGATCACCGGGCGCTGCGCTTTTTCCAGCAGGGCAGCCGCTTTTACCACGTAATCAGGATCGGGCGCTGTGCGGCCCTCGTAACGATAGTGTTCAGGTTCACCCGGATCGAAAAGCGTATCGGTATCCGCCAGGTTATTCAGCACATCCATGGGCATTTCTAAAAAAGCCGGGCCAGGCTTCCCATTTAACATCTGCCGGAAAGCCGAGGCCGTGTACTCGCCCAGCCGCCCGGTCTCATGCACAGTACGTGCCCACTTGGTTATGGGACGCAGCAGGTCAATCTGATTCATTTCCTGCAGCGCGCCGCGATCCCACAGGCTGAGCGGAGCCGCCCCGCCAATCACAAGGATCGGGCTATTCGCAAGATAAGCATTTGCTACCCCGGTCACGCCATCGGTAACCCCCGGCCCTGCTGTCAAGAGCGCAACGCCCGGCTTGCGCGTGCTTTTCGCCCAACCCTCAGCCGCGTGCACCGCCGCCTGCTCGTGCCTTGTATCCACAACGCGAATACCCTCGCGTACGCATCCATCATAAATGGCCGCAATATGCCCCCCACTGAGGGTGAAGATTACTTCGACACCTTCTCTTTTAAGGATTTTGGCGACCAGCCAGCCGCCGTGGATCATGCCCATGGGAAACTCCATTCTATGTCTATCTCAGATGAGACCTGGATACTCCTCACTCCACTCCAATATCCCACGCCTGCTGCAAATCAGCACGCGAATAAACCTGGAAAGCCATCAGCGTATTCGTCTTAGTAATCGCGGACAGCTTCATCATATGCGCGGTAACGACTTCGGCCAGGTCTTCATATTGCGGGAGCCGCAGCAGCGCAACCAGGTCATACTCGCCCGTCACAGAGTACACCTCCGCCACGCCTTCGATCTCCAAAAGACTCTGCGCCGTCTCGTTCACCTGCCCGCGCTGCACGTTGATCAGAACCAGGGCGGATATCATATGGCAACTCCTTTACATTCCCATCACGGGAGGAAGCGGCACCACTGCCGGCAGCCTCATGCTCAGCCCAATCACCCTCAGTTTCTTAGCCAGCGATTCCTGCGCATAGCGCGGTGTCATCCACGGGTCATCGCCTCTCGCCTGCATATTTTGCACCTGTTCAGGCGCGGGAGCTATAGCCTCTAACGCGGTGGGTGCATATTTCTCGACAGCGTCATGTATAACCCGGGCATTGGCGGCATCTCGCTGGATCATCTCGCGCAAAAACTTCACACCAAAAACCACGTGCCGCGATTCGTCTCGCGCCACAGCGGTAAAGCCGCCGCGAAAAGCCGGGAACAGGCCATTCACGCGGTACGCGTCCAGGATACTGCGCTGGCCGGCCAGCGCCATCGTTCCCTCGACAACCACATGATAGAGCGTTATACCCTCAACCAGGTGTGCCAGGTTCCCCGGTTCTTGCCGTATACGCTCCGACACCTCCGCAAGCGCTTCGATCAGTATATATTTCAGTTGAGCGTTCATATACCCGCGTGCAACTGCCAGGGCATCTTCCAATTTCTCTTTTTCAACACCAAGTACTTCTCTGAAGAAACGGGCGAAGAACACCGTGTGCCGCGCTTCATCAACCAGCTGGGTGGTCAGGAAAATGCGCATCTCCTCGTCAGGCATAGCTAACACATAGGGGGCCAGGGTGTCCGTGACACATGCCTCGCCCTGGAAGAAAGCCGATAGGCCATATATACGCATGCTCCGCTCATCTTGCGACATCCCCTCCCATTGCGCGCGGTCTTCGCTGAAATCAATGTCCTGCGCACGCCACTGCTGGCGTTCCCAACGATAGTAAAGCTCACGGTATGGAGGCAAGTGTACCAGGCCTTCATCAATGATATGCAGCACATTGTCGATTGGTGTCTGTTGCAACTGTATCAGTGTAGCGTTTTCCGGCGGCGTATCAATAGACATGTTGTCTCCTTAACTCTTTCTTATCGATCTTCCCCACGGCATTGCGTGGCAGGCTATTCACAAACTCGATCTCGCTGGGCGTTTTGTAGTTTGCCAGCCATTCACGACAATAAGCTTTGAGTGTTTCTGCATCCACGTCCGCGCGAGTCACGACGAAAGCTTTGACCTCTTCGCCCATGCGCTTGGATGGTACACCAATCACCGCCGACTCGATCACCGCTGGATGCCTGTTGAGCACTTCTTCAACATCACGCGGGTAGATATTAAATCCGCCACGTATGATCAGATCTTTTTTCCGTTCAACAATGTACACGTAACCATCTTCATCAAAACGGCCCATATCGCCCGTGCGCAGCCAACCGTCGCGCAGGGCCTCCTGGGTCTGTTCCGGCATGTTGTAGTATTCCTTCATGATGTTAGGGCCGCGCGCAATGATCTCTCCCACCTCGCCAACCGGTACAGGCTGATCATTTTCATCCACGATCAGCAGCTCGACATCTGGAAGTGGCTTGCCAACCGAGCCAGCTTTACGGGGCATTCCCTGGCCATGCGATGTCAGGACAGCACTTGCCTCCGAAAGGCCATATCCTTCCAGAATCACGCAGTTAAATTTCTGCTCAAAGCCTTCCAGGACCGCAAGCGGCAGCGGGGCCGAACCGCTCACACAATAGCGCAGGCTGCTCGTATCGTACTTATCGGCGTCAGGCGTGAAAAGCAGCGCCACAAACATGGCCGGCACGCCCGCAAAAGCATTGACATGGTGACGCTCAATGGCAGAGAGCACCGCCGTGGTGTCAAAGCGCGGGTGCAAGATTGCCTTCCCGCCACCCAGGTACCCGACATTTGTGGCCACCAGTCCATAGGCATGCGCCAGGGGCAAAACCGCCAGTTGTACCTCCCTCTCTTGTGAACTTGCCTCTTCACCCGCAATATTTTCTCGCCCACTGGCAGCGTTGGAGACAACATTGCGATGTGTCAGCACCACCCCTTTCGGGTTCCCCGTGGTTCCAGAGGTGTAAAGGATCACGGCAGTATCATCCGGCGTGAGCGATACATCCTCCGGGTCTTCCAGGTAACGATCCGCGTACGCTGAACCTTTGGCCACAACATCTTTGTAAGCATGTACAGTGAATTGGCCCCCTTGCGCCTGGCCCTCTCCCGTCTTTATACCGGTAGCTATGATATGCTGCATGGTAGGAACATCCGCCAGTGCACTGCCTAACAGCGGCAGCAGGATAGCACTCGTAATCACCGCTTTAGCCGCCGAGTTCTCAGCGATATAATGCACCTCCGGTCCCTTAAGCAGAGGCATCACAGGAATGATGATCGCACCGGTGCGCGCAATCGCCTGGTACGAAATGATTACCTCCGGGCTATTGATCATCATCACAATAACGCGGTCGCCTTTCCCTATGCCTAACGACCTGAGCCCTTGCGCCAACTGGATCGCTTCCCGCGCGACCTCCACGTTGGTATATTCGCGCACCTCTCCTTGATCCTCATAGACCAGCGCCTTAAAAGGCCCGTAATTCAGGATATTATAGGTGGCAAGGTCGTACAGAAAACGCAGGTCTTCAAGGTTCATTCCGCGCGTCTCGCTCGTCATACATTAGCCTCTTTTCTTCGTACAAAAGGAACGACTACAACTGCTTCACCGGCGGTCACTTTGTCTCCTTTCTGGTTCTGTGCCCAGCACTCCAGCGTAACGGATTCGCTCAGGTCGCCATTGGCCATCCGTGCCTTGACCACGCCACAGCAGGTGAGAATATCACCCAGGCGTACCATATTCATGAAACGCGCCCTGAACTGCACCATCCGTGCGCCGGGGATACCCGCGATTTGCTGGTTGACGAACTGCCCCAGGAAGGCCATGCTCAGCATGCCGTGCGCAATCACGCCGTCAAGCCCAACGCGCCGCGCGGCCTGCTCATCCAGGTGAATAGGATTGTAGTCACCGGACGCCTCGGCATAGCGGCGCAGTTGTTCCTGCGTAATTGGTGGCTTGACCAGCGGGGCAAGTTCCTGTCCGGCAGTCGTGTCCACAATGCTCATCAATCGACTCCTTCCTCAGAAAACGGGCTGCATTGAACGCCAGGGACTAGATGGCATCTGGATCACCGCAGGCTCCCAACCCGCCTCGCCATACAAAATAGACCCGTTCCATTTAGGGTTCTTGCGGCAGTAGTGATAGCATACCTGCCAGGCACGGCTGACTTTCTTCTTCTCATGATACGCGGTCTCCACACCCAGCTGAAAACTGAGCAATTGCGCATAATACGGCTGCAGGTTATACTCTATATCATCTGTATCTAACTCATGGTCGGTAAAGGACGTTTGAAGATCAAAGCGGTACGGATAGTTCATCACCTCCGGATCCCGGTCCTCCTCGTCTGCCAAATGGATGAGAATGAGCATTCCCAACATCTCAAATTGGCAATATGGTTCACCAGAAAATGTGTTTTGTCGAAAAGGAGGCAATGAGAAGAGGTTACGTATCTCGGTGGCGAGTTGTTGCAGAGATTTGTCCGTCTTGATACAGATTTGAAACGACATAAGGGACTCCTTCTGGAGGCGCGAAGATTCTTAAGCCTTTCTCCGGTTGAACTAATTTCATCTTACGCCGCCAAGAAATAGGTGTCAAGCCAAGTTCTTGACTCGCTTGCTCTCAACTTGCATCTACCGCTTGTGCCTGCTATACTTGCAATGCAATAGTGCAATTGTTCTTTAGTCAGGAGTAAACGAGCGGTCATGGTTGCCGCAGCACGCAGATCCACCTGGCCTGCTCCGCCGCCCAGGCAAGCAGGGCCAGTCATATATGGCAGTCCCCCTATTCAGCATTGGTTAATACACTACTGGCAAAAATTAGAGCTCCCGGCACAGGAATTGAATCGCGTGGCGATCACTCAAGATCGCCAAGAATACATGCGTTGGACAGGCAAGCGGCTCAACATCATGGTTCTCGGCTGCTATTGCTACCTGCCTGCCCCTCCGACTACACGTCCTCGCAAGCATGGATTATTACAGGCACTCCCGGCCCTTAACAGCGATATTGCATCACAACAGCACGTACCTGGTCACCGTCATCTCATCTTCATAGAGCCAGATATGCAGCCCAGATCGATTGAGGTTACTGTGGCCCACGAATTGATCCACCTGGCTGATCGTATAAACGGCACACCACGTCGCCATAAACATCACGGCCACGATTCGATTGCCGCTGACGAAGCAGCAGTAACCGGCTATGCGCTCGACGAGTTACGCCAACTGCTCCACGAGGAAAGCGCACGGCGCGAAAGCCTGCGCCGCGAACGACGCCCAATCCGCTACATTTACCACTGTCCCAATTGCGGTAAGGAATACCCACGTGTCCGTCGTTACTCACAAGCTGTCTCATGCAGCAACTGCGACAAAAGCTACAATCCCAGGTTCCGCCTGCTGCTGCGCAACATATAGCAACACATAAATAGGGGGCGTGATCAATCACGCCCCTTCAAACGGCTTACGCTCCAGCAACACCTACTTCGGCGTCGCATAACTATGCAAACTGGGTACGAAGAAGCTCACGCCATAATACGTGAATAACGTCGCAGCGAAGCCAATAGTCAATAACCAGGCCGCACGTTTACCACGCCATCCACGAATCCCGCGTGCGTGCAGGTAAACTGCATAAATCAACCAGGTAACCAGCGCAGATGTTTCTTTCGGATCCCAACTCCAGTAGTGACCCCAGGCATAGTTCGCCCAGTAGGCACCCAGGATCAGCGTCAAAGCAAGCAGTGGGAACCCAACAATCACGGCTTTATAACCCAACTCGTCCGCCGCTTCCGCGGATGGCAGCCATACAAAGCGCTGTCCCTCACCGCCTTGCACCAGCACAATTAAGGCAGCACCAAAGGCGACGCTAAATAATGCATAGGCGAAGATCGCCATTGAGACATGTACTGTCAGAATTGGCTGATCTTGCAGGGCGGGAATAAGTTGTGTTGATCCATTGATCAGGTTATAAGTAACGCCGAGGAAGATGGCTATACCGACGGTTACGACTGACAGCAGGCACACATACAGGCCCCACGCCCGTACGCGCTCGTGGAAGCGTGCCTCGAAAATCAGGTAGCACAGCAGCAGCGCAGTGGTAAAACTCAGGCTGAACTCGTACAGGTTACTCCACGGCGCATGTTGCTCTACAACAGTGCGAAAAAGCTGCGACATGAACAGCATGAAGACGGTGAACCAGCCCAGCGTCGTGCCAATGCGCCCAATCGCGACCAGGCTGCTGTTGAGAGCGATCGGCTTTTCGCCATCCGGCTGTTCATGCAATACAACATTGCTGCGTACCAGCGTTGTGACGCCACCGCCAGCATCAGCAACCGCTTTACTCTTGCTCGCCTTGCTGCGATCCTGGCTACGCGCCCGCTCTACAGCCAGTTGCTTTGCCAGGCGAGCAGAGCCAACCGTATACCAGAGATATGCCAGGGTCATGACAATGAGCATGCATAGCCCCGCTGTAAAAAAATACTTTGACATGACCGCAAAACCTGATAGATCAGGCGATGCTGTTACAGATAAGAGCCGCATAATAAACCTCGTTGTGCTGTAATAAATAATAGTCCCGCATAGATAGTAGCATAGCTATGGAAGAGCGTCAAACACTCAATGCGTCCCCGCAAACTCTTGCTGCAACTCACCCAACCAATCGAGCAGCGCGCGTGTCTGGTAAATGCGACTACGCAGCACAATATGGTCGAGGAAAGCCATATCGCTCGACTTTGCAACGGGGAGACGCGGGGACTCAAGGTGTTCGAGGAATTTACGACAAGCAATAATCTCCTGGTCGATCAGGTGAGCCGTCTTCTTCGGATCGATACGCTGCACAAAATAGAGCTTAAGCAAGAAGATCAAGCGAATCTCGCGTGGACGCTCAACAGGCGTGGTAAGCCACTCAAAAAACGTTTTGCGGCCCAACTCAGTGAGATGAAAAATTTTGCGCGGCGGACGTATCCCTTGCGGCTCCAACTCGGCTTCGATATACCCGAGGCGTTCCAGTTTCTTGAGGAACGCATACATCTGGCTCATCTCCAGGTGGATGATCTGCCCCAGTGTGCCGTCCTGGAATTGCTGGAACATCTCATAGCCATGCATGGGCTGGCTTTCAAGCAGTCCCAGGATAGCGTATTCTGCTGGTTCGCTGATCTGCATAATCGTTTATCAATGCTACCCACTCAAATCAACCAGGAAAAAGAATAGTGCCATTATAGTCCATCATAAACGATGAGGCAAGCTTACCAACTGAGATCCACGCATACTTCTTCTGGCGGGCCTGCGGCCCGCTATGGGGGAGAGAAACGTGCGAGGACACCTCGCGCTCCGGCAGGGGACTTCGCCCCCTGCACCCCTAGTTCTGAGTGGATGTGAAAGATCGACTGCGCATCACGTAATATTAGGTAAATTAACGCTCGAAATACCTGGGGTTCAACAGATACGTTCACACGCCCCTCACAATAAAATAAGCCGGGTCTAGACAACGAGGGAAGAAACACATGTCAATACTCGATAAGCCGCTAACTCCCCCACCTCGCCGCTCAAGGCGGCGTTCCATCATTATTTTAAGTATACTGCTCATCCTCCTGCTCATCCTGTTTGTATTTACCGATATCCATGCCGATATAGCCTTTATCGTGCACTTCGTCACCGCTCCCAACCATTTCACCTACCATGGTCACTCCGATTATGTGAGTTCTGTAGCCTGGTCGCCTGATGGCAAACGCATCGCATCGGCTAGCGGTGATCACACCGTACAGGTGTGGGATGCCGTTGATGGAAGTCACGTCCTTACCTACCGTGGTCATTCCTCTGATGTCCTGTCCCTGGCCTGGTCGCCCGATGGAAAATACATCGCCTCCGGCAGCTTCGACACGACAGTGCAAGTGTGGGATGCCGTCTCTGGCAAGAGCGTGTATACCTATCATGAGCATAGCGACGCTGTACCCGACGTTGCGTGGTCACCCGACGGAAAGCGCATCGCCTCTGCGAGCAACGACGGCAGCGTGCAGGTATGGGATGCTTTCACCGGCAGCCACATCATCGCCTACAGAAGTCCACCTACCACCAGAGGAAGGCCGGCGCCATGGGACGCTGTAGCCTGGTCACCCGACGGAAAGCGCATCGCCATCGGTGGGAATGGCAACGTGTTAGTATTGGATGCTGCTACAGGCAAAAACGTTGCTTCCTATGGCTACAATGCGGGCACAGTCCATGCTGTGGCCTGGTCTCCCGACGGTAGGTACATTGCAGTTGGCAGCGCTGCTAACACTGTGCAAATATGGGATACTGTTACTGCTAATAACATCTACAACTACCAGGGCCACAATGAAGACGTTTTTTGTGTAGCCTGGTCTCCTGACGGCAAAAGGATTGTATCAGGCAGTGGCGACGGCACCGCGCAAGTATGGGACGCCTTCACAGGCAACCATGTCTATATCTATCGCGGCCACGCCGATTACTATTGGGGACACCTCACATCTAATGCGCCTGTCTATAGCGCGGCCTGGTCCCCTGATGGTAAAATGATCGTATCAGGCAGCGACGATTCGACAGTGCAGGTATGGAAGGCAATGTGAAGACTTCTCATGTATTATGATAAACTATATAAAGCTTGATGGGAGAACCTAGATGGAATCGCAGGCCACCTCTGCCAGGTTTAAGTGGGAACAGAGAATTAGCTCCGGCTTTATGATTTTCTTTCTGCTCCTCACGCTTCCGCTTATGGGTATCGGCCTTTACACGTTCTTTACTTCTATATCATCTTATGCACAGGTAAACAGCTATCAAGAGGGGCGCTGTACAATCCTTTCCAGGAAACTACTGACCAATACTGTTAGTGACGATTCGAGCATTAGCGGCACGGGTTACTCCACCCTTTACGGACCGAATTTTACATTCATCGTACGGACTACCGATGGGAAGAGCTATCAGACCAGTGGTTATGATGTAACCCATAACTTTGCGAGCGATCAGAGTGTGCAGCAGGCGATTCTAGCTAGCTACCAGGTAGGTAAAGTTTATTCATGCTGGTACAACCCGGCGCGGCCGTCTGAGGCGGTGCTCGACCGGGACGTGTCTCCTGGTCCTTTCATCTTCAGTATCGTCTTTTTCGGAGCTGGCCTGGTCTTCTTTATCCTCATTTTGCTTTACATTAGATCATCGATGCACAAGAGGCGCAAGGTGCTTGAAATGGAAGCTCAGACAAAGGAGAGCGTACAGCCCTTACTTTGAGAAGGCAATTTGAGATGGCATATTCCCAAGGAATGCGATGTTGACTTTGCATCTGGTGTGGTAAAACAGGTTCACTCCAAATGTTGTCGTTCTTGACTGCATGGGGTATAGTTGTGTCGTGAGGAGTTAATGAAGAAGAGAAAAGACTTAAGAGGACAGTTACCTGGAGGAAGATGGCTTTCCCATCCAATAATTGTAAAAATAGAGGATGATTATGGTGAGTTTGTGGTAAGTGAACTCAAATACCACATGCATGGCGAAGGATCAACGATACCAGAAGCCATTGAAGCATTTAAACGCATCTTCTCAGGATACCTCGATATTCTTTCGGAAGAAGAGAATAATTTAAGCTCATACATGTACGAACAGCTTGAATATTTACGTTCGGCAATTAGGACAGAACAGTAGTATGGGGAGACTTGAATCAGACGAGACTGATAAGGCTCTTAGAAGTAAGATGAAGGCAGAGCGACTTGATAGAGCTGATTGGTATTACAAAGCACAACCCATTGTCTTATCCTATGTCCAGGTAGAGCCGCTGCTCAAAGCAAAAAAGCAGGGTCAGCAATCTATCGAAATCTCTCCTGACTTAGCTCTTACTAAAGTCACAGTAACACTCACGCCTAATGGTGTTGAATTTCCAAACGGCGAACACCTGGACTGGCAAAGCATCGAGAAGATCAGCAAATCTGAGGTCAATTGCTTTATCTTAGAAAACAACACCATCAGACCCATACAGGTATTCTCTGAATACACAAATCGCGTGTGTAGCCTCATGCCCACAAAAGGAGCACCCAGCATGCTGATCGCTGGCTTCGTAATGCACCGCATCAAAGATATTGATCCCATGCAGGATACGAGGAGGAAGATCGCAGCTATCTCGCCCATTGCGGGGCGCGTACTGGATACGGCAACGGGCCTGGGGTACACAGCCATCGAGGTCTCCAAAACCTCAGATGAAGTCATTACCATAGAACTCGACCCGGGTGCACAGGAAATAGCACGCCTCAATCCCTGGTCTCAGGCCCTCTTCAACAACCCCAAAATCCAGCAGGTAATGGGTGATGCCTTCGAAGTCGTGCAAACCTTCGAGGGCGAGAGCTTTTCACGCGTCATCCACGACCCGCCAACGTTCAGCCTGGCAGGCGAACTCTATGCTGGAGCATTTTACCGGCAGCTTTACAGGGTGCTTAAACGTGGTGGTCGTCTCTTCCACTACATCGGCGACCCCAATAGCAAGGCCAGCGGCGGCGTAACAAAAGGCGCACTGCGGCGCCTGCAAGAAGCAGGCTTCGCACGCGTCATCCGTAAACCCGAAGCCTACGGGGTTGTCGCATACAAGTAGGGACGACCACAAGGGTCGTCCTGTTCGTCCTGCTCAAGCTTACCCTTTCCGCAAATGTGCAAATCTGTCGATCGCCTTTATCCCGCTCTTTCCGCGAAAGCGCAAATCTCCCGCACGCCACGTTCAATCTCCTTTCTGGAGTTCCCAGCGAGATACGTACATAGCTATCTGCCGTAGAGCCAAAGTTGTTGAAGGAAACAGCAACTATAGAGTTCTCATGAGATCGAAAAGGGAATTGGTGTCCACGTTTTTCCCCCATCAGCTGTCTTGAGCAGGAATGAGGAGGTGTTGCTTTGCCCGCCAATCGCCCAACCGGTAGTGCTAGAGACAAAGCTGAGATCAGCGACCTGCTTGAAATTCACGCCCGGAGATTGCTTTGTCCAGTGTTGGCCTCCGTCGCTGGTACTGTAGAGGACCATGCCATCGGTCACCCACCCATGCTGCATATCCACAAAGTCTATCGTGCCGAAGGCCGCAGGTAGGGGCATGGTACTCTTCCAGGTTGTCCCTCCATCGTGAGTCACGTAGATGTCCGTTGCAATACCTCTACCCGTGATGAGGTCTGAAAAAATGGCGGGAAGTATGCCATCTGTTGCTGAGAAAAACGTGGGTGAGAGAAGCGAGAGTTGCGCAGATGGTACCCCTGATGGCAGGGATAGCGATTGCGGATACCAGGTGGAACCTCCATCATGACTCACATAGAGCCAGGCGAGATCATTCGCCAGCACAGTGCCGGTGATCCATCCCGTGGACGTATTCAGAAAATGTATCCCCGATTTCCGCCCACCAAACGGGAGATGACCGGGTGGAGGTATATCCGTCGAAGCGGGAAGTGCACTGGACACGTTACTCCAGGTCTTGCCACCATCACCGCTACGAAACACCCCGACTGCCTCTGCCGCTCCTCCTGTGGCTCCCCAACCGGAGAGTATCCAGCCATGCTGGGAGTCGATGAAGGTGATTTGTTTTAAGAAGGTCGCCTGGATCGTCGACTGCCGCCAGGTCTGACCACCATCCGTAGTCCGTAAGACCTGTGTTGTTGTTCTATTCGTCTGCGGCGTTGTTACCCATGCCAGGGAAGCTGTGAGGAAATCTGCGATACTTTCACGTGTCAACCGATTGTTTGGTGGCGTGACATTCCTCCACTGGAGACCGCCATCAGTGGTACGCAGTACCGCATGCTCACTCAATGCCCAGCCTGTCGTGAGATCAATCATTTGGAGAGAGATCAAGGTGCCTGAACCTCCTGCTAGTTTTGAGGGATGGGGAGTATTTCCCGGCGTACCCTCGCTACTTCGACGTGTTAGGTTTAAGACAAGTAGTAGCGAGCCAACCAGTAATGCCGTTAACAAGACGGCCGCAAGTACGCCGAGGCGACGTTGCCATGACCTTTCCCCGGCAACAGCGAAACGAGTTTGCTGCGCTTTCCTGGTGCTCGACTGCACTTGCTGTATAGCTGGCGGCGTGTAGTGCTGCTGTCCGCTCTCGCGGTCATTCACAGAGCTATCGTCGTTTATCGCAAGGCGGTGACGTACACGGGCGAGATGCTCAATTGTTTGGGTGTCTGTGCGGTACATACGACGAAGATCGTGAATGAGGCGTTGATCCTGTACATCCGCCTCTTCAGGAAGCAACTCATTAAAGTCTGCCATCACACTGTTCCTTTCTACTGCTGTTCGTAGATCGTGCGTAAGAGAGCAATGCTACGTGAACACAGTTTCCGTACGGTTGCTTCGCGTTTGTTGAGTAACACTGCAATCTCAGCAAAACGCAGTCCTTCGCCAAAGCGTAATTGCAGTACCTGCTGTTGGAATAAAGATAAGCTACTCACGGCTTTGTAGAGCCGTTCAAGCTCCTCGCCTCGTAACGCCATCTGCTCAGGGGTGAGCGCCTCTTCGGTGCGTACTGTGTCCATCAACTGTTCTAATGGGACAACAGGGAGGTGCATAGCACGACGATAGCGATCCACAAGTTTGTTATGCGCAACGCGGCGCAACCAGACGAGTTGCTGCCGCTCAGTCAGTGCTGAAAGTTTCTCTTGCTCCAGTGCTGCCGTGAAGACCTCCAATGTCACGTCCTCCGCATCCTCCCATGAAGGTGTATGTAGTCTCGCATAGGCAAAGATACTGGATGCAAAGCGATCATAGAGTGCAGACACTACCCTCTTCCCTTGCGTACATTCATCGTGCTGCTGCATGCTTTCTTTCTCCACCCTCACATGATCTCATACTATAATCGTAGCATAGACAAAAATGTGACACTCAAGAGTACTTCACCAGCACATCAAAAGAACTTGGGCCTTGTGCCACTCGCCCTGGTGTAACTCCTCTCCGTATAGATATGCAGAGGCGGAAAGTCTAGACTCTTAGTAGGTTGACATTACATTCTCGAGTGATTACACTTTACATGGCAGAGCTAGATACAGATAGGTTTTCCTCATCGCCACTATGCGTCATCACTTTTTGTAGTGCCAGGCTCGTGTGAAGAGTACTCGTAGTGCCAAACTCCTAAAGTTGTCATCCCTGGATACTGCTTATCTTTGCGTACACGATTTGAGAAGCTTTGCTTCAAGGAGGAACAATGACGTCTCTTATTTCGCGATTCAGATGGCCAATGCGCGGCCTCGTGGCAATGACGCTAGCTCTCGTATTTGCGCTCTCGTCAACCATCTCCGCCTTTGCCTTTACTCTCGTCCAGTTAAGTAGCGACCCGTATACCAACCCTACCAGCCAGCACGCAACGGAAGTCGAACCAGATACTTTATCCTCTGGCTCTACCTTTGTTTCCGCTTTCCAGGTGGGTCGCTTCTTCGATGGCGGAGGCTCCAACATCGGCTTCGCCACGTCCACTGATGGTGGGAGTAGCTTTAGCCATGGCTTCCTGCCTGGCACCACCCCTTTCTCAACACCACCGGGCATCTATGGGCGTACTAGTGACGCCTCAGTGGCCTTCGATGCCAAGCATACGGTGTGGTTGATCTCTTTCCTGGGTCTCTTTCCTAATGGGACCAATTCTGTTGATGTGCTCGTCAGTCGCTCGACCGATGGGGGCTCGACCTGGAGCAACCCAGTCGTGGTGAATAATGATGGCCATTTTAACGACAAGAACTGGACGGTCTGCGATAATACATCCACCAGCCCGTTCTTTGGCCACTGTT
>WNGJ01000571.1_pt1 | contig 49848 bp, 41 predicted proteins | sample 5400611 | NCBI WGS metagenome assembly WNGJ01 (sample SAMN13153375, study PRJNA577476) | soil metagenome | isolation source: 40 cm soil or saprolite under Garry oak tree replicate 1 | place: USA:California | collected 2016-06-15 | reverse complement strand
TGCTGGGTTAGGGTGTAAAGAGTTTCTCCCTGAGTGGTTCACGAAGCTGCCACGCACAAACAGGAGGAATCCCATCGGCCACCCGGTTCCTTTAGCAGGAAAACCTTCCAATTGGATGCGACGTACCGTTCACATCTCCGGACAAATTGAACCCTTCTTCGGCACGCTGGATGAAAATGTGCGCTTGCTCGAGGATTCGCTGCGCGTGCGCACGCATCTGCACGACACGCGGCTGACCATTGAAGGCGAGCAGGACAGCGTCGACCAGGCGGTGAAAATTGTGGAAGAGTACAACCACCTGACGCGTCACGGCAAAGCGCTTTCGGCAGCGGAGGTTAAGTCGCTGATGCGCGTGGCGACGGAGGAGCCGCACGAATCGCCACGAGGGATGTTTGAACACGGGCGTGTGCGCTCTTTTGGCAAGAAGCAGGTCACGCCGAAGAACGCCAGCCAAAAGCGCTACATGGAAGAGATCGAGAAGCACGACATGATGTTCGGCATCGGTCCGGGCGGCACGGGGAAAACCTACATCGCCGTAGCCATGGCGGTGAGCGCGCTGCTTACCAAGCAAGTGAACCGCATCATCCTGGCGCGGCCTGCGGTGGAGGCGGGCGAGCGGCTGGGATTTTTGCCCGGGACGCTGCAGCAGAAAATCGATCCGTACATGCGGCCGCTTTATGACGCGTTGTACGACATGCTGGATGCGGACAAGCTGGAGCGCTTTCTGGAGAAGGGAATCATCGAAGTTGCGCCGCTGGCTTTTATGCGAGGCAGGACGCTGAATGATTCGTTTGTAATTCTGGACGAAGCGCAAAACACGACGAGCGAGCAGATGAAAATGTTCCTGACGCGGCTGGGCTTCAACTCCAAAGCGGTGATTACCGGTGACATTACGCAGATCGACCTGCCGCAGGGGAAGAAGTCCGGCTTGATCGAAGCCCTGGAAGTGTGCGGGAAGATCGACGGAATCGGGGTGATGCAGTTCGGCGAGAAGGACGTGGTGCGACACAACTTGGTGCAGCAGATTATCCGCGCCTATGAAGAGTATGATGTAGCTCAACCGCAGCGTGGGGGAAACGCCGCAAATGGCAAAACGGGAACGCCTGCGAGAGAGTCCGGCAAAGAACGCGAAAAAGAAATCCAGCAAGGATGATTCTGAACCGGCAACCAGCAGTCCGCACGGCGCGGCGTCCACTCGAAGTATTCCTGCGCAGGGTGAAACACGAACTGGGGCTGGACCAAGCGGATCTGACGGTTTGCCTGGTGAGCGACGCAGAGATCGCGCGCATGAATGAGACGTTTCGTAAGAAGAAGGGCCCCACCGACGTGCTTTCGTTTCCCGCCGTGACGCGGCGAAAACCTGTCCGCCTGCGGCGCGGCTCGCGGACCGTAGAGGCCGATACAAACTTGGGTGACATTGCCATTTCACCGGCGACCGCGCGGCGCTACGCCAAGAAAAACGGGCGGAAGCTTTCGAGTGAACTTCAAGTGCTGATCCTCCACGGTGTCTTACACTTGCTGGGCTACGATCACGAAACCGATCGCGGCGAAATGGACCGGGTTGAGCGAAAGCTGCGAAAACGGCTCGGACTGGCATGATGAACCTAGGTTGGCTCTACGCTCTGAGCGTTGTGCTGATAGGTTTTACCCTGCCGATTTTCTCCTACCTTACCTTGATTTACCGCGAACTGGGCCGCATGACGACGGGCCGCGTTCACGAGCATCTGGACATTTTCGAAGCAGAGATCGAGCCGAAGCTGAAGATCAACCGCCGCAGTGGTGGGCGGACCTTCCGGATCATCGGGCACTTCTGGCTGGCGTTCTTGGTGCTGGAGACGACGCGCGGCGTGGTGTACTTCGTGCCGGGCACCTGGGAATCTTTCGTCGAGTTCTGCGTCTTTCTGGTGCTCGAAGTCGTCATCGCGATGCACTTTATTCCGGACATGCTGCTGTACCGCACGACGGGGCGCTGGCTGCTTCCCCTATTGCCGCTGATACGTGGTGCGATGTGGCTTGTGTGGCCCGTGCGTGTGTTTCTGGAGGGCGCGGAATCACTCGCGCGAATTTCGGAGCACGAGGTTGAGAAAACCGAAGAGGAGCGTACCGAGGAGGGAATCGAAGCGCTGGTGGAGGCCGCGGAAGAAGAAGGCATCATCGAACCGGAGCAGGCGGATTTGATCGAACAAGTCGTTGAATTCAGCGACAAGCGCGTGCGCGAAGTGATGACGCCGCGCCCTGACATCGTGGCCATGCCCGCGGACGCCACCCTCGAAGAGTTGCATGCCAAAGTTATCGAGACAAAATTGAACAAGATTCCCGTGTATGAGAAATCGCTCGACGATATTTTCGGCGTTGTACACTCACAGGATCTTCTGCAAATCGCGGACCAGGATCTGTTGAAGCGCAAGGTGCGCGAGCTGGTCAAACCTGTTCTGTTCATACCGGAAACGAAAGTTGGCTCGGAGTTGTTGCGCGAGATGCGCCAGAAAGGGCAACCGCTCGCCGTGGTTATCGACGAGCACGGGACGGTAGCGGGCATCGCGACCGTCGAAGACCTGGTGGAAGAGATCGTCGGCGAAAGCGGGAACGATGGAAAGCCTCCGGCGCCGGATGTGGTGCGCGAACCGGATGGTGGCCTGGTCATGCGGGGCAGCATGCCTATCGGCGACGTTGAGAAATTGCTTGGCGTGAAGTTTGGCGATAAGACGGATGAGGCGGTTACCACTCTGGCAGGTTTGCTGAGTCACGCTTCCGGCAAAGTGCCTGTCCCTGGCGACAAGATCGACCTGGCGGAGCATCGCTTCGAAGTCTTGGAAGCGAACCAGAGAAAAGTGTTGCGAGTGCGAATTCGCAAGCAGATGAAGGCGGTTCCCACAAAGCGGTAGACATTCTGCGTTGGTTCAGGGGCTACAGAACAAAAGCAATCCATCGCAGTGTGGAGGGGAAGCGATGCTCGGTTTGACGCTGAAGAAAGTTTGCACGGCCACTTCAGGAATGGCTCTGGCGATGTTGCTGGGAACTGTTATCACGGTAGCACAGCAGAAACCTGCGGCGGAAGAGCCGGGCATTGACATGCAGTGGGGCGTTAAGATTCCGGCGCGCGACGGAGCGAAGCTGAACGCAACGGTGTTCACGCCGCACGGGCAGAAGGAGCGGCTACCGGTCATCTTCACGTTCACACCCTACATCGGAGACTCGTACACGGACCGCGCTGTGTATTTCGCGAAGCATGGCTATGTATACGCGCTGGTGGACGTTCGAGGGCGCGGGAACTCCGGCGGAGAATTCGAGCCCTTTGTGAATGAGGGAAAAGACGGATACGACGTCGTGGAATGGCTCGCGAAACAGCCGTATTGTAACGGCAAAGTGACGATGTGGGGCGGCTCCTACGCAGGCTTCGACCAGTGGACAGTGCTCAAGGAATTCCCTCCGCACCTCGCAACGATTGTTCCCGCGGCCGCAGCGCATCCGGGAGTGGACTTTCCATTCCAATTCGACATATTTGCATCGTACGACATGCAATGGCTGAGCTTTACGAGCGGGGTGACGAGCAACGCGAATCTCTTTGGGAACGGCGCCTACTGGACCGCGAAATCCCGCGAGATGTATATGGCGCACACCGCGTTTCAAGAGTACGACAAGCTGGTTGGGAACAGGTCCACTGTCTTTCAGAAATGGCTCAAGCATCCGATTCCGGATGCCTACTACGATGCGATGGTGCCGAACCCTGAACAGTACAAAAGGATGAGTGTGCCGGTTTTGACGATCACGGGGCACTACGACGGAGACCAGCCCGGTGCATTTACCTTCTACAAGAGGCACATGCAATTCGGAACAACTGAAGCGAAAGCGAGTCATTACCTGATTGTTGGGCCGTGGGACCACGCGGGAACACGCACACCGAAGGCGGAAGTGGGTGGACTGAAATTTGGTCAGGCGAGTCTCGTCGATCTGAACAAGCTGCACACGGAATGGTACGACTGGACGATGAAGGGCGGGCCGAAGCCGGAGTTTCTGAAGAAGCGCGTCGCCTACTACTTGGTTGGAGCGGAGGAATGGAAATACGCGGACAGTCTCGAAAGCATCTCGAATGCGGCAAAGACGCTCGTTCTTGGGTCGAATGGCGATGCGGGTGACGCGTTTCGATCCGGAACGTTGACGGAGGGAAAACCCGGCGGATCCGCGGTGATGGATTCGTGGACGTATGATCCGTTGGATACCAAGCCAGGCAGCGCGGAGTCCGAAGAGGATGACAGCTCCCTGACTTCGCAGCGGGCAGTGTTAAATCTTTTCGGCGAGGGAGTGATCTACCACAGCGAGCCCATCGCGGAAGCCACGGAGATTGCGGGATTCCCGAAGCTGACGCTGTGGCTCAAGATGGATGTACCGGATACGGATCTGGAAGCGGATCTCTACGAGATTTTGCCGGATGGCGGATCGGTAGCGCTGACGAGCGCGTCGATGCGAGCGAGATACCGTGAGTCGTTGCGCGAAGCGAAGCCGGTGCCCGCGGGAAAGATCGAAAAATACGTGTTCGACAATTTCACGTTTTTCGCTCGGCGCGTGGGAAGAGGCAGCCGGTTACGTCTTGTAGTGCGGAGCATCAACTCGCCTGGGGCGGAGAAGAACTACAACAGCGGCGGGGTGGTCGCGGCGGAGACCGGCAAGGACGCCAGGACAGCGCATATCGTGTTGATGCACGATGCGGAGCATGCTAGCGCGTTGGAGCTGCCGGTTGTGAAACCTTGATGCATGAGAAGGATAATAGCGAGGAAAAGCGGAGATTTCGTTCCGGATTTGTAGCTGTCGTCGGCCGGCCGAATGCCGGGAAGTCCACGCTTGTGAACCGCTTGGTGGGGCAGAAGATCGCGATTGTCACCTCCAAACCGCAGACTACGCGCAACCGCATCCAAGGCATAGTGACAAAGGCGCAGGGACAGATCGTTTTCATCGATACGCCGGGTCTGCACGAAGCCGAGTCTGCCCTGGGACGGCAAATGATGCAGGAAGTGGCGGCCGCGCTCGAAGGAATCGACGTGTTGTTACTGATGGTCGATGCCAGCAGAATGCATCTCTATGCGGATGATTTGCTGCTAGAAAAGGCCAAGCGATTCCGCGGAAAAACAATTCTGGCCCTCAACAAAGTCGATCGATTGCCAAAGCCAAAGCTTCTGCCGCTGATCGAGGCGTTTGCGAAGAGCTTCGAGTTTGCAGCGATTCTGCCAACCTCTGCGTTGAAGGGTGACGGATGCGAGGAACTGCTGGACGAGATCATGAAGCGGTTGCCGGAGGGAGAGCCGTATTTTCCGAAAGACCAGGTCACCGACCAGCCTGAACGATTTCTGGCCGCGGAGATCATTCGCGAGAAGGCCATTCAAGTAATGTACCACGAAGTGCCGTACGCCCTTGCAGTGGTCGTTGAAAAGTACGAAGAGTCGCCCAAGCTACTGCGCATCGAAGCGGTCATGAACGTGGAGCGCGATTCGCAGAAAAAAATATTGATCGGCCATAAGGGCGAAATGCTTAAGAAGATCGGAACGGAGGCCCGCAAGGACCTCGAGTCAATCCTCGCCAGTAAGATTTACCTCGGATTGTTTGTTAAAGTCGCGCCAGATTGGCGGGAAAATCCGCAGAAAGTCCGCGAACTCGACTGGCGTTACCAACTGGAGGGACTTGCCGGCGAGATTGAAGACCAGGAGTGAGAAACGCGTGTCAACATTGGCTCGTCCACTCAAGTCCAACCAGTATGAAAAGGCACAGTGCTTTTCGATAGTGGAGTTAGTAGGCCGCCGGGGCTCCCTGGTGACCGTATCCGCCGAACGACCAGCGCACGCCAAAAGTGGCATAGAGACCATAGGAACCGTTGGTGTGAAGGTCCGCGGTACCCAATGACCTGCCGTAACGCCCCAGCCAATCCACTTGATGCTGCGTCGCGCGCAGTTCAAAGTTTCTGGGCAATTGGAAACCGACTCCAATCGAACGGTCGTAGGCAATGGGCGCCATGGACGCGGTGTAGGTGAGCTGGGGAATATTTCTTCCAAAGCTGAATTTGGGTTCGAAGAATAGAAAGAAATGCCGTGCCAGGGTTCGGCCCAGCGGTTGAAACTCAATGTATCCGCTGTACAGATAGCGAGCGTAGGCCGCACACGTGGAAGCCGTCCCGCCCGCGCTGGCCGGCTGAGGGAACGTACATCGGCCAAGGTCCGGTTCGTTGTGCGACGGAGCGACTTCAAAATCCGCATAGCCACGCACCCAGTTATGCGGGAAAAATGTCCGTGGCAGCGGCGCAAAATTCGATACGCTGGCCGACCCACCAATAAGGTTCTGCGCTTGCGCGGCAAAGGCAGAGACGGTCATGGATAAGGTCAGAAAAATAAAAATCCTCTTCATCGAGCTCTCCTTGTTTCCGACTTGCGTCGTAAAGCAATGGGCCGGCCGGTGAAGAGCGTTCAGGATTTTAGCGATTGAAGCGGCGGTGGACAGAGAACGTCTGCGTAAGAACCGCTGGTTCAGTCAGTGTTTCGAAGTGTGAGGGCACCGGTGCAACGCATTGTTACACGAATCGTGGGCTTCACGGGGAAGAGAATCTGCCCCACGCGGCGAGTACGCCAATACGGCAGGGCCTAGTCAGGGGCAGCGATCCCGAGAGACTTCATTTTGCGGTACAGGTGGCTCCGTTCCAGGCCAAGAGCCGTTGCCGTTTGCGTCATATTCCAGCGGTGCTCCTGCAATTTGCGCAGGATGAATTCCCGCTCGTAGGCGCTGCGCGCTTCATGCAATGTTGAGTATGGATGAAGGGGGCTTTCCGCTACGCCGCGGAAAAGTTCGGGCGGAAGATGATGCGGCTCGATGCGCGCTTGGGGGCACACGATGACCAGCCGCTCGACAAGGTTGCGCAATTCCCGGACATTTCCCGGCCAGGGATAGCGAACGAGAATCTCCGTAGCGGAATCACTTAGCTCACGCAGTTTCTTTCCGTAGGCGGAGCTGAATTCTCCCAAGAAATATCTGGCCAGCGTGGGGATATCCTCCTTGCGGTCGCGCAAACCCGGCACGTAGAAGGGAATCACGTTCAGGCGATAGAAAAGATCCTGGCGAAAGGCGCCGCGGGCGATTTCCTGTTCAAGGTGCTTATTCGTTGCGGCGATGACGCGCACGTCGACGCTCAAGGTTTCATTGGAGCCCACACGCTCGAAGCGCTGTTCCTCGAGTACGCGCAGCACTTTCGATTGCGTGCGGAGGCTCATGTCTCCGATTTCGTCGAGAAAGAGTGAACCGCCATCAGCTTTTTGAAATTTGCCGATTTTGTCCTCCGTCGCACCGGTAAAGCTGCCCTTGATGTGACCGAAAAGCTCGGATTCGATCAGCTCCTCCGGAATCGCGGCGCAATTGACTTCCACGAAAGGGCTCTTACTGCGAAGACTCGCGACATGCAACGCGCGTGCAACGAGTTCCTTGCCCGTGCCGCTTTCACCGTATATCAGGACGCGGCCGTTGGTCGGTGCGGTGACGGCGATCTGCTGACGAAGCGCCTTCATGGGAACGCTCTCGCCGATAACTTGGTAGCGGTAACCAAGTTCGCTGCGCAGCAACTGGTTTTGCTCTTCGAGGCGGCGCTGTTGAATGGCGTTGCGGACGAGAACAATGATCTTCTCGAGCGAGAGGGGCTTCTCGATAAAATCGAAGGCGCCAAGTTTTGTGGCGCGCACGGCTGTCTCGATCGTGCCGTGTCCTGAAATCATAATTACCGCCGGCGGGCGGGGCGAAGCCTGTAAGCGGCTGAGCGCTTCGAGGCCGTCGATCCCCGGTAGCCAGACGTCTAGGAGCACAACCTCAAAATCGCCAGCGGCGGCGCGGTCCAATGCTTCCTCAGCGGAACCTACCGCTTCCACGTGGTAGCCCTCGTCCCGGAGAATCGACGATAGAGATTCACGAATGCCAGCCTCGTCGTCCACGACGAGGAGATGTGTTCCAGATGTCATCGAGTCGCATCCGATCCATTGTGGTCTGCGAGGAAAGCAGGCGTCAATTCCGCGACCGGAAGTTCAATGAGGAAGCGCGACCCCACCGGAAGATTGTCTTCGACGTGGATGCTGCCGCCGTGTTCGGCCACGATGCGGGCCGCGATGGCCAGGCCGAGACCCGTTCCACGATCCTTGGTTGAGAACTGCGGCAGAAAGAGTTTGTCTTTGTCTTCCGGCGAAATACCTGTGCCGGTGTCAGAGACGCAGATCACGACGGTCTCCGCGTCCGAGTGGGCATTTGTGGCAACCAGGATCTCCCGGCAAGCCGAGTTCTCCAGCGCTTCCGCCGCATTGTCGATGAGATTTACCACCACGCTTCGGAGCAACCCGCCGTCGGCGCGAATCGCCGGCAGGTTCTCGGCAAGCGCCGTCTTGAGGGCAATGCCATCAAGGCGTCCGGAGAATACTTCCACTGCTTGATGAACGATAGTGTTGGCATCGGTTGGCACAAGCTTGGCGATAGGAAAGCGCACGAATTGCGAGAACTCATTAACAAGGGCAGCGAGCGTCGAGACCTCACGCTCGATTAGCCGTGAACATTCCTGTACGAGCTTGGCCAATTCCGAGTGACGAGTGGCCGCCGGTTGGGAGGGATCCCGGCGCTCGAGGAATCGCAACAGGCGCTGTGCTGAAAGCTGAATCGGCGTCAAGGGATTCTTAATCTCATGAGCGATTCGCCGCGCGACCTCCTGCCACGCCGCCGATTTCTGCGCGCGGAGGACTTCCGTCAAATCGTCGAGGACCAGGACGTAGCCGGTGTTCGCGCGGCGCGGGCCCAGCGAGCTCACCGTGACGGCAAGGTGCAGCACGCGTCCAGTAGCAACCGTTTCGATCTCCCGTGAGACCACTCCCATACGCAAGGATCTGCGCATCAGGTAATGCACGATCCGCGCAGCATCCGTTCCGAGGAGCCCTTCGAGAGACTGAGATTCAGGCGCCGCGCTGCTGGTTCCAAACATCTTTGAAACGGAACTATTCACGCGAAGAATGGCGCCCGTAGCGTCGACCGAAATAACTCCCGTGGGAATGTTCTCAAGAACCGTCTCCATAAGCTGGCGCCGGCGTTCGAGTTCCTGCACCGCTAGCTGAAGGTTTCTGGTGAACTGATCGATTTGGGAGCGGCTGTCGCGCAATTGCGTAGTCATGGTGTTAAACGAGCGCACCAGGATTCCCAACTCATCCTGAGCTTGCTCGGGAACCTGGTACTCAAAGTTGCCGGAGGAAACTTCCCTTGTTCCTTCCGCCAGCGCTTGGATGGGAATGGTGACCTGCTTTGCCAGAAACAATGCCACCCACATGACCGCGGACAAAAGCAGCACGGTGAAAAGAAGAAGAATCAGAAGCATCTGGCGCTTCAACGCGCGCAGATCCTGCTTTTCCTGATAATATTCATGCGTTTGGGATTGAATGGTTGTCAACCGTTGGAGAACGTCGGGGCTCGTACGATACCCGGCAACCACAAATCCTTCTGACCGGCCTTCTTGCAGAGCAGCGACGCGAGCTGCGAAGTAACTCCTTCCGTCGGCCATCCAAACCTCTACTCCACTCGGTAGCGATCGCAAATACTTCGCTGGAACGTCCGGCTGCACGCAAATCCCGCCGGTCCGACTCTCCGGCTGGTTGTCGCAGACGATGCCGCCCTTCACCACTTTCCCGTCCCGATCCAGGACCCAGACGGCATCCGCGCCCTTCTCGAATGCATGTTTCAGGAAATCCGAGCCATGACGAGTGGCCTCTGCTTGGACTTGCGACGCCATCCCGCGAAGGCGCGGCAATTGCGCGCGCCCCAGGTCGTTCAGAAGTTTCTGCGTCTCGTCGGAAGCGATCTCGAGCGGTTTTGGGAACCACAACAACAGGCTGCGATTGATCAACGAATAGCTGACGATAAACATGAAGATGATCGGCAGAAGAGAAATAGCCATCGCGCCAACGACCATCTTTGTCTTGAAGCGCGCGCCGAGCTGTTCTCTGCTTCGTTCGGCCCAGAGGCGCAGAGTCGTGCGCGCGAGGATGAGGCCAAAAACAAGAAATGCGGCGGTGATAAGACTGGAGACCGCGTAGAGCACCATCACGTCGCGCCAGCTCCTCGGTTCAAACGGCACATTGAGTGAGCCGAATGTGAACACAGCGGCCATGAGCAAGGTAAGAAGGATTCCGCCAAAGGCGAGACCCCATCGCTGTTTGCTGTCCAAGCGACTCATCATTTAGCCATAATCAAATCGCACGCTGCAGTATGCGCATGGCACGGGAAGCCGCGAAAGCCGCGCACACCGTAGACACTTTTCGTCAGCCGCGCGAGTTCATAGTCAGAATATGTCCCTATTGTTCGTGCAGACATCTCTCTGGCACGATAGCCAGCGCACGGAGGCAAGTCAAGATTCCTACCTGTCCCATCTTTACAAGACCTGCACCTGTGGGCAGGTATTAGCCATTTCAGAACGGCACGCGAAATTCTGACTACCTTCCCCTTCAGCATTTGCTAAGGTGGGCGCTGGGCGCAAACCCGCCGGGAGTACTGTGGATGTCCGTCCGTCTGGGCGAAATACTTGTTAAGGAAAGCCTGATCACTCAGGACCAGCTTCAAAAGGCGCTCGAGTTTCAGCGCGCCAATGGAGGCAAGCTGGGAAGCTGCCTGACGAAGATGGGCTTCATAACCGACGATGACATCACCGGAGTGCTCTCACGCCAATACGGCGTTCCTTCCATCAACCTGAAGTATTACGAAATCGATCCCAACGTCATCAAGCTCATTCCGCAGGACACCGCATCGCGCTACCAGGTGATCCCGCTTTCGCGTGTCGGCTCTGTGCTGACCATCGCCATGACGGATCCCACCAACGTTTTCGCGATGGACGATATCAAGTTCATGACGGGATTCAACGTCGAACCGGTGGTGGCTTCCGAATCCGCCATTGGCGATGCCATCACGCGCTTTTACGGCAGTACATCGACGAATCAAGAAGAGATCAGCAACTTGATGAAGGACCTCGTTGATGAAGAGAACGAGCTGGAGTTGGCTGCCGAAGAATCGGAGATGGACCTCGCCACTCTGGAAAAGGCGGCCGAAGAAGCTCCCATCATCAAGCTCGTCAACCTGATCTTGACTGACTCGGTCAAGCGCGGAGCCAGCGATATCCACATCGAGCCTTATGAGCTCGAAATGCGTGTGAGGTTCCGCATTGACGGACAACTTGCCACGGTGATGACCCCGCCTCTGCGTTTGAAAGACGCAATCACCAGCCGCTTGAAGATTATGGCCAAGCTGGACATCGCGGAAAAGCGTCTCCCGCAAGACGGCCGCATCATGATCAAGTACAAGGCCGACGGCAAGAAAAAGGAACTGGATTTCCGCGTTTCGACGGTGCCCACGCTCTACGGCGAAAAAGTCGTCATGCGCTTGCTGGACAAGGAAAACCTCCGGCTGGACATGACCAAGCTCGGATTTGAACCCGAGTCGCTGAAGAAGTTTGAACGCAACATTTTGAAGCCTTACGGCATGGTGCTGGTAACCGGTCCGACAGGTTCCGGTAAGACGAATACGCTGTATTCCTCCGTTGCAACGCTAAACACCGTCGACACCAACATTATGACCGCGGAAGACCCCGTCGAATTCCAATTGGCGGGCATCAACCAGGTACAGATGAAGGAGCAGATCGGCCTGAACTTCGCGGCCGCGCTCCGGGCTTTCCTTCGTCAGGATCCCAACATTATTCTGGTCGGCGAGATTCGTGACTTTGAAACGGCGGAAATCGGCGTCAAGGCCGCACTCACGGGCCACTTGGTACTATCGACGCTGCACACCAACGACGCGCCTTCGACCATCAGCCGCTTGATGAATATGGGCATCGAACCCTTTCTCGTCGCCACATCCGTAAACCTGATTTGCGCCCAGCGTCTTGTCCGCCGGATTTGTGCGAACTGCAAGGAAGAGCTGGAGGTTCCACAGCAGGCATTGATCGATGCCGGCTATACGCCTGAAGAGGTCAAGACCACCAAGATTTACCATGGCAAGGGCTGTACCACTTGCAACAAGCGTGGCTACAAGGGCCGTACAGGTCTTTACGAGGTCATGGAAGTTAATGATGAGCTGCGCGAATTGATTCTTGTTGGCGCTTCCGCACTGGAGCTGAAGAAGAAAGCGATCGAACAGGGAATGATCACGCTGCGGCGAAGTGGCTTGATCAAGGTGGCCGCGGGACAGACGACCATGGAAGAAGTCTTGCGCGAAACGGTTTTATAGGACTGAGGGTGAATAATGCCTGGGATTACGCTAAGTGAATTGCTGAAGAAGATGATCGAGATGGGAGGCAGCGACCTCCACATCACGACGAACAGCGCGCCGCGCGTGCGCGTTCATGGCCGGCTCCGGCCCCTCGACATGCCGCCGCTCACGGCAGCGGATACCAAGTCTCTTGCTTATAGCGTTTTGACGGACGCCCAGAAACACCGCTTCGAAGAGAATCTGGAACTGGACTTTTCCTTCGGATTGAAAAACCTGGCGCGCTTCCGCGGCAACGTCTTCAATCAGCGGGGAGCCGTAGGCGCCGTTTTCCGTACAATTCCGTGGGAAATCAAGGGCTTTGACGCTCTCGGGTTGCCGCTCGTTGTGAAAGGCTTGTGCGACAAGCCACGCGGGCTTGTCCTCGTCACCGGGCCGACGGGCTCCGGTAAGTCCACCACGCTCGCCGCCATGCTGGACAAGATTAACAGCGAACGCGAAGAGCACATGATCACAATCGAGGACCCCATCGAATTTCTTCACAATCACAAGAAGTGCCTTGTGAATCAGCGTGAAGTCCACGCTGATACGCATTCCTTCGCGAATTCGCTTCGCGCCGCGCTTCGCGAAGACCCCGACGTCGTGCTCATCGGCGAAATGCGCGACCTTGAGACCATCGAATCGGCCCTCCGCATCGCGGAAACCGGCCATTTGACTTTTGCCACGTTGCACACCAATTCAGCGTCTTCCACCATCAATCGTATTATTGACGTTTTTCCTTCGCACCAGCAGCCGCAGATCCGCGCGCAGCTTTCCATGGTGATGGAAGGCATTCTCTGTCAGGCGCTTCTCCCGCGCGCTGACGGACGCGGCCGCGCTATGATCATGGAAGTACTCATACCGACGCCGGCTATCCGCAACCTTGTTCGCGAAGACAAGATTCACCAGATCTATTCCGCCATGCAGACCGGTACGGGTCAAACTGGTATGCAAACCTTTAACCAGGGACTGGCGAACGCGTACTTCCAGAAAATGATCACTTTGGATATGGCTCTTTCGCGTTCCTCGAATCCCGACGAATTACAGGACATGATCAACCGTGGCGTTTCTATGCCCGGGGGTGGGACTAAGACCCCGGTAGTCAGTAAACGCTAGAAGAAACGAAATTTGGCTGAACGGCCATATGCCCAAGAAATTGAAAGACTGAGGAGGCAAGAAAATGCCGGACTATAAATATCAGGGAACCAGCCGCTCCGGCGGCAGCGTCAGCGGGGTGATGACCGCCTCGAACAAGACGGAACTGGCGAGCCTGCTGAAGCGTCAGCAGATTACTGCAACGAAGATGACCGAGAAAGGGAAGGAATTCAACATTCCTACCTTTGGCGGCGGCATCAAGGCTAAAGAGCTCGCGATTTTCACGCGCCAGTTCTCCGTCATGATCGACGCCGGTCTGCCACTCGTTCAGTGTCTGGAGATTCTGGCGGGCCAGCAGGAAAACAAATTCTTTCAAAAGGTCCTGGCCGGGACGCGCGGACAAGTTGAAGGCGGCGCGACGCTCTCTGCTGCAATGCGCAGTTCGCCCAAGGTATTCGATGCTTTGTACGTGAACATGGTGGAGGCCGGGGAAACCGGCGGTATTCTGGATACCATTCTGCAGCGTCTCTCGACCTACATCGAGAAGAACGTCAAGCTGCAGCGCGCCGTAAAGTCCGCCCTCGTATATCCGGTAGGCGTGTTGACCGTGGCCGGCGGCGTTATTACCCTGTTGTTATGGAAAGTTGTCCCAATTTTTGCCACCTTGTTTGCCGGCCTGGGCGTGGATTTACCGCTGCCCACAAAAATCGTCATTGCCATGAGCAATTTCATCGGCAGCATTTTTGGTTTTCTCGTCCTTGTGGCCATGGTGGGTTCCGTCTTCGGTTTGAAGGTTTGGTATGGCACTCCCCAGGGCCGTTTGGTGCTTGATACCATCGTCCTAAAGCTTCCGGTTCTGGGCATTCTGATGAGAAAGATTGCTGTGGCGCGGTTTACGCGAACGCTAGGCACATTGATCTCCAGCGGCGTACCCATCCTGGAAGGCCTGGACATCACGGCACGGACGGCGGGAAACGCGGTCGTCGAGAGGGCCTTGCAAAAGGTGAGAAAATCACTTGAGGAAGGCAAGTCGCTCACCGAGCCCCTGAAAGAATCCGAAGTGTTTCCGGGCATGGTCACGCAGATGATTGCCGTCGGCGAACAGACCGGCGCGATGGATGCCATGCTTCAGAAAATCGCTGATTTCTACGAAGAAGAAGTTGACGCGGCAGTGAAAGACCTGCTGACCGCTCTTGAACCTATCATGATCGTTTTTCTCGGCCTGGTAGTGGGTGGCGTGGTCATCTCCATGTACTTGCCACTGTTCTCGCTCATCGGCAAGCTGGCCGGTAAATAATCGGTTTGCGCCCGGACGGCGTTATTCTGTTGCGGAGGACAGGCGAGGCATTCCCTGCCCTCCACTTCCTGCCATGACTCGGGGATGTTCGGATGCCGGGATAATGGCGCGGGCGTGCAATGGATAAGAGCTTTGCAACGAGGGAATGGCTGGACTGGTTGACGCGTGTTCGTCTGTTGACGATCACCCTCATCCTGACCGTCGGAGTCGTCTGGCCGCAATACATTCCGGGCTTCAGCACCAACCGCTTCTTTCTCCCGCTGATCGTCTTCTGGATCACCCTCGGAATCCTCCACCTCATTCTTTTGCGCTGGCTCCCCCGGGCTCAGTGGCATGGCGGCCTGCAGGTTGCCGGCGATGTGGTGATGATCTCGCTGCTTGTCTATTCCACAGGCTTGCAGGAGAGCTATTTCATCCCCCTCTATCTGCTGGTGATTATCGTCGCGAGCATTTTGTTCTCGCGGCGCATAGCGTTTCTAACTGCCGCCGCTTGTTTTCTGGTCCTTGCGGAAATGATTGTGCTGGCATACGCCCAAAGGATCCCGCGTACTTTCTCCAGCCTGCCGACGGCGGAGGGCCTACGCACCTGGCTCGTCATGAATTTCCTTGCGTTTCTCGCAGTGGCCTACTTGGCAAGCCTGCTGGCCCAGTCTCTTCGGAAAAAGGGCGTGGAGCTTGAAGAGAAGCGCGAGGAGCTGCTCAGCCTGCAGGACTTTACCGAAGATATCATCCACTCGATGCGCGGCGGGCTGATTACCACCGACCTTGGCGGACGCATCCTGCTGCTGAATCGTACCGGCGAGGAAATCCTCGGATATCGCTTTGCGGAAGTGCGCGGTATGATGCTACAGGAGTTGAACGACGATTTCTGGCTCCCCGGTCATTACGAAAGTAGCCAGAGACTCTCGCTCCGTAAAGAGATTGACTTCCGGACGCCTTCCGGGGATGTTCGCTATCTGGGCATTAGTATTTCGCCGCTGCGCTCGCGCGATTCGGAACGTAACGGTTACGTTTTCAACTTCCAGGACCTCACCGATCTTCGTCGCCTGGAGCAGGAAGTCGCGACCAAGGAGCGCATGGCGGCCCTTGGACGTCTTTCTGCGGCCATCGCCCACGAGATTCGGCAGCCATTGTCGGCCATGGCCGGCGCGGTCAAAGAACTGGCCCGTCTCGTGCCTCTCGAGGAGGACGAAAAGCATCTTGTCAACATTGTCAGCAGGGAATCCGAACGGCTCAACAACATCATCACTGATTTTCTCAACTATTCACGGGAGAAGACTTACGAATTTCACCAAGCTGATGTTCGCGGCCTGCTGGACGAAACGCTGATGCTAGTGGAGAAGAAGCCGGAGATAGGCTCCAAGTACCAAATTGTACGCGCATTCAACGGCAAGGAATTACAAGCGCGCGTTGATCCCAACAAAATCAAGCAGGTCTTCTGGAATTTGTGTGACAACGCGCTTCGAGCCATGCCGGATGGCGGTACCTTGACCGTCAAAATGGAACAACGGCCGTTCTGGTTGCGCATTGCGTTTCAGGATACAGGTATCGGCCTTGACCCTCGGCAAAAGGCCAAGATTTTTGAGCCCCTGCAATCGGGTTTCGAGGGAGGCACGGGTTTGGGGCTGTCCATCGTCTATCAGATTGTGCAGGCCCACAGTGGAAAAATTAGCGTGATATCCGAAAAAGACCGCGGCGCTGAGTTTATCGTCGAGCTCCCGCGAGTTGCGTGAGGCGCTATGCAGGGAACAAAAGCCGCAATCAAGGAATCCGGGCGCGAAATGCCCCATATTCTCGTGGTCGACGATGAAAAATCGATCGGCGAGCTCTTGGAAATCACCTTTCGCAAGGAAGGTCACCGCGTTGAAGTCGTGCACAGCGTAGAGGCCGCCAAGCGCAAGCTCGAATCCCAAATCTTCGACATCATCATTTCAGATGTGCGAATGCCTGGCGAGAGCGGCGTGGATCTCCTGAAGTTTGCCAAGGAAATCGCGCCCGGATCATTCTTTCTCCTGATGACGGCGCTCCCCGCATTAGATACAGCTATCGCGGCGCTCAATTCCGGGGCAGACCGGTACGTCGTCAAGGGAGACTCATTAGTCGATCAATTACGCCTCGCGGTGTATGAGGTGTCTGAGAACTTGAAATGGAAGAAAGAAGCCCGCTACCTGCGGCGCGAAATTCGCCGCCTCACCGGCCTCGACAACATCATCGGACAAAGCCCGAAGATGCGCGCCATCTTCGACATGATCCAAACTGTTGCTCCTCAATCGAGCCGCGTTCTCATTACCGGGGAGAGCGGGACTGGTAAGGAACTGGTTGCCCGCGCCATTCATGAGAACAGCGCCCGGGCCCAGGCCCCCTTCATCACCATCAACTGTGGAGCGTTTCCGGAAACGCTGCTGGAGTCCGAGCTTTTCGGTTATATGAAGGGAGCGTTCACGGGCGCCAACGAGAACCGCCAAGGTCTCTTCCAGGCTGCACATGGCGGCACTCTCTTCATGGACGAGATCGGAAACATGAGCCTGACCATGCAGGTAAAGCTCTACCGTGTTCTTCAGGAAGGCAAGGTCCGCCCCATTGGCAGCACTGAGGAATCGGACGTGGACGTGCGCATCATTGCCGCCACAAACAAGGACTTTGAAAAAGAAATCGCGGAAGGCCGGTTCAGGGAAGATCTCTATTATCGCCTTAGCGTGATTCCCATACTGGTGCCGGCCCTGCGTGAGCGCAGGGAGGATATTCCCCTCCTCGCCCGTCACTTCCTTGAGAGCTTCCGCAAGACGATGGAAAAACCCATTGAAGCCATCTCTCCGGAAGCCATGACGCGCCTGGAGTCCTACGACTGGCCTGGGAATGTTCGCGAGCTTGAAAATACCATGGAACGCGCCGTTGCCTTGGAGTCCAGCAGGGAAATCTCCTTGCGAGTCCTTCCAGAGCGAATTGTCGCTTACTCCGGGGCTTCGCAGTTTGGCACGTCAGTCTCTCAGGCGGCGGACTTCCCCGCGGAGGGAGTAGACTTTGAAAAGGAAATTGCTGACGCCGAGCGAAGGTATCTGCAAGCCGCGTTGGAGAAGGCCGGTGGAATCCGCACTCGCGCGTCTGAACTCCTGAAAATCAGCTACCGTTCCTTCCGCCATTACGCCAAAAAGCACAGCCTCTAGCGGAAGTGGTTTTGCGCCGACGGCCAGTCGTGTTTACGCGAAGTCCTTTAAGATGTGACTGATTGCGCTCTGGATATAGACACAAAATGTCGACGAAAAAGGTCCAATCCGGTTGCGTGCCTTCTGCCCCTCAAGTCAAAGCCCCTTGTTTTCTATAAGCTGCGTGTTATGAATAAGATATGAGGATAGCACTATTCCCGTACTAGCTCCTTGGATTGGCCTCCGGCTTGCACCCTGGTACGGCGTGCTAAGGCACCATATAATTTCTCAAGGAGAAAGCATGAAGAAGCAAAAGGGTTTCTCTCTTATCGAATTGCTGATCGTCGTGGCGATCATTTTGATCATCGCGGCCATCGCCATTCCGAACTTGCTGCGCTCGAAAATCGCAGCGAATGAATCATCTGCTGTCGGCTCAGTCCGCACCATCGGTACGGCGGAAGTGACGTATTCTTCGAGCTGGGGCAGCGGTTACGCCGTGGCTTTGACGAACCTGGGCGGAGCCTCACCTTGCACCGTTGCGACCGCAGCGGCAGCTTGCTTGATCGACCCGCTTTTGAGCGTTGCTCCTTTCACCAAGAGCGGCTATGCGTTCGCCGCCGCCGGAACTCTCTTGGTTGGCGGTGTCCTCAACGGGTTTGAAGTGAACGCCACTCCGACCACCGTGCAGACGACCGGTGTGCGTGCCTTCTGCGATGACCATACTGGCGTGCTTCGGTTCGTCTCCCCGGGCGCTGCCGCTATCGGATTAGGTGCGGGAACTTGCGCAGCGGTTGCGACGGCTCCTGGTGTTTCAGGTCCTATCGGCAACTAACTCTGAAGCTTGTTTTGTTAAAAGGGGGGAAGCTCTTGCTTCCTCCTTTTTTCTTGCCAGCACCGCTCCGAGAAGAAGTGGCAAAGCGAGAATCAGCCCAGCGGCAGGGGGGTTAGGAGAAATGGGAGTTAAGTCGTGGTGCCCTTTTTCGCCGGTTCACGGTGACAAAAAACGGCAAATATAGCGCGGTGAGGGCACTTCGAGAGCAGAACCTGGCCTAGTCATGTACTAGCCCTCGATCCGTAAGTTAAAGACTTTAAATATCTTAGCCTCCGCAGCGTCTCGTCGAAGGAAACCTTAAAGAGTGGCAATTCCCTTGCCCTAAGTACCCGTGTTCTGGCAAGTCTACTCACTCAAGGAGAAAGCATGAAGAAGCAAAAGGGTTTCTCTCTTATCGAATTGCTGATCGTCGTGGCGATCATTTTGATCATCGCGGCCATCGCCATTCCGAACTTGCTGCGCTCGAAAATCGCGGCGAACGAATCATCTGCAGTTGGCTCAGTCCGCACCATCGGCACGGCGGAAGTTACGTATTCTTCGAGCTGGGGCAGCGGTTACTCCATCGATTTGGCCTCTCTCGGCGGAGCCTCCCCTTGCACCGTTGCGGTTTCAACTGCGGCATGTTTGATCGACCCGCTTTTGAGCGTCGCTCCCTTCACCAAGAGCGGCTATGCGTTCGCCGCGGCCGGAACTCTCTTGGTTGCCGGTGTCTTCAACGGATTCGAAGTGAACGCCACTCCGACCACGGTGCAGACGACCGGTGTGCGCGCCTTCTGCGATGACCACACTGGCGTGCTTCGGTTTGTCTCCCCGGGCGCTGCCGCTATCGGATTAGGTGCGGGAACTTGCGCAGCGGTTGCGACGGCTCCTGGTGTTTCAGGTCCTATCGGCAACTAACTCTGAAGCTTGTTTTGTTAAAAGGGAGGAAGCTTTGCTTCCTCCTTTTTTTTTGCCGCGAATCAATTACTGACTGCGAGCACCGAGGCAGACGGCGAACGACCAGGAACCGGGCAGTACGGTTAGCTATAGCGTTGGCATCTGGCGTGCTTCATTTCTAGATAGCATTCTTGTCGGCAACGGAACTCTTATGAGGGAGTCTCTCTAGGTCATGCTATGAACAGGCAGCGTGGTTTCTCTCTTATCGAATTGCTGATCGTTGTGGCGATCATTTTGATCATCGCAGCTATTGCCATTCCGAACTTGTTGCGTTCGAAGCTCGCGGCGAACGAATCGTCGGCTGTGGCTTCCGTTCGTACCATCACCACGGCCGAAACGACCTACGCTTCGAGCTGGGGCTCAGGTTACGCGACCATCTTGGATAATCTGGGAGGAGCCATTCCTTGCTCCATCGCGACTGCGGCATCGGCATGTATAGTCGAATCGGGCTTGAGTACTGCTCCCTACACGAAGAGCGGTTATGTGTTTGTGGCTGTCGGGAATACCTTAGTGGGAGCCGTCAATAACGGATTTGAAGTAAATGCCACGCCCCTCGTGGTGGATGTGTCCGGCAAGCGCGCCTTTTGCTCTGATCAGACCGGTGTGCTACGGTCGAACACTACCGGTGTCCCCATCGGGACGGCCGCGGGAACCTGCGCTACGGTGGCAACGCTTATCATTGGTAACTAACTCCCCAAAAACGTAGCTTTCGCGGGGAGGAGGTTTCACTTCCTCCTCTTTTTTTTGATAAAGGCCGGAAACCGGTTACGAACCGTGAGTGCGAAGGCAGCTCGCACAGGACAAACTCCGCGGTACTGATCACCGTGCGTGCTCTTCTTTCAAGTCGTGTCTTTTGGTGATAAAACTCATGCCTCTATAGGTGACGCTGTGGACGAGCAGAGAGGTTTCTCTCTTATCGAATTGCTGATCGTCATAGCGATCATTCTGATCATTTCGGCGATCGCTATCCCGACGTTGCTGCGCTCGAAGATAGCAGCAAACGAATCATCCGCTGTTAGCGCCGTTCGCACCATCAACACGGCGGAAGTTACCTATGCTTCGAGTTGGAGCAGCGGTTACGCAGCCAGTTTAACGCAACTGGGCGAAGCCTCCCCTTGCGTCGTCGCGACGGCGGCCGCAGCTTGCATCATCGATCCCCTATTGAGCGCTCCTCCTTTCGTGAAGAGCGGCAACGCATTCAACGCCGCCGGAACTGTCCCGATGGGCGGCGTACTCAACGGGTTCGAGGTGAATGCCACTGCCACTGCGGTGCAGTCGACCGGGGTGCGGGCGTTCTGCGGGGACCAATCTGGAGTAGTCCAATTTATCACCCCAGGTGCTGCCCCTATCGGGGTTGCTGCGGGTTCTTGTGGCGCAATTGCGAATGTTCCCGGAACTTCTGGTCCTGTCAACTAGCCCGCAATTTAGGCTGCTTGAGGGGAAGAAGGTTTCGCTCTCTCCAGCTTCTCATTGATCTCGCCGTGGGCTGCCATTGCCATCGCCCTAATCATCGTTGCTGCCGTCTTTCGGCTCAGCCGGATGCCCTGTAAGATGGGGAAGTGACTTCTCGTTTTGGTGCTGCCGTAGCCTGCCTTCTTTTGACGCCGTCGTTCGTCGACACCTCGAATCATGTTAAGCGGCTCGAGGCCATGTATCGCGGCGCGCGTACGCTGCAAGTAACTTTTTTTGAGCGATACTCCGAAAACGGACATATCGTGCGTAGTGAGGCTGGCGTCGCCTATTTCCGCCGGCCCGGCAAGATGCGCTGGGACTACGAATCCCCCGAGAAAAATCTGTTTCTCGTTGACGGCAAGACCGCTTGGTTTTACGTTCCCGGCGACCACACGGTAACCCGTGTCCCTGCCAAGCAAAGCACGGACTGGCGAACGCCGTTGGCGCTGCTTGCAGGCGAAATGAAACTGTCGCGAATTTGCGTACGAGTTGATTTTGCTACTGCTGAGAAGCCAGACAAAGATGGCGACGTGGTGCTGTCGTGCATGCTCAAAGGGTCAGAGAACACGGCCGATCCTGCCTCGAAGAACGACGCTGCTCATGCGAGAAGAGATTCGCTTATTCTCGAAGTTACTCCGGATACGAGTGAACTCGTCCGGATAGTCGTGCGGGAGGCCGGTGGTGTCGACATCGAGTTCAAATTCAAAGACTGGCAATTTGACCCTGCCATTCCTGATTCTTTCTTCCGGTTCGAGGTCCCTCCTGGAGTAGCCATTGTGAACGGTGAGTTACCTGCCGAGAAAAAATCTGTAAACTAGAATGGCGCTAGCCCGGGCTGGGGGCGTTCCCCGCGAAGGAACGGCCAACCATTGAGTCCTACCCCGCATATGAACTAGATGAGGTAAACTGAGGGAGTTATGGGTCAATTCCTCTGCAGAGTGGCGGATGCCGAAGGACGTGTATTCTCGCACGTGGAGCCCGCGACTTCTCTGGAAGAAGCGCGCCAGAAGCTCGTAGAGCGGGGATTGTACGTCTATTCAGTGGAGTCCCGGGGCGGCCGCCTGGCCAGCCTGGTTCGCCCGAAAAGCGGACGGCAGATTGGTGGTTCAGAATTTCTCATTCTCAACCAGCAATTTAACACCTTGATCAAAGCGGGCTTGCCCATATTGAAGTCTTTGGATCTTCTGGCCAGCCGCGCGACCGCGCCTAAGCTTCGTCCGGTCATCAGCCAGATTCGCGACCGCGTCCGGGAAGGGAAGTCGCTTTCCGAAGCGGTCGACGAAGCCGGTGTGTTTTCCAAAGTGTATTCAACGGCAATTCTTGCCGGAGAAAAGAGCGGGAATTTGCCCGGAGTCCTGGACTATTACATCGCCTATCAGCGCGTCAGCACGGGCGTCCGCAAAAAAATTCTCGCTTCGCTGGTCTACCCCACGCTGTTGATCAGCGTGGCGGTCATTATCGTCACCTACCTGGTTACTGCCGTCATTCCAAAGTTCGCGCTGCTCTACCGTGATTTGAACGTGGAGCTCCCCGCCCCCACCCGATTATTGATCGCCTTGACGGTGGACTACCGTTTTGTCTTTCTAGGAGCCGTGGCGTCTTTAGCGGTGGCTGCCGCCGGTATTTTTCTTTGGTCCCGTACCGAAGAAGGCGGGGCCACGTTTGATCGCTTCAAGTTTCGGCTTCCCGTAATTGGTGACACGCTACTCAAATTTCAGGTTGCCCAGTTCTCGCGCACGCTTTCAACGCTGTTGACCGGCGGCACTCCTCTGGTAGCCGGGCTCCAGACGGCCAGTGATGCCATCACCAGCAAATTGCTGCGCTCTACCGTCAGCCGATCAACGCAGATGGTGCGTGAAGGAGAATCCCTGCACGGCGCCCTGGCTTCCAGCGGCACCATGCCGGAGTTGGCGCTGGATATGATTGAGGTCGGAGAATCCAGCGGCGCGCTTGCCCCCATGCTGAACAGCGTGGCCGAGTTCTATGAGGAAGAGGTCAACTTGCGATTGTCTGCGCTGGTTTCCCTCATCGAGCCGATACTTCTGATTTTCATGGGATTGCTGGTCGCATTTATTCTGATTTCGCTGTATCTGCCCATCTTTTCTTTTTCCATGACGGGGACGGTAAAGTAAGGAATCATGGCCACGACAGAACAACTTCCTCCAGCGCCTGGGCTTCCCGGCGACGAACAACAAGAACGCGAGTTCGCGCGTAAACTCGCGGAAAGATACCGCTTTGCCTTCATTGATCTTCGCGAGCAGCGCATTGATGCGGAACTGTTTCGTACCATTCCGGCCGACCTGATGTTCCGTTACAACTTCGTGCCCCTGGAAGTGCAGAACAATGTTTTGGCCATCGCTGCGGCCGATCCTGGCCAAGTGCAGATGAGTGACGAGCTGCCCCTCCTTCTCGGCAAGAAGCTCTTGATTCGCGTCGCTACCGCCCGCCAGATCGGCGACATTCTGAAGCGCACCGAGCAGTCGCAGCGCGTCCTTGAACAAGCCACGGAAGCTTTCACTCTTCAGACTTCCAAGGAAGAAGAGGAGGGCGAGGAGACGATTTCCGGCGACCGCTTGACTCGCGATAGCACCGCCAGCCCCGTGGTGCGCCTCGTGGAGACCATCATCTTCACCGCGCTCGAGCGACGTGCCAGCGACATCCACATCGAAGCGCGTGACACGGAAGTCGCCGTCAAATACCGCATCGACGGCGTGCTGCAGCACGCCATGCAGCCCATCGCCAAGGAATGGCATTCCACGGTGCTCTCGCGCATCAAAGTCCTGAGCGATTTGGACATTGCCGAGCGCCGTGTTCCTCAAGACGGCCGCTTCCGCGTGAAATACAAGGGGCGCTATATCGATTTGCGCGTCTCCATCATGCCCGCCAGTCACGGGGAAGACGCTGTTCTCCGCGTCCTCGACAAGGAAACGCTTTCGGAGAAATTTTCCAGCCTGACTTTGGACGTTGTTGGTTTCTCCGTCGAAGAGACTCGCCGCTTCCGGCGCTACATCCGCGAGCCCTACGGCATGGTCCTGGTTACCGGTCCCACTGGCTCCGGAAAGACCACCACGCTTTACGCTGCCATCAACGAGATCAAGAGCGACGAAGACAAGATCGTCACCATCGAAGATCCAGTGGAGTATCAGCTTCGGGGCATCACGCAGATCCCGGTGAATGAGAAGAAGGGTCTCACTTTTGCGCGCGGCTTGCGTTCCATCCTTCGCCACGACCCCGACAAGATCATGGTCGGCGAAATCCGCGACCAGGAAACCGCCCAAATCGCCATCCAGTCGGCGCTCACCGGCCACCTCGTTTTCACCACCGTCCACGCCAACAACGTTACCGATGTGATCGGCCGCTTCATCAACATGGGCGTCGAGCCTTACAACTTTGTCTCCGCCCTCAACTGCATCATGGCCCAGCGGCTGGTTCGCGTAATCTGTCCAAGCTGCAAAAAACCCAAGGGATATTCTCCCGAAGAATTAAAGGAGGCAGGTCTCGATCCGGCTGTGTGGGGAAATGTCACATTCGCCGAAGGCGCCGGGTGCTTGGAATGCTCGGGCACTGGTTATCACGGCCGCACGGCGATTTGCGAATTGCTCGATCTGACCGACCGTATCCGCGAAATGATCGTGGATCGCCGTCCAACTTCAGAAATTAAACGCGTCGCCTGCGAAGAGGGCATGATTACGCTCCGCGAAAGTGGGTTGGCCAAGACTCGCGCGGGCATCACCACCGTCAAAGAGATTAACAAGGTGACTTTCGTTGAGTAGCGCGGCTGCATTCCGGCAAGGGATTTACCAGTTTCAGTGGGCGCGCCGCGTGGCGCGCTGGCTCGACGCCTTGCCGAATGTCTCCTTGGCCCTCGAAGTCTCTCCGAACCGCGTGGCCGCAGCCCGTTGGAGCCGGACGGGTTCGCTGGATGGATATGCCGTCGAAGCGCTGCCCGCGGGGGCGCTGATTCCTTCGGCCGTGGAAATCAACATTGTGAACAACGCCGTCGTTAAGGCCGCAGTCGCCCGTGCCTGCGATCGGTTGCGCGCCCGCGATGAAGACGTGGCCATGATTCTTCCCGATACCGTCATTCGCGTTTTTGTCCAGCATTTTGAGGAATTCCCGCGCTCGGCGGAAGAAGCCGTGCCGATGCTGCGCTGGAAGCTGAAGAAGAGCGTGCCTTTTGAAGCCGACGAGACGCTCATTTCATACATGCGGCAGGCTGCACGGGAAACTGGCGTTGATATCGTCACCGCGCTTGCCCGTCTTCGCATCATCCGGGAGTATGAATCGCTCGTGGAGGGCATCGGCCTGTTTCCAGGCGTACTGCTGAGCTCTTCGCTTGCTGCGCTCTCGCTCCTCGAAGATGAGAAACCAACGCTCCTCGCGCGTGTCTCGGGTTCCACTCTGACTACCGCGATCGTTCGCCGCGAAGTTTTGTGCGGCTATCGTTGCACGGAACTCCCGTCCCACGGCGCGAACCTTACGCCGCAGATGCTTCTCGAAGAGATTTTTCCCGTGGCAGCTTATTACCAGGAGACCTGGCAGGAAACCATTAAGTCCGTTCGACTCGCCGGGCTCGGCTCCCGCCTTCCCGAATTTATCAAGCCTCTCGAGGATGAGTTTCGTTGCGATGTGCGTTCGTTGCTGATCTCTGCAGTTTCGGAGGGATTGGTCAAAGAAGATGCGCGTCCGCTGGTGGACCGCGATTTGGAAGGACTAATTGGCTGGATGCTTCAGCGCGGTTAGAATCGGTTTTTCCTGAATGAGGCAAAAGAGGACATGAAAGTTCGGCTCAACATTGCGACGAAGGCGCTGGAAACTCACCGCCGCTTCTTGGCCGGCGCGGGGCTCACGGTTTTTTTTGCCGCTCTTGCTTTTGTCGGGCTGGGATGGCACGTGTATTCCGCCCGCAAAGCCGATGCCGAGCTGCGCGCACGCACCGGAAAAACCCGTCAGGAAATGGCCAGGTTTGAAGCGCAGCGTAAGGATTTGGAGCGTTATTTTGGCCAGAAGGACGTAGCGACTTTGCATGATCGCGCCGCCTTCATAAATGGCATCCTCGACGCGCGGAGCTTTAATTGGACGCTGATGTTCATGGACCTGGAGCGCACATTGCCGGGCGGTGTGCGAGTCATCAGCATCGCGCCCACACAGGCAGGCGGACACGTCGAACTGAAATTGACCGTGGGCGCCGCTAACGACGAAGCTGAGCTTAAATTTGAGCATGCCCTCGAAGAATCGAAAGTGTTCACGGAAGTTCAAATCCAGAGTGTTACGACGCCCGGTTTAGCCGGTAACCAGACCGGCGACCAAAGGGTCGTCCAGTTGACAACCGTTTATTCGAGGAGCTGATGCGCCGCGATTTCACAGTACGGAAGCGAATCATTCTTGGCGGCTTGGCTCTTCTTGTCCTTGCGGATGTCGCCTTGGCGGCCTACAGTTGGGAGCTGTCTTCGGCCCCGCACGCCCCCCAGCGCCGCACCCAGGAAATTACGCAGCAGGATCTTTTGAAAGCCGATATTCGACGCGCCCAATCCATCCGCGATAGCATTCCCGCCATCCAGAAAGATTGCGATCGCTTCGAACAATCGCTCTTTCGCGCAAGTTCAGGCTATTCTTCCGTTAGATCTGAGCTTGGCACTATCGCCAGGAAGAGTGGAAGCCAGCTCGAGGGTATTTCTTTCAAACCGACGGACATTGCTAACCGCGGGATGACGGAAATCGCTATCGATGCGACCGTCAACGGCGACTATAAAAGCGTAATTGGATTTCTCAACGGTTTGCAACGTTCGCCCAGCCTTTACGCAGTGGATTCTCTGGCGCTGGCTTCCGAGAAAGCCAGTCAAACCTCCTCAAATGTGATTAAGGTCGCGCTGCACCTCAAAACCTACTTCAGGACCGGAGCATGAAGCCAACGAAACAACTCGTCGTGCTCGTCGTCCTTTTGCTGATCGCGGGGTTCATCTGGTTTTTGTATTTTGACCATAACAAGCCGGTTGTGACCGCCGATGCCATTCCCACACCTCAGAATTATCATCCCATTGGCGTGGATAACCCGCAACTCCACAATGATGCGGTCGAGAAGGCCCGCAAGACCGAATACAAAAGCGCAGGGCGCAACATTTTCAGCCGGCAGATCCCCCCTCCGCAACTTCCCCAGCATCCTAGACCAGATCCCAAACAACCGGATACCCCGCCGACACCAGTGGTGATTACTCCAACCGTCTCTCCGCTGCCGGTGAAGTTTTTTGGCTACGGCACGGTTCCCAACAGCATGTCACGCCGCGCTTTCTTCACGGATGGCGAAGAAATTTACATCGTGGGAGAAGGCGAACTCTTGCTGAACCGCTTTCGCATTCTAAGAATCGGCAACGCCAATCTCGAATACGAAGAGATCTCCTCGGGGCTTCGCGGCACGGCCATTGTCGAGGAACAGGCGGCGCCCCCATCCGCATGAGCGCTGGACGCCAAAAAGCGGCACGGAAGCGCGGGGAACGTGGCTACGCTCTCCTCCTGGTAATTTTCCTTGGCACTCTCTTGCTCCTTTCCACGATGGTCGTTGCACCGAACATTCTCACGGAAGGCCGTCGTGAAAAAGAGAAAGAAATGATTTGGCGCGGAAAGCAATACACGCGCGGCATAAAACTCTACTACCGCAAGATGGGGCGCTTTCCGACTTCCCTCGACGATCTCACCAAACCGAAGCTGGGTTCGCTCCGCTTCATGCGCCAAGCCTACAAAGATCCCATGAACAAGGAAGACGGCGCGTGGCGCTTAATCTATGTAGGCCCCGCCGGTCAGTTGATCGGAAGCCTCAAACCGCGCCCAAATCTCCAGCTTCCGCAGGCTGGCGGAACCGCCACGCCCGCGAATGCGTTGGGTGGACAACCTGGCGCGCCGGGTCAACCGGCAGGAGCGAGCCAGTCCAACGCAGGCGCGCAGCCCGCCGGTTCGACTTCCGGCACAAATCCCCCCGCGACAACCGGAAATCCCGTCAGCGCCGACCAGGGCGATGCTCCGATTCCTTCAGGCGACACGCCAACAATCATGGGCGGAAATATCATTGGAGTAGGTGGCAAGATCAACAAATCCTCCATCATCGTCTACGATAAATCGAAAAACTATCGACTCTTCGAGTTTATCTGGGACCCCTCGAAAGATACTTTCGCGGTGGGGCAACCGGGCCTGCAGACGGGAACGGGATTGGGCCAGCAGCCCAGTACGAACCCGACCAATCCGCTACCGATTGGGCCGCAAAATCCTCAGCAGCCGCCTCAGAATCCGCCACAGCAACAGTAGTCTAATTGAGACTGGTTCTTACTGAGATTGAGATGTGCGAGGCGGTGCAGTTGCCGCGATTGGTCCGGGCGGAGCGGGCGTCTTGGCGGGAGCTTGCGATTTGCTCTTTTCGTAGCCGCGCTTGACGCGCTTCACGTACGAAATCGTTTCCGCATAGGGTGGAACGCGGCCGTAAAGCTGGACCTTTTCGGGTCCCGCGTTGTAGGCAGCGAGCGCCAGCGCCACATCGTCGTTGTACTTCTGCAGCAAATCGCGCAGATAGCGAGTGCCCGCGTCGATGTTTTCCGCCGGGTCGTCGATATTTCTTACGCCGAGTTGTGCCGCGGTTTCCGGTAAGAGCTGCATCAAGCCGCGCGCATTCTTGCGCGAGACGGCTTTGGGATCAAAATTGGACTCCACGGCGATGACGCTGGTGATCAGGTCGGCATCCACGTTGTAGCGCTTCGCCGCGGCTTCCACCAAATCGCGGTAAAGCGGCTGCGCGGCAGCCGGTGTGGCAGCGGCCGGCAAAGGTGCAAAAACATCTTCCGGTTCGATAGCCGCAACGTCCGCGGCGGCAACCTCCAGCTTGCCTCCGGTCAATTGCAGCCGGTACTTGTCTCCAAGGAGCTGATAACCACTCACGTGCAGTCGCAGGCCGTTACGAAGCACGATGTATTCCGCGCGCAGCGACGGCGCAACGAGCACGCCGAGTGCGAGCAAGAGTGTTGCACGTTTCACAAGCAAGGCGCGGCCTCCCGCAACGCAAATTGTTCAATGGCTGCGGCGACTCCGTTTTCATCGTTCGTGCCGGTTTCATGCCAGCCGTAGGTCTTCAGCGCGGGCACGCTGTTTCCCATCACTACCGGGATGCCGGCAAACGAAAGCATCTCCAAATCGTTGTGGTTATCGCCGATGGCCATTACTTCTTCGCGCGCGAATCCGCGCACGGCCACCCATTCCGCGAGCGATGAGCCCTTCGAGCACACGGGATTAATCATGTCAATCATGGCGAAGTCTTTGCTCTCATAGCTGGTCACCGCCAGTGCAAACTCTTCCGCGATGGGCGCGGCGCGCAGCGCAGCCTCGGCATCTCGCATCGGCTCGATTTTGCCGGAGAGCATCACTTGAATGGGATCTTCCGTTAGGCAGATTTCCAGCGGTTTGGCGATGCCGATAAATTCCTTGTTTCGCGAATAGTAGGCATAACGCATCGAATCGTCCGGGTCCAACACTTCCAGCATAAGCTGATTCTCGAGCGGCCGGTCGAAAATTACGGCCGCGCCCTCGCGCCACGGCCTCGTCAGCTGCAAGACTTGCTCGGCGGTGCTTTGCGGCAAGAGGTGCCGCAGATGCGTGCGGCCTTCTTTCGAGCGGATCAGCGCGCCGTTGTTCACGATCATAGTCAGTGGAGAATCCAGCTGGCGCGCCACGGGCATGGCGAAGTCATAGCGGCGTCCCGTGACGAGCGCCACCTCGATGCCCCGGCGGGTGGCTTCCGCGATGGCCGCGCGGTTGGCTGCGGGAAGCTGCCAACGACTATCCAGCAGCGTGCCGTCAATATCCAGCGCAATCAGCCGTATAGCCATAGCGTCATTCTACCTTGGATGCGGCGCCTCTTGGCCACATTGAGCGAATAGATGGGGCACCCACCGCCCGGTGTTTTTGTGCAAAGAAGTGCGCAATTGCTTGAAAACAGTGGAGTTGAGATTTTGCCGCTGCAAAAGAGTGCGCAAGAATGTGAAAGGAAAGGAGATAGGGGGGCCTGGATGAAGAAGCCCACAGATTGATGATGATGACCCCCTCCCCCCGCGGTTTCTGAAACGATATGATCTAAGAGGGTTAGACGGTAGGGGTGATAAGCGATATAAGAAGAGAAGGAGTTAGAGGAGCGCGCGTTAGGGAGACAGAGGATCGTTGGAAGGAGGAGCTCTCGGCGAGGATGGTGTCTGACTATCAACACGTTGTTACCACAGAAGTACTGTATTTGTCAATAAAAACTCGGATCAGATTTGGAAGTGATTGGCGGGGCAGGGGTTAGGGCATGGAGGAAAACAAGAACCTAGAAAGCAGAAACCGGAAACCTAGAATGGAAACTCGGAGGACGAAACTCCAAACCAGGAGTGCCACTCTTGCCCCGACCCGACCATGTAAACGCCACCCGGAAGGGTTGGCCACGCAGAGGCGTCTTTGCCAGCAAGACGTGGCCATCCGGCGTTCGGGACCTGGAGAAATCAATGGGCATCAATGGGCGCGACGAGAGGATCCCCGAAGCCGGCCGGAAAGGGGCTGAGAGTGGTTTCCTTCGCGTCCTACGCGCGGCGGCCCTGGTCGCCGTGGTGGCCGGGGGTGCGGGATCGCTCGGTCTTTTGCTCCGCGCAGGTCGCCGCACTCCCCGACTCCTGCTGCTACTTTTCGTGCTTTGGGTGCTGTCGCCGTTCGCGGCCCTCGTATGGGCGAATTTGGTTTCGAAGCATTGGTCGATTGTTACCCGAGCGACACTCTATAGCGTGATGCTAATTCTCACCGTTGGGTCTTTGGCTGTCTACGGAGTTGTTGTCTTGGGGTCTCCCAGGGCGAAACCGGCTGCCGTATTTCTTCTTGTTCCCTTAGCGGCATGGCTGGTCACTGCAATAGCTGTTTCCATGGCTGCACTAAGATCTCGCAGGCTGTCACGCTGAGGGGCCTAGCCCCGGGCACGGCAGTGGAAAGTAGAGAGCGGAAACTCAGAGGAAGTAATCAGTTATCAACAATCAGTAAACAGAAACTAAGAGAGGAAGGGTCGGAGCGCGGGAAATAATGGCGTTTGCCCGACCCGCTCGGGGGGACAAGCGCCTTGGTGGGTGGAGGGCCGGGCAAGCTGCTTCGACGGAGGACTCAAGGGATAACCGGAACGCTTGAAAATCGGACATTGCAACGTCGAAGGAAGGACAAAGAGAGATTCCTCTTTGCGCAGGCCGATGCATTCGTAGGAACGAATGCGGAAGAAAAAGTCGGCCTGCTTCGTTCGATCCCGCAAAAGCATCCGGGACGTAAAATGCGCGAATGACGGGCTGGGCGTAGGCGGGGCTGATACGATAACGAAAAAGGCGTGTGCTAGACTTTCACGGACATGACCAAAGGCTTGAATGTGGTGGGACTGGAGTGCTCAGCATGCGGGAAGAAATACGACGCTTCCGTGGAGCAGCACCTTTGCACGTGCGGGAAGCCGCTGTTGGCGCGATACGATTTGCGGCGGGCGGCTGCCACGCTCACGCTTGAAAATCTGAAGACGCGGCCGCGCACGCTGTGGCGTTATGCAGAAGTCCTGCCAAACGATCCGGCGGTTTCGCTCGGAGAAGGGATGACGCCACTAGTGCATGCGGCGCGGCTAGGCGCGGCCATTTTCTCCAAAGGTTCAACTACCAACAGCGACAAGGGAGGCTTGCAGCGGCTTTACATTAAAGACGAGGGACTGAATCCTACCGGCTCGTTCAAGGCGCGCGGGATGACCGCGGCGGTATCGCGCGCCAAGCAACTCGGCGCGAGGGCGCTGGCGGCTCCCACGGCCGGAAACGCGGGAGGTGCGCTTGCGGCGTACGCCGCAGCTGCAGGGCTCCCTGCGGTGATCGTGATGCCCGCGGACACGCCTTTGGCCAATGTGATGGAATGCCAGGCCTTCGGGGCAAAGGTCGTCAAGCTGAACGGCTTGATCTCCGATTGCGGCAAATACGTCGCGGAACACAAGGATCGCGAAGGCTGGTACGACGTGTCTACCCTCAAGGAGCCGTACCGCATCGAAGGCAAGAAGACCATGGGGTACGAATTGTGGGAGCAATTTGGGGGAAAATTGCCCGATGTGATTCTTTATCCCACCGGAGGCGGCGTTGGATTGATCGGCATGTGCAAAGCATTCAACGAAATGCAGGAGATGGGGTGGATCGGCGCGGAGCGGCCACGCATGGTGGCAGTTCAGGCGGAGGGTTGCGCTCCCATTGTGAAAGCATGGGAGGCGCACCAGAATTCGGCGCAGTTCTTCCCAAACGCCGCGACAGTGGCATCGGGTCTACGTGTTCCCGGACCTTTGGGCGATCAATTGATCTTGAGCATGCTTCGCCAAACGAAAGGCACTGCGCTGACCGTCACGGATGAAGAGATGTTGCACGCCGGAAGGGAACTGGCGTCTCTCGAAGGAATCTTTGGCGCTCCCGAAGGCGCGGCAACCGTGATCGCAACAAGAAAGCTCGCCGCGTCCGGCTGGATCAAGCCGGAAGAAACCGTGGTGCTCTTTAATACTGGCACCGGCTACAAATACACGGAAGCTTGGCAGCGGGCGCTGCAGTCCGCCGGTGGAGAGGAGCGGCGTGACTACGCGCAGGCTGTATTACGACAACGCGTTTGAAAAAGAGTTCACGGCGCGGGTGATGCATTGCGAAGTGCTGCCGCCGGATTTGAGCGCGGGGATCACAGGAACAGTTTGGGGCCTGATACTTGACCGCACGGCGTTCTATCCCACGTCAGGGGGGCAGCCGAACGATTTGGGAAAGATTGGGGACGCCAACGTTCTCGACGTAAGGGATGAAGGCGATGAGATTCTGCACGTGGTCGATCGAAAGCCGTCGGATCCGGACGTGAACGGCTGCATCAACTGGCCACGGCGGTTCGACCACATGCAACAGCACACCGGGCAGCATCTGCTGTCGGCCATGTTTCAGGAACGCTTCGGACTGCCGACGGTTTCCTTCCATCTCGGGACGGAAATCTGCACGATTGACCTGCGCGGTCCCGAACCGAGTGATGAAGTTCTCGAAGGCGCCGAGCGCGCCGCGAATAAAGTTGCCTTTGAAGATCGTCCCGTCAATGTCCGTTACGGAACTGCGGACCAGTTGGCGGACCTCGGCGTGCGAAAAGAAGTCGAGCGCAAAGGCATCCTGCGGGCCATCGAAATCGAAGGCGCCGATCTGCAGCCGTGCGGCGGAACGCACGTGAAAAGCACCGGCCAGATTGGCGTCGTATTGGTGCGGCGCTGCACTAAGGTGCGGCAGGATTGGCGCGTGGAATTTGTTTGCGGGGGCCGCGCGGAACGCATCGCGCGCCATGATTTCGAACTGCTGCAGCAGACCGCGGAGAAACTGAGCAGCGCTCCCGAAGACCTGGTGTCCGCTGCCTCGCGTGTGGTCGCGGAACGCGACGCCAACTTTAAGACGGTTCGAACGCTGCAAGAGCGTCTTGCCGAAGCCGAGGCCACACTTGCATTGCAAAGTACGTTGCACGACGCCAATGGCTCTCGCGTTTTCTCCCGCATCTTCGAAGGTGTTTCAGCCGACTATCTGGGCTTCTTTGCCACGGCATTTGCAAAATCCGAGAAGACGATTGCGCTCCTGGGCACGGTTGAGGGTGGCCACCTGCTCTTTGCGCAACATCCTTCCGCCGGAAGGGACATCTTCTCAAGCAAGTGCTTGAAAAAGCCGGCGGCAAGGGCGGCGGCACGCGCGATTTTGCCCGCGGGCGCTTGAATGATGGAGCTTCCACCGAGCGAGCGCTTTCCCTCGCCAGAGAAATGCTGAATTAGAAAAATCGCCTGCGCACGCGATCCGGCAGAGCTTGCAGATCCACCAACGTCAAAAAATCGATGGTCTTGAATTCCCGGTCAATCGCGGGCGGCCCACAGACGCGCGCGGAAATATCCAGATACGCCCGAAACAGGCGCGGCGGGCGCGCGGGCGGCGCGTGGGCCCCGCTCGGCTTGCACCGGCGTTCCTCCACAGGATTGGTCCGCAGTGATGGCGCCACGAGATATTTCTCCCGCAACGACTCGTAGAGCGCGATTCCCTCATCTTCATTCTGAGATGAAAGAGAACTGCACCCAATCAAGTAGCGGGCCGCGCAACTCCGCGCGTACCTTGCGATTCCTTTCCAAAGCATGTGCAGCACGTTGGTATTGCGATATTCGAAACGAACGCAGGCCCTTCCAAGTTCCAAAGTTTCGCCGCGCATGCTTTCGAACCGGCTGAAATCAAAGAATTGCTCACCGTAGTAGCCCAGGTTACCCTTGGCGCGATACCCGTTCTGCATGCGGTAGGTTCCGGCCAGAATTCCCGTGGCTGCGTCATGCACCATCAAGTGGTCGCAGGCAAAATCGAAGCGGTCACGGTCGAGACCACTCTGTGAAGAGCTGTCGAGCCCTTCCCCAAGCTCGCAGTTGAAAACCAGATAACGCAGCCGCTGGCATTCGATGACATCTTGCAGTGTTTGCGCCATCCGCACATGGAAGTGGCCGGTGGAGGCCAGTGGATTTCCGCAGTCATGCACCAGGACAGCGGTCGTTGGCATGCACTCAGTTTCGGGCGAAGCAGATTACAGGTGTGTTTCTGGCGTGTGATTTAGATGTTGCAGAGGTTGACGGATAAGCCACAAAGAATGGGCGGAGATCATCCCCTTAGTGCGAGGCGCCCGGACCGGCCGACCTGAACTTGCGTGTGAAGAAAACCAATGGCGCTCCGATCAGGCAGGCGCAGCCAAGGAGCCAGAAGCAATCGAGTGATGCCAGGAAAGAAGCCTGGTGATCCAAGATCCGGCCGAATTGCGCGTGCGCGTGGATCGATGCGTCAGCCGCAGAGTAACCATGCCTGGCAAAATACGCGGAGAGGTTTGCCAACACTTCCTGGTAACGCGCGTTGAGCGGAGTGGCGTGAGCAACGAGCACGGATCGATGGTATTGCGTACGGCGCGCCACGACCGTCGTGGCAAACGCGATGCCAAAGCTGGCTCCCTGGTTTCGGAATAGATTCGTCAGACTGGACGCTTTGTTGTTTTTCTCTTTTGGCAGAAAGGAATACGCGAGCTGGCTTACGGGAATGAAGAGAGGCGCGATGCCCAGCCCCTGGATCGCTCGTGCAAGCGCCTCATGCTTGTAGTCGGTGCCAAGATCGAAACTGGCGTAGTACCACATGCTCAGGGCGAAAATGATGTAGCCCACCGCGATCATCGGCTTCACACCGACTTTTGGCAGCAACCTTACCATCACCGGAGCCAACACAACGATCACCATCGCTCCCGGACCGAGGACAAGGCCGGCGTCGGTCGCCGTGTAGCCATAGAGGCTCTGGAGCATTCTCGGAATCAGCACGGTTGATCCGAACAGTGTGAAGCCGAACAGAAAATAAAAGAAGTTGGCGATGGCGAAGTTGCGTTCGCCGAGAAGCCGAATCTCCACCACGGGATCGGGGTGGCGCCACTCCCATACAGCGGCCATGATCAAGGCGACTACCGCCACAGAAAAGAAAATCAATATGAAGTTGCTCTCAAACCAGTCTTCCGTTTGGCCGCGGTCCAGCACGACTTCAAGGCACGCAAAACCCAGGGCGACGAGCACAATCCCCAGGCCGTCAATCTTGAGCTTGCCGACGCGGCGCGCCGCCTCGACCTGGCGGGTGAATTCGGGTGGATCGGAAACTAAACGCTTGGTAAGGATCAGCGACAGTATTCCGATAGGAATGTTGATGAAGAAAACCCAGCGCCAACTCCAGCTGTCGGTAATCCAACCGCCCAACGGAGGACCCATCGCCGGTGCGGTCACGATGGCCATGCTGTAGAGTGCAAAAGCCGCCGGCCGTTTGTTCGGTGGAAATGTGTCTACCAGAATGGCTTGCTCGACGGGCGCAAGCCCGCCTCCCCCAACGCCCTGCAAGACGCGGAAGAAAATCAGCCACCCCAAGCTGGGCGCTAATCCACACAACAGGGAACTTGCCGTGAACAGAAGCACGCACGCCATGTAATAGCGCTTACGTCCGAAGACGCGGCTAAGCCACGCGGAGAGAGGCAGGACAACGGCGTTGGACACCAGATAGCTGGTGAGCACCCAGGTGCTTTCGTCGTAGCTGACCGCAAGACCGCCCGCGATATGCGGCAGCGCGACGTTGGCGATAGCCGTGTCGAGCAGTTCCATGAAGGTTGCGAGCGTGACGACGATGGCGACGATCCAGGGATTGACTGCGGGCTGCGCTGTGGCCTTGTTGGGAAGGGACATCGTAATTGCGGGAACGCTCATGAAGCTTCCTGGCTGCTTTGATGCAATAAGAGACCGTGCGGTCGCATCTAGACCGTGGTAGAATTGAATTAGCGACCGGTTGGTCGCAGAGCTGGTATGGCGGGAGGGCTGATATGCGCAAAGGCGAGCAGACCCGGCAGGAAATCATTCGCAAGGCGGCGCCGATCTTTAATCAGAGAGGGTATGACGGCGCCGCCCTGTCCGACCTAATGCGGGCGACGGGGCTGGACGGAGGCCTTCGACTACGCTTGGAAACTGGCAATAGATACGCGGTTTGAGGGAACGCAGGATGTCCCCAATGCCGTGGATGGGCTGAAATTGTTCGTGCAAAACTTTCGGGACCGGCGCCTTGGCCTTGTCCCGGGAGGATGTCCCCTGCTAAACACGGCCATCGATTCCGATGACGCACATCCCCAGTTGCGGAGGAAAGCCCGACGGGCGCTCGATTACTGGCTTGAGCGGCTTCAATCCGTTATTGAGGAAGGGAAGCGTAGGCGTGAGGTCCACTCCGCCATCGATTCTGCAGAATTGGCTATTCTCATTGTCTGTACCCTTGAAGGGGGCTTGATGGTAAGCCGGCTGCAACGGCTTGACGACGCTCTCGATTTTGCGTGCCGTCACCTGGAGGAATACCTCGAAACGGACGTTCGAGCAAAGGAATCTAAGACTGGGGTGAAGAAGTCATGAGTGCTCCGGAGATTCCATTAAAGCGTGACTTTAGGACGCGTGCGAAGACAAACGACGTGCCGGTGGCGGATTCGAAGCGCAAGAGATTACTGATGGACGAGCTACGGTCATGTTGGCAGCTGGACCACAGCACGCAAATCCCATGGGGACACTGCATGGCGGAATTCTTTGTGACCTTGCCGACGCCGCAATGGGAATGGCGTTCGCGAGCACACTTGCGCCAGAAGAATCTTTTACAACGGTCGAATTGAAGATCAATTTCTTCCGGCCCGTCTGGGAGGCGCTTCTGCGGGCCGAAGGTAGAGTGGTGCGACGGGGCCGCGCCATTGGGTACGTGGAGTGTGAAATCACGGATGAAGGCGGGCACTTGGTTGCGAAGGCGTCTTCGACTTGTATGGCCCTCAGAGGAGAGCGCGCCAAGGGACGCTAGGGCTCGATGAGCAATGGACAGGAAGGCTGGCAAATGCAGGGTCGAGATTGTAGGATGGGATAGATTTCAAGAAATGAATGCGTTCCACGATTGTGAGCGGACGGAAGATACCGCACCGCTTGAGGATAGCGATGACGCGCTTCGCTCCCTGCCGCAGGCGAGTTTGCTTTCGTCGGCTCAACCGCTGGAAGTTGAAAGGAGCCACGCATAAATTCTCAAATAGTCGTGCCAGGGAAAGAGCTCTTCTCCTTCTCTTCTGCGTCCTGTTGAGTGGTTGTCGGGCCCGGCAGGACGTTTCCGGACCTTCCATCGAATTCATTAAGGTTCCCCTGGCAGGTGAGGGTGGGCCGGACAAACTGGATACCATTGAAGGCCGCGTCATACGGGCTCTCCCAGGACAGCAAATTGTTCTTTTTGCCCGGTGGGGACCCTGGTGGGTGCAACCACTCGCGGACCAACCATTTACAAGAATTCAACCAGACTCGAAGTGGAGAAACTCAACACATTTCGGAACGGAATATGCTGCCCAGCTCGTCGATCCAGGATATCGCCCGCAGGCGACCATGGACGTTCTACCAAGCAAAGGCCCTGGAGTGATAGTGGTGGCAATTACGAAGGGCAGGCCGGCCTTTTGGCAGACTTGGTGGTTTCTGCTAGGCAGCGCGTTCGCATGCGCACTCGCAGTAGCGACGTTCTTTCGTTTGCGGATGCTCCAGTTTACGAAGCAGATGAATGTGCGCTTTGAAGAACGACTCGCGGAGCGCGCGCGCATCGCGCAGGAACTGCACGATACTCTATTGCAGGGTTTTCTCAGCGCCTCCATGCAGTTGCATGTGGCGGATGATCATCTCGCCGTCGATTCGCCTGCGAAACCCTCTCAGGCGGTGATCTGGAATTGGTGGCGCCAGGGTATGATGGGAGGCGCCAAGGCGCACTATGATGGCATCGTCGCCTTCTCCCAAACGGACTTCATCGAAGACCTGAAGAAGATCGCTGTGCCGGTCCTAGTGATGCATGGCGATGACGACCAGATCGTGCCTTATGGCGATTCTGCACCGCTGTCGGCAAAGTTGCTGAGGAATAGCACCTTGAAAACCTACAAGGGTTTTCCGCATGGCATGCCAACGACTGAGGCCGACACGATTAACGCCGACCTACTGAGGTTCCTGAAAGGTGCAGCGACCACAGCGGCGGCGTGATTGAGAATTGCGTCAGCATAAAAGCGGCCCGCCGTTTTGCGGGTGGACGGAGTTTTCGTTCAATTCGCGGCGGGTCGCTGACTTGCCCGGAATTATGGTCCGGGGAATTAGCAAAGCTGGGGGAAAGGAGAACGTTATGATCTTAAGCGCATTTACTCTCTTTCACGTCGCGCTGAGCTTGATAGGAATCCTTTCGGGATTCGTCGTCCTGGGCGGGTTCCTAACCGCGAAGCGGAGCAACGGTTGGACCGCGCTTTTTTTAGTGACGACGGTTTTGACAAGCGTGACCGGATTCCTGTTTCCGTTCCATAAATTTTTGCCTTCACACGCCGTCGGCGTCGTCTCCTTGCTCGTTTTGGCGGTGACGATTCCGGCTCTGTACGTTTTTTATCTCTCGGGACCGTGGCGCCTCACGTATGTCATCGGCGCAGTCATCGCTCTTTATCTCAACGTTTTTGTTTTGATCGCCCAGCTTTTCATGAAGGTTCCCGGGCTCAAGGCCCTGGCGCCCACGCAATCAGAGGCGTCGTTCCTCGGGACGCAGGTCGTGGTCATGTTGATTTTCATCGTCCTTGGGATTCTTGCGGCCAAACGCTTCCCAGCGGAAGCGGCCCACGCAGTCTGAGCGCTGTCATCAGCTTTGGAGGATTTGCTTGTATCCTCCTCATCAGGCGGGGCATCAACTCATCCATCCCTCGGAGGTAGGAAGCAGGAAACCTCGGTTTCGGGGAAGGTTTCACGGTCGGAGCGAACCATGAGCACAATTACGAAACGCAAACTCTGGATAGGCGGAGGGCTTTGCTTGGTCGTCATCGGCGTGACCATAGGAGCGCTGCGCCCGAAACACATATCGGGGGCGCAGTCGGACGCTTCGCCAGACGTTGAGGTCGTGCAGGTTGAGCAGAAGGACGTTCCAATTTTTGGCGAGTGGATTGGCACGCTCGACGGATTCACCAACGCCGACGTCAGGGCGCAGGTCTCGGGCTACTTGCAGAAGCAGGGCTACCAGGAAGGCGCATTCGTCAGGAAGGGGCAGCTGCTCTTTGAGATCGACCCGCGCCCCTTTCAAGCCGTCCTCGCCCAAGCCGAAGGGCAGTTGGCGCAGGCCAAAGCCACGCTTGCCAATGCTCACGCGGTGCAAGGCAGGACCGAACTTGACGTGAATCGTTACGCGCCTCTGGCGAAGGAGCAAGCCGCCAGCCAGCAGGATTTGGACAACGCCGTCCAGAACAACATGGCGGCCAAAGCGACGGTGTCCACGGCTGAAGCTCAGATCAAGACCGCGGAGGCCGCCGTGGAAACGGCCAGGATCAACCTCGATTTCACCCGGCTCATTGCACCCATCGACGGCATAGCGGGGCAGGCCCAGCTTCAGGTCGGTGCATTGGTCAATCCGAGCAGCGGGCCTGTCACGTCAGTGTCCACTGTCGACCCGATCAAGGTGTATTTCACGGTCAGCGAGCGGGAGTACCTCGACTGGAATAGGCGGTTCCCGACCGACGCCACGCGCGAGGCCGCGAACAAGCGCGTGCGTCTCGAACTCATTTTGGCGGACGGCACCACTTATGGGCATGAAGGGACAATCTATTTTGCTGACCGCCAAGTCAATCAAGGCACAGGCGCAATTCGGATCGCCGGACTATTCCCCAATCCTGGAAACATTCTGCGTCCCGGCGGGTACGGCAGAGTTCGCGCGGCCGTCCGAATCCAGCAGGATGCGCTGCTTGTGCCTCAACGCGCAGTATCGGAGTTGCAAGGCGGTTATCAAGTCGCGGCGATCGACGGCGAGAACAAAGTAACCATCCGCGCGGTTACGGTCGGCGACCGTGTGGGCACCAATTGGATTATCGCTGACGGACTGAAGCGAGGCGAGCGAGTTGTTGCCGAAGGCGTGCAGAAGGTTCGTCCGGGCATGCAGGTGAACCCCAAGCCGTTTGCAGCGGAAAGCAAGGCAAGGTAATCCGATGTCAAAGTTTTTTATCAACCGTCCCATCGTCGCCATGGTGATTTCCATCGTCATGGTGATCGTCGGCACGATTACCATATTCAGTCTGCCCGTTGCGCAGTTCCCCAACATCGCTCCCCCGGAGATTCAAATACAGGCGACGTACGTCGGTGCGGATGCACAAACGCTTGAGCAGGCAGTGGCCACTCCCATCGAGCAGCAGATGAGCGGCGTGGACAACATGAATTACATGTATTCGCTGAATGCAACCGGCAACTCGAACACGACCCTGATCGTGAACTTCGACGTGAAAACCGATCCGAATACGGATTTGATTCTCACCCAGGCCCGCGAGACGCAAGCCGCATCCCAGCTTCCCGCGGATGTTACCAATTACGGCGTTACTGTCCAAAAATCTGTAACGTCCCCGCTCATGTTGGTCAGTCTCTACTCGCCGCACGGAACTTACGATGCCAAGTTTTTGGCGAACTACGCTTACATCAACCTCCGCGACCCGATCACGCGCTCGCCGGGCATTGGCAACGTTCAGATATTCGGGGCGGGCCAATACGCAATGCGGCTGTGGGTAAAGCCCGATCAATTGGCAAAGCTCGGCATCACCGTTCCTGAAATCGTCAGCGCCATTCAAGCGCAAAACACGGTTAACCCGGCAGGGAAGGCAGGGGGCGAACCTGCGCCCAAGGGCCAGGAATTTACTTATTCGGTTCTCGCGCAAGGCCGTCTCGTCTCGCAGGAAGAGTTCGGACAGATCGTCCTCCGCGAGACCCCCGACGGCGGGATCGTGCGTGTCCGGGACGTCGCTCGGATCGAGCTGGGTTCCCAGGACTACAGCGTCGCGGGCCGCCTGAATGGGAAACCGAGCGCCATTATTGCCTCCTACCAATTGCCGGGCTCGAACGCAGTGGACGCAGCCGCAGGCGTCAAGAAACTGATGGCCCAGATGAAGCAGCGTTTCCCGGAAGACATGGATTTCGTCATAGCGCTGGATACGACGCGCGCGGTCACGGAAGGCATTAAGGAAATCGTCGTAACGCTTTTGATCGCCCTCGTACTGGTGATCCTTGTGGTCTACCTCTTCTTGCAGGGCTGGCGCGCCACGCTGATTCCGCTCCTTGCGGTGCCGGTGTCGCTAGTCGGCACGTTCGTGCTTTTCCCGGTGTTCGGTTTCTCCATCAATACGCTTTCTCTCTTTGGTCTCGTGCTGGCGATCGGCCTCGTGGTGGACGACGCCATCGTCGTGGTCGAGGGTGTGGAGCGGCACATCGAGGAGGGCATGACACCGAAGGACGGGGCCCTGAAAGCGATGGAAGAACTCTCCGGCCCTGTCATCGGGATCGCGCTGGTTCTTTCGGCCGTATTTGTGCCGACAGCCTTCATCCCCGGTATTACCGGCCGGCTCTACCAGCAATTCGCCGCCACGATCGCGATTTCAGTGCTTCTGTCCGCGTTTAACGCGCTTACGCTCAGTCCTGCGCTTGCCGCGCTGCTGCTTCGGCCAAGGACACAGAGCCGAGGATTGCTGAGGCGGTTTTTCGATTGGTTTAACCGCTCGTTCGAGCGTGCAACCGAGAGCTACGTCCGCTGGAGCGCGACACTGCTACGAAAGACCGTCGTGGTTGTCGTGTTGCTGGTGGCCTTTGGCGCGGCGGCCGGTTTTTTTGCCAACCGAGTGCCGTCGAGCTTCCTTCCAGACGAAGACCAGGGCTATGCCTTCGTCAATCTCCAGCTCCCGAACGGCGCTTCCTTGGAACGCACGACCGCAGCCGCGGCTGATGTGGAAAAGATTCTGGCGAATACGCCAGGGGTTCAATACACGACCAGCGTCGTCGGCTTCAGTTTGCTCAGCTTCGTGCGCACCAGTTACAACGCCTTCTTCTTTGTCACGTTCAAGCCTTGGGATGAGCGCACGACAAGAGCCGAACAATTTCAAGCGATTAAGGCGCATCTCAACCGGGAATTGAGCAAGTTGCCTACGGCAATTGCCTTCGGGTTTTCCCCGCCCGCTATTCCGGGTGTCGGCAACTCCGGCGGATTCACGTTCGTCCTCGAGGACCGCGCCGGCAACGATGTCCAGTTCCTGGCGAAGAATTTGGCCACCTTCTTGGAAGCGGCCCGCAAACGCCCAGAAATTGCGGGTTTGTTCACGACGTTTTTACCCAGTGTGCCGCAGGAGTTCGTCGAGGTGGACCGCGACAAGGTGCTAAAACAGGGTGTTCCCCTCAACGATGTCTACCGAACCGTTCAGGCATTCATGGGTGGATATTTCATTAACTATTTCAATCGCTTTGGGCGTCAGTGGCAGGTTTATATCGAGGCGGAAGGCGAAGACCGCGCCAAGGCGGAAAATGTTGGACGGTTTTATGTCCGCAACAACAAAGGAGAAGATGTTCCGCTGTCCACCCTGATCAGTGTAAAGCCGCGGCTCGGGCCGGAGTTTACTATGCGTTTCAACGAGTACCGTTCGGCACAAATCAACGGCGGCGCAGCGCCAGGCTATAGCGCGGACCAGGCCACGGCGGCGCTTGAAGATGTTTTCAAGCAGACGATGCCGCGTGAGATGGGCTTCGACTACTCGGGCATGTCGTTTCAGGAACAGAAAGCGCGGGAGGGAGTGCCCGCTTCGGTGATCTTCGGACTCTCGCTGCTATTCGTCTTCCTTATTCTAGCGGCGCTGTATGAAAGTTGGTCGCTGCCGTTCAGCGTGCTGCTGAGCACGCCTGTGGCGATCTTTGGAGCGTTTGGAATCCTGTGGTTGCGCCGCGCGCTGCTCGGCGTTTTCCTGCCGCCTTTCATGGTTCAGATCGAGAACGACATCTACTCGCAAATCGGACTGGTCATGCTCATCGGCTTGGCAGCCAAGAACGCGATTCTGATCGTCGAGTTTGCCAAGGAGCAGTACGAGAACGGAAAGCCCTTGGTGGATGCGGCACTCGAAGGGGCCAGGCTTCGTCTGCGGCCGATTTTGATGACGTCTTTTGCGTTCATTCTGGGTTGCGTGCCGCTGTGGACGGCGAGCGGTGCCGGATCGGTTGCGCGCCAAATCATGGGCACTGCGGTAATCGGCGGGATGCTGGCCGCCAGCGCGATCGGAATCTTCTTCGTACCGGCGATCTTCTACCTGGTGGAGAAATGGTCAGGTGCCGGCAAGGAGCACGCTTCGGGAGCGTTGCCTGCAGCGCATGCTCCAGCGGAGGCGGACTGAAATGGACTACCGCGAGAACCGCGCGAAGGAAGACCAGCGGAGCAAGCCAATGAAGAAACTACCGGCATTGATGGCTGCCATGATTTCCTCGAGCCTAGTCGCTGGATGCAGCGTGGGACCGAACTACCGTCGGCCCGCCGTTCAACCTCCAACGGCCTTCCGTGATCTGAGCGAAACCCAAGTGCAGGCTCAAGCGGCGTCCTATGCGGACCTTCCGTGGTGGCAGGTCTTCCAGGATCCGCAATTACAAGAGCTCATCCGCACAGCGCTCAAGCAGAACTACGATTTGCAGCTCGCAACGGAGCGCATCAACGCCGCGCGTGCACAGGTTGCCATCGCGCGTTCCCGTCTTTTCCCGCAGGTGCAAGGGAACGGCGATTTCAGCGGCGGAAAAGAACACAACTTCCAAACCAAATCAAACTTCCTGACCCTGACTGCTGACGCGGCATTTCAGTTGGACTTTTTCGGGCGGCTGCGTCGCGCGACCGAGGCGTCGCGCGCCGAGCTCCTTGCGACGGAAGATGCGCGGCAGACGGTCATACTAACGCTTGTGAGCGACGTGGCCAGCGGGTATTTCGCTCTCCTCCAACTTGATCTTCAACTGCAAATCACGCGCGAGACCGTCAAGACGCAACAAGACTCCGTGAAGCTCACCAATCTTCGCGTCGAGCACGGCGTTGCCACAAGGCTTGACGTTTTGCAGGCTCAGCAAGTTCTCGATTCTGCGAACGCTCAAATTCCTGACTTGGAGCGGCGCATTGCGCAGGAAGAAAATGCCATAAGCATCCTTCTTGGCAACTACCCTCAGGCCGTGCCGCGCGGACGCCCACTGGTGGAGCAGCCGCTTCCTCCCGAAGTGCCGCCGGGCGTGCCTTCCTCGTTGATCGAGCGCCGGCCTGATATTCGCGAGGCCGAACAAGTCATGGTCGCCGCCAACGCCGAAATCGGAGTGGCCAAGGCACAGTTCTTTCCGCAAATCGCCCTGACGGGTTCCGGCGGCGGGTCGTTTGGGCGGAGCAGCGCTTTCTCCAGCCTGATGGGCTCGCAGCTTGGGATCTGGTCCTACGGCGCCCAAGTAAGCCAGCCCATCTTCACGGGCGGAGCCCTTCGAGGGAATCTGCGGGTAGCCGAGTCGCAGCACCAACAGGCTTTGATTTCGTACCGCCAAACCATTCAACGGGCATTCGGCGATGTGTCCGACGCACTGATCAGCTACGAAAAATTCCATCAGGTGCGGGTTCGCCAGGAGGATACCGTCAAGGACTTACAGGAATCCGTTCGCCTGTCCGAAATGCGTTACAAGGGAGGTACGACAACTTATCTCGAAGTCCTGGACGGCCAACGGTCGCTGTTTTCCGCTGAACTTACGCTGGCGGAGGCGCGCGGCACCGAGTACCAGAGCCTCGTGCAGCTTTACAGGGCGCTCGGCGGAGGCTGGCAGCAGTAGCGTGGCGTATGGCCTTCGAGTCTACGGAAACAAGCGCATTCAAGAGCAACTGCCATCGATTCGGCGATCCTTAACATAAGACCATCCCTTCAATGAAAAGGGCTAAACTTCCACATCGCACCCGGGCCTGCAGGAGGCTTGCAGTGGGAACGGCATTGTCGATGCGCCAACCGAAATGAGTCAGAGAGCCGACCTGCGCGATTATCTAGCCTCCGAGCGAACGTTTCTCGCGTGCATTCGCACCGGACTAGCCCTGATGGGATTTGGCTTTGTTGTGGCGCGGTTCGGTCTTTTCCTGCAACAACTCCGGCTCTTCGACCACGTTCCTTCAGCGCCGTCTTACGGAGTATCGCTATGGTTCGGCACGGCGCTAATCGCGGTGGGAGTGGTCGTGAATCTCTCATCTGCTTGGCGGCATGTTCGATTGGTTCGTGAACTGGACCGGGGCGAGCCGGCAGGTTCTCGTTCGTTGACCCCAACTGTCGCCACAGCCTTGTTCCTGGCGCTGGTCGGACTCGCGATGGCGATCTACTTGGTTTCCGTACGCGGTTCTGTGAATCTTCATTCCGAAAATCGTGAGGAGACATCCATGGCAATGGGGACAGATAAGGGAATCATTGACGAACCGAGCAGTCACTCCGTCGAGCAGACTGTGGAAAAACTCAAAAATATTTTGAAATCCAAGGACGCCACTCTGTTTGCGCTGGTCGACCACAGCGGGGAAGCGGAAAAGGTGGGAATGAAGATGCATCCTACCAAGCTGCTCATCTTCGGCAGCCCCAAAGCGGGAACGCCTCTCATGGTGGCCGCCCCCAGCACCGCCATCGACCTGCCCCTGAAAATTTTGGTTTGGGAAGACGCACAGGGAAAAGTTTGGGTTTCTTACAACAGTCCGGAGTACTTGAGGAAGCGGCACGGCCTGCCGCAAGAGCTGATACAAAATATCGCCGTTGTAGAAACATTGGCAGCCAAGGCTGGTGAGTAACTCGAGCGATCAGGATCTTTTTGTATCCGCACAGAATCAAAGTTGTCGAGTAGGAGGTCGATGAGGTGACTGTGGTTCATGCCGCCGATCAGCCCGAATGCTGGCCCAATCTTCCGCTTGACTCATGGAAAGACACCTACGCAACGCTCCACATGTGGACCCAGATCATCGGTAAGGTCCGGCTGCGTCTGACGCCGCTTGTGAACCATTGGTGGAATATCCCATTGTACGTAACGGCTCGCGGTTTGACGACATCTCGTATCCCCTACGGCGAAAGAGCATTCGAGCTGTGGTTTGACTTCATACGGCATCAGCTTGTGCTGGAGACGAGTGACGGACTAGTGAAGACGCTCCCACTGGAGCCGCGGTCAGTGGCCGAGTTTTACAAGGAATTCATGGAATTGCTTCGGTCGGGGAAAATTGAAGTCAAAATCTGGAGAATGCCGGTCGAAATCCCCAATCCGATTCCTTTTGATCAGGATCGCGTGCACGCCTCGTACGACCGCGCATCAGTTGAGAAATTCTGGCGCAGCCTGTTATCCGTGGATACGGTTTTCCACCACTTCAGGGCCAGATTCATTGGCAAGTCCAGTCCGGTGCACTTCTTCTGGGGAAGTTTCGACCTTGCGGTTACCCGGTTTTCGGGCCGCCGGGCTGCGGAGCGGCCAGGAGCCGACGCTATGACTCGAGAAGCCTATTCTCACGAAGTGAGCAGTGTTGGCTTTTGGCCCGGCGGCGGAAGCGTCCAGGGCGCGGCGTTCTACTCGTACGCGGCCCCCGAGCCGCAGGGTTTCAAAGACAAGCGCGTCCGTCCGGATGCCGCCTTTTACGACCGGCAACTCAACGAATTCCTCCTGATGTATGACGACGTACGCAAGGCAGAGTCGCCGACGGCCTCGTTACTCGAGTTTTGCCAAAGCACCTACGAAGCCGCGGCAACGCTTGGCAATTGGGATCGCCGTGCGCTTGAAAGGTAGCTTGACCGCTCTACTGAGATGCACCAGTAATTACGCGGGAAATTTGGTGGACGAGAAGGGATTCGAACCCTCGGCCTCCTCGATGCGAACGAGGAAAAACCTAAGCCAAGGCGTGGCGCCACAATCACTTAGATTTTTCGAGGGGTTCTCAATTGGCCTGCTTGGCCAACCCACGATTCCGACTATGCTAGCTGGTTTGCGTTGGAGCAGTCGACTTACTGCAGTCGACGTACTGCAGTCGGTTGGTCGGTTGCGGGGGCCGCAACGTGCTCAAGATTCCATCAATTCCGTTCCGCGTGGAAATAGCTCGCCCGGCGGCATGAGGAGAATCCGGCGGCCTTTCCGCCTAGTACCCAAGTTTCCTATAACCGCCGCCGCGTTAATCAGAAATTTGGCAAAGTTGCGTTTAGCTCCAGCGCAGGGTGGTAATTGAATCCGCGGTCAGCGATATTCTCGCGGTCTGGCCGGCGCACGCTACCGTCACGTCCTTGGCGTCACCCGGATTTGTTAGCACGAGCACCAGTGAGCCGTCGGAATTCTTCGCGGCGGTGTGATACACGCGCGAGCTCACAGCCGTATTGGGGGTCGCTGTCACCGTGGATGACGACGCTGGCGGGCCGATTAGTGCGGCGTTCACCGCCGGAAGATCGCCGTTCGCGTCGTGCGACGCGACAATCACCGCGCCGCGGGGAAACGCGCGGGCATGGTGCACCAAGGCCCAATACAATCCCGTTAACGTGATTTCTTTCGTCTGCGAATGAATCTGCACCAGGCCGCCGCAATCGAAGGGACCGATGTTGGGCCGTCCGCGTTCGTCGAGAGCCACATTCCACGTAGTGATGCTCTGCGGCCCGTTGGCCAGAATGCCGGCGAACGTCGCGCCCCACTTGCTCCAGTTCGTCAAATAATCAGCGAATTTGTAGTCGTCTCCGCCTTCGGTCCAATGCATTTCCACGTCCGGAAATTTCTGCTTCACAATACCCATCATCTCCGGGCTTCCCACATACCCGTGCCAGGCCACGGTGTTCACATATTTCTTGAACCGGGGCCTCGAGAGCTGATCCAATGCGCGGCCAAACAAATTGTAATTGTGATCCAGCGTCCAGATTTTCGTGCCGCTCGCTTCGAGCAGTGGGCCGAGCGCCACCACCAGGCGCTCTTCGTCCTCTTCCGGCCACGGACACGCAGGCATTCGGCCGCCCTGGTCCGCATCGACCTCGTTTTGAGTGGTCACGGCGCGCACAGTCACGCCCGCTGCCGCGTACGCCTCCACGAATTTCTGAAAGTAGCGCGCGTATGTGGGAATATTTTCCGGCCGAATGTTCCCGCCCAACATCGAGTTGCTGTACTTCATCCATCCCGGAGGGCTCCACGGTGAGGCGAACAAAAACAGATCGGGATTGGCGGTGAGCGCCGCTCGCAACGTAGGCACAATGTAATCTCGGTCGCGGTCGATGCTGAAGCGCTTGAGGTCCGGATCCGCCGCACCGTCGTCGTAGCTGTATGCTGCGGTGCTGTAATCGCTCGCGCCAATCGGAATGCGCCCCATGCTCAGGGCATGTTGATCCTGCCCGAACATGGTATGCAGGAGGTTCGCGCGATCACTATCGTTCAAGCGCGAAAGGGTGAAGCAGGAAGCATCGGTAAACGCCGCGCCAAATCCCAGGATGGTCTGCGCCGGTTTCGCGGGGTCCACGGTTACGTCCGCCGGTGCGGCCTTTTTCGCAATCTTTGTCCAGACAATCTCCGCTCCCGCTGCGAGCCGCCTCCCGCTCTTGTCGGTGACTTCTGTCTGCGCAGGTTTGCTCGAAGGCTGCGCTTGGTTCGCTGCGGCTTTAGCGTTTACCGGCAGTCCCAATGCTGAAGCCGTCGCCGCACCGATTCCCAGCCCCGCATATTTCAAAATTTCTCGCCGTGATGTCACGCTCGGCCCGGTTATCCCTGAATTATTCACGCGGCCTCCAACAAAGGCGATTTGCTGCGTGGGACAGCATGCTGCAAAACTCATTTATTCTGAGCACCCCGCTAACTCACCTGATAAGATGTCGGCCCTGTCAAATCCTTTTTGGACAGACTTCTCCCGGCCACTCCTTCGAGTGGTCTTGGCTGTTCCAGATTCTGTCCACCGACGACCACGGCTCGTTTGTAATCTTTCGGTCGGCTTCGGTCCGACCCAGACATCTCATCGATCAAAACTTCGACCATTTTCGGAAAGCGATCTTCGCGCATCAGCCGCAGCAAAAGTCGGGCATCCTCGCGGTCGGTCTTCCGCTTCTTGACGCGTTGGGCCTCGTTCTCCGCGGGATCCCCGATCCACACCTCGAACCCCAACTCTGCCAGCAGTCGTTCGAACCAGCGTGAATACCCGGTGGCCTCCATTCCCACCCGCACGCAAATTCCTCGCTGCTGAAGGTCGCGATAGAATCTCTCTGCTTGTCCATCACTGTGGCTCAGTTCCTGTTCGTCACACTCACCAGTCTCTTCCACAAAAAACGACGATGTGCTGAAAGCTCGGGTGGTAATCTACGCCTATCAACATCATGTTCGGCTCCTTTCTCCCGAGCCTGTGGTCGTTAAGCAACCAAAGTTTACTCGGGTCGAGGAGCCGACATTG
>WNGJ01000702.1_pt1 | contig 50197 bp, 43 predicted proteins | sample 5400611 | NCBI WGS metagenome assembly WNGJ01 (sample SAMN13153375, study PRJNA577476) | soil metagenome | isolation source: 40 cm soil or saprolite under Garry oak tree replicate 1 | place: USA:California | collected 2016-06-15 | reverse complement strand
TGGGGGAAAGTTGTCCTATCCGCCGGGCGGCTTCGATTCCATTCAGTTTTGGGAGACCGATGTCCAGCACAATCAAGTCCGGTTTCAGTTCTTCGGCCTTCTGAACGGCTTCCAAACCATCTGACGCTTCCCAGATGACCTGTAATTCTGGACGCACTTGGAGCACTAGACGCGCTTGGCGTCGCCAGCCTTCGTAATCATCAGCTATGAGAATGCGAATTGATGGCAGCAGGGTGCTGCTCCATTTCTGTGCTTAATCACATAAGAACACGTCGCGCGCAAATTAGTTGTACAAACTTCAAGGCCCCTGCGCCTATTGACCTGCGCCCCAGAATCCGGCGGATCACAGTGCGGAGCACTACGCTTTGGGACAAGTACTATCTCATTTCACCGTTTCTAGCAACGCGGTTACGGTCTAGTGCCTGGTAGAACGCGGTTACCGCCGAAGTGGGTACTAGCCTCCACTTCTGCGGTTATCGGACATCTGATCTCAATGTCTGGTAACCCGGGCGGGCATTGTGCAACGGTCCACTGACCCCATGCGTTCGGACCACGCAAATCTTCCTATAGCTCTTAAGATTTCTTTCCGTAACCCTTAGCTCGTCTTCAAGAAGCCACGTACGGAGTTCGGAGTTTCTTAGGCGACGAACTTCATTTCCGTTTACCAAAAAAACTTTCCCTCTTCGGTCGAGAATCTGGGGGCTCGACAGGCCAAGAAGATCATCGGCCGAGTAGCCGCATACGTAAGAGCACCGCTGCCCGAACACGACCAATAGGCCGGTCCAACACTGCCACAGTGCCCTAACTCGAATAACAACACTGGCAAGACAGGCCAAGCATACGACAACCAATACGATTCCGGCAGGGTCCATATTGATACCCCTTCTATGAATCCTACGCTCGGCTTGGGGGAAGTCAAAGCCGACCTTTTTTTTGCGCAATCATGTCGCGTTTGGAGATTAATATAAGATTCGTTCTCACCCTGTTTGTGCTAATCGCGCCGCTTCCACCATTCCGTTGGACCGATCCCAGCTCGTGGCCTTTGTTCTACAAGGTTTGGATGGCATTTCTTCTCGTCGGCTGGCTGGTTCCTCTTTGGCGCTGGCTTCAACGCGAGCGGCAGAAGTCCTGGCCCGCAACCAGCGGCCGGATCGACTCCGCTCACATCGGTGAACCGAAGCGCTTCCTCGGATTGACCTTACCGGCATCCAACAATGAGAAATACACCGGCGTTCTCGCCTATTCTTACGATCTTTCGGGCAACACTTTTCACGGCGCATACCGAAGGGCATTTGCTTCGGAGGCAGGTGCTGGGGAGTTCCTGCGCGGCCTCCAAGGCCAGACTGTATCTGTGCAATACCAACCAAACAAATCTGCGCGTTCGGTCCTCCTCGAAGAGACCGTAGAAACTCTTCTTCGTAATCGCCCACCTCTACCCAACGCACTGGACTGGAAGGATTCTTTGCCCGGGTGGCTCAAGCCTTTCATCAGCATCTTCGCTTTCCTAGCGCTCATCGGCCTCCTGCTTAGCATTCGGGTGCATATTGGTGCTCTATTCGGTCGTCAGCCATCGCCCGCTTTTTGGGGCCTGCACGTCGGAGTCTTCATAGTCTTTTTTCCTGCGATTTTCGTTGCACAAAAACGTCTCGGCACCACGCAGCGCAAAGACTTCTGGAAGGCCATAACCAAGGGATCGCCAGATGGCGTGCGCTACATGCTTTACTTCTTCTTCGTTTATGCTTCTATTACCGGCCTGCTCATTTTCTTCCGATCACCGCCAGGCACAGTCCCTAATCGTGATACTGCTCTCGATTGGCGCGGTTTTTCGGCCGTCTGGATGGTGTTCTACTGCGCCTCCTTCGTCATTCTTTCCTCTGCGCTCCGTTCTTCTCCCGACCGTTAAGTGCTGATGCAACCTCTGCCTGGAAGCCGCAGCGGCGTAAGTCCCGGTAACCGCGGTGACCGGTAAAGTCAAGTACTGGAACCAAGTTAAGGGTAGGGCGACTTACCAGAGTTGGACAAAACAATCAGGCAGTGTATAACTTTTCCAAATGCGAATACCAAGCGCGATTGTTATCGTCCTCGGTTTTTTCCTCTCTGTCAGTGCGCGCCCAGAGCTTCAAGTCACTTTTTGCGAGTTGGTCAGAAATCCCGAGCTGTACAACGGGAAGGAGGCGACCGTTCGGGTGACCTACAAGTACGGATTTGAATGGCAAATGCTCTACTGTTTGGATTGTCTGGACAAAGGCAAAGCGTGGCTTGAATTTCCCATTGATTTGGATGACGCCTCAGTGAACGCCCTGAAGCGAGCGCCGAAAGGTGCTGGCACTGTCAATCTCACTGTTCATGGGGTCTTTATGAGTGGTGCTCACTACGGACACGAGAACATGTATTCGCGGTTACCGGAAAAGCACACATGTGGGTACTAAGATGAACTTGGCCGATGACCCGGGCGAGGGTCCAGCCCGCCGGAACATCAGGCTAAACGTTGCACGATCCTCATAAAGACACAGAAGAACAATGCGAGTCAGTCGCAGTTAGAAGGCAAAAACATCAACGATCAGATTCGTTTTGCGGTTTAGCAGAACGATGTGGCCACTGATCAAAACGTGCGCACAATCCGGCGGAGGGGGAGGTAAACGGCGCTCCAACTCGACGGGGGCAGGATAAAAACGCTTTTGCAGACCGGGGGGAAGCGTTCCGTTGCGAACTAATTGCTTTTCGAGTCCAGGAGGCAGGCGATCCTTCTTGGCGAGGCCAGGAGGGAGATGGCTTTCGTTTTCAGAGTACCAGCCGCGGATGGCTTGCTTGTGATAATTGTAGCGTTTGGCGTCGTGGTCATCCCGGTCGTCGTCATCTTGATGCTTGTCGTGTCCCTTGCCGTGGCCATGACCCTGACTGTTGCCTTGGGCAAACGCCGGGCTACCCGACAGCAGGAGGGTGCCCAATAGTGCCGTGGAAATGAACTGCCATGCTTTCATAAAACTCTCCTCGAAGTGGGTGGGCTAGGTACAGAGTAGCGACGAACACTCAAGCAAACAATCCGCACTCTGGCCGCCGTGTCGCGACGGTGACATGACCATCGGTACAGGTATCGAATTTCCGGCGAAATTGGCTGCAACCAGTGAATCGACCTGCGCCACATAAGGAGCCGAACAGGCGGCATCACGGCACACTTATCTCCAAGCGCCTGATAAACGCTAATCGTCCATTTGAAGTTCTAGAACTTGACTTGATGTCCGGTTACGCGAAGGAGTTGACCGCGTGGTCCATGATCTCACCTGCCGAACTGGCCAGCACTTTACGGGACATTGGAGCGCTACCGCCCTGTTCGGCTCGAAAGCGCAAACATCGGTTCACAGCTAGGTGGTCAGGCCATGAGAGCGGTCGGTAACGCCTTCCGCCAGCGAGACTTAGAAGTGAGGGATGCAAATTCGATCCCCACCGCCCCTACCAACATCATTTTCATAAAGAATGATCTCTGGATAGAATGAGCTTGTTGGCGGATTTTTTTGATCTTGGGAGGCCGACCGCCCCTACGGCTCTTACTCCCCTTCGTGATTCCCGGGCTTCGCTTGGCCACCCGTCCGGAATGCCAGTTACCTCTTTCGCGGTCCAGAGCGCAAACGCCTGGAGCGCTGCGATGTGGTTCTATACAATGGATTCAAAGGAATTGCGGCGTTCACGCAATGGAGAGACACCATGGCTGAAGGTCCTTACACAACAAGGCGGGCCAATCCGCGATTCTCTTTTTTCGCGAATGCCGAAGTGACCCTTCGCGACGGAACGTCGGTTCTCGGGCAGCTTGACGAATTGAGCTCGCGTGGCTGCTATATCGATGCGCTCGAACCTGTTCCTGTTCGCACGAAATTGCGTCTCCGGATATCCGATGGCACGAGCACATGCGAACTGCAGGGCAAAGTGATCTATATGCATTCCGGCGGTGGCTTTGGAATCTTCGGCATGGGCGTGCTATTTGAAGAGATGGACGCCGAGCAACGCTCCGCAATCGAGGAGTGGCTGCGTGGACTCGCCGAGCAGGCCAGGAAAGACCTGGGAAAAGACTCCCTCTCTCCAATGAGAAGGTAGACCTCGATAACCGTACCACACCTATAAAATCCTGCTAAATCATTTTGGGACAGTCACTTACAGCATAGAGATCCCTACTGAATTCCGTGAGGCCTGAAAAGAGTGTAGATCCAGAATCTGCGCCCGAGTGATCAGCTGTGCTCTCGATGTATCCAAGACGTTATTAGTCGCTCCAGTTGTACTGTCCAAAACGGTACGAACGGCCCATTTTCGCCGACAAAGGGGTCCAACAAAGTACCAGTAGTACTAAAGCTATGTCCGCACCCATCTTGGTGCTTGCGAAACGTAATCCCGAGATCCGTGCCGACTTGACTCCATCTCCCGGGAAATACCGGAGCAGGCAAGTCCGGTTATCGGTGGATGTAGAGAATCCGGATTCCGGGTACGACTCGCAGTAAGCGACGAAGGTCGCGGAGGCGATATGCCCCTAGATGCGCTAGATCAAAGGACGCTGAGCGGCTTGCCGCGGCTGTCAGAGGTCTACGACGCTTTCGGCGTTCAGGTCAATGCTTTGTCCGTGAACGAGATCTTCGCGCTCTATGAGCGCACGGGCTTTCTTTATCCCGATAAAGCCGCCCGCCTTTTGCCACACCTTGGACGGGTCAGGGAGAATTGGCGCCGCATGTTGCGTGGTGGCGACTCGCTTCTTTACGTCCTGACCGCCGGTGACAAAAAAACAGGCCGCGCATCGATCGCAGTTTGGCGTACGACTCATTATGGCTGGACCTCTCAACACCTGGTTTCCGAGAATAATCCAATCGCGTCTCGCGCGGTAATGCTCGCAGGAACGGCCGCGAGCATTCTGAGAGGCGTTGATGAGTCGCACCAAAATTGGTTTCGGCCGGAGAACCGCTTCCCGTCGAGAGTGTTCGGATCCATGGTGCAGACGATCGGCCAGTCGCTGTCTTCCGTTCAGCGGCACATGTATTTCGCGCTGCCGAGGAATTCGTCACTGCCATCCGGTGGAAGAGTTCGCATTGTCCCCTATGACCCTTCTCATGAAGACGCCCTGACCCTTATTGCTTCTGTCGCGCGCGGGAGTATTTACGTCACCGCAGAGCAGCTCACAACCGATCCGGAACTAGCTGAGGTAAACCAGCTGTACAACGAAGTGGGGCTCCGGCGGACGCGTCGCGTGTGGCTAGCCTACCGAGAGTATAAGGATGAACCAATCGGTGCGGTTATCGCGTATCGGGGTCCTTTGGGGCTGAACTTCAGCTATATCGAAAATCGCTGCGACCTGTTGCTTCACCCGACGCTCCCCGATGCTGACGCGGTGGACGTTGTGTCTTCGTTACTTAGAGCATCTTCTTCCGCTTATGAGGATTTTGAGCTTGACGCGATTCCAGTGATCGCCGAGGAATTGGCAGCGCCAGCTTTATTTCGACTGGGCGCCGAGTTCCTCCGCCACTACTGTCAGGGAACGTGGCTGCAGGAAGGACAGCTCCGCTTCTACCGGCACGTGGATGGATTTTATTCGAGATTGCAAGCACGGGTTGAGAAACACAGCATGCAACCAACGCTTATCGGCCAGGACCGGTGATGAACAAAGGCACCGCCACAGCGGAATACATCATGGAGGACCCGCGCGAGGCACTGCGCCTGGAGCTCAAGGTCGATCCCGACGCCTGGGTGCAAAAGTACCTGGCGCATCGGGTTTGTCCGGGGGCAGACGTCCTTTCGGTGGGATGCGGGCCAGGCGTCATTTTGCGCGCAGTCAGCAATCTGGGTTCTTCAATTAGGGCAACAGGCATAGACGTGAGCGAGGACCGCCTAGAACAAGCGAGGGAGAAAAACCGCGAGAATTCGCGCGTGAAATTTGTTTGTGGGGATGCCCAGTCGATGAAGTTTCAGTCCGACAGCTTCGATCTGGTGTACTGCCGCATGTTGCTGCAATACCTGAAGGAAAAGGAACGGGCAGTGTCTGAGATGGCGAGAGTTTGCAAGCCGGGGGGCACCGTTTTGGTGCAGGACTTGGATGGTCAACTTTTGTGGCACTACCCGGAAAACCCCTCGGTACAGCGAACGCTTGAAGGGGTTGTAGCAGCTCTGAGTGCAACCGGTTTTGATCCGTTTGTCGGCAGGAAACTCTTTTGGTTGGCGCGGAATGCCGGACTGACGAATATCGATGTCCAGGTCGAGTGCTACCACTTAATTGCTGGCGAACCTGATCCGCACATTTTGCAGCAGTGGGAATTGAAGCTGGAGATTGCCAGGCCACAGTTGGCCCGGGTACTCGGCGGTGAACGCGAAGCCGAAGAACAGTCAAGGGCGTTCCTCGAATATCTTCGCCAGCCGGACACGCTTACCTATTCGACGGTCTTCACAGTGGCAGGGAAGAAGACTTTATGAGTTGGCGCTCCGGCTCGCAGAATTTCTTGCCGTCAGTGGGAATTTCTGGGGAAGTGCTTCAAGAAGTGCGGGATGGATGGGCCAGTTTGAAATGGGCCAATGACTTAATTCTGATCGCCGAAAGTGTTTGGCTGGGGTGCGCACATGAATGACAGAACGAATCCACATCATCTGGAACGGGGAAAAGCCCCGTTGCAACTTTCCGAGATGGTTCAGCGCCAGGAACAGTGCGCTCGTCTTGCCGACGATTTTCAAGAAGGGAAGCTAAATATGTCGTTCAATCGCGACCACAAAACCGGTCCAGTGATGAGAGCTGGGCGTATTTTCATAGCAGGGTTTCTCTCCGTGTTGCTCGCCGGCAGCACGGTCGCCCAGAATCCACGAAACGTCCCCGACGTCACGGCGATGAGCATGGAAGACTTGATGAATCTGCAGGTGACTTCCGTCTCCAAGCGCACGCAAAAAGTGGCGGATGCCGCGGCGGCGATTTTCGTGCTGACGCAAGAAGACATCCGGCGGTCGGGAGCAACCAGCATTCCGGAAGCATTGCGGCTAGTCCCGGGCCTGGAAGTGGCGCGGATCGATCAGAACAAGTGGGCCATTGGTTCGCGCGGATTCAACGGACGTTTCGACAACAAGTTGCTGGTTCTGATTGACGGACGAAGTGTCTACACGCCCCTATTTTCCGGCGTGTATTGGAATGTCCAGGACGTGATGTTGGAGGACGTGGACAGGATCGAAGTGATCCGTGGCCCCGGAGCAACGCTGTGGGGTGCCAATGCCGTGGATGGCGTCATCAACGTCATTACCAAGAAGGCCAAGGCTACACAGTCGGCCGTCGTGACCGCCGGAGCCGGAACGGAAGAGCGGGCCGCCGGCGGCGTTCGTTTCGGCAGCAAACTTGGCGACAACACTTACTACCGAGCCTACACAAAGTATTTTGATTGGGGCCCTTCTGCATATCCGTCGGGCATGACGGCTCACGACGGATGGGATGCCTTGCGTGGAGGATTCCGCGCGGATTGGACACCTGCCGGAGCTAACTCGCTGACGGTGCAAGGAGATATTTATCGCAGCAGATTTGACGAGACCCTGACTGTGGCGTCGCTATCTGCTCCCTATTCCAATACGTTCCCAAATGATGGGAAGTACAGCGGAGGAAACATCCTTGGGCGCTGGAATCATACGTCCGAGGGATCCTCGATGTCGTTGCAGATGTACTACGACAATACCACGATTACCGACCATTCTCTTTTCGGCGACCACCAGAACATTTTGGACCTGGATTTCCAGCACGCCTTTCACGTTGGCGATTCACAACAATTTGTATGGGGACTGGGTTACCGGTCGATCCACGACAAGAACGACGCCAGTTTCACGGTTTCCCTGCAGCCTAATCAGGTCACTTTGAATCAGTTCAGCACATTCCTGCAGGATGAAATCAGCCTGGTTGACAATCGCCTGCAGATCACGCTTGGCTCCAAATTCGAGCGCAACGAGTTTACAGGGTTTGAAATTGAGCCCAACGCACGATTGCTCTGGAATCTCACTCGAAATCAATCCGTTTGGACTGCTGTATCACGCGCCGTCCGGACACCGGCCTTGACCGAGGAGGGCCTGCGGCTAAATTCGCAAGTCATACCTCCTGGGACTCCTGCGAACCCCACGCCATTGCCGGCGGTGGTGGCCGTTTTCGGCAGCCGTCAGTTCAATTCCGAAGATCTCCTCGCATACGAACTTGGTTATCGAGTGCAGGCCACCAAGAATCTCTCGCTCGACATAGCCACCTTCTACAACAATTATTCAAATCTTCGCACCGCGGAGCCGGGTGCGCCCTTTGTCGAAGGAAGCCCAGCTCCGACCGATTTCGTCATTCCCTTTGTCGCAGGCAACAAGATGAGCGGCGGAACGTACGGCGTTGAATTGTTTGCAGACTGGAAAGTCGTTCCGAAGTGGAGGCTCGTTGGCTCCTACAGCTATCTGCAAATGGACATACACAAGAACATAGACAGTCAGGACCCGACTCCCGACAATCCAAACGGCTCAAGTCCACGGCATCAATGGTATTTGAGGTCTTCGATCGACTTGCCAAGACATTTCGAGCAAGATACGACTCTTCGATTTGTGGACCGCCTTCCCAGCCTGAACCTGCCCAATTACTACTCTTTGGATGCGCATTTGGGCTGGAGGCCGGTAACAAGCCTGGAATTGTCGATCGGCGGCCAGAACTTACTCAATAATTGGCACTTGGAATTCATGCCGGATTTCGTAAACGCCTCGCCAACCGTAGTGAAGCGCAGCATCTTTGGAAGCATTACGGTGAAGTTCTAGTTGATTGAAGTGCGAGCTTTCAGACTTTCGGCTACCCGTGGGTGGTAATTTGATGTTGAGGCGACTGGGAATTCTGATCGTTGCGCTCAGTGTTGCGCTGAGTGGGACCCCGGAGACATTTGCGCAGACTCCGGACTCGCCCGACTCGTCGGAATACTTGATCAAGGCCGGCTTTATCTATAATTTCGCGAAATTCGTGGAATGGCCGTCAGCCGCTTTTGCCCAGCCTGATTCCCCAATTGTGATCGGCATTCTTGGGACAGATCCGTTCGGAAGCCTCATCGACCAGATCGTCCAAAACAAGAAAATCGGGGCCCGAGGTTTTGTCGTCAAACGGCTGAAGTGGGGGACTGACCTCAAGGAAGTCAGGGAGTGCAAAATCCTGTTTGTGGGGGCTTCAGAAAAAGCGCATGTCGATGAGTTGCTGCAGATTGTGAAGACACTTCCAATCCTCACAGTCGGCGAAACACCAGGTTTTGCTGAGCGCGGCGGCGTGATTCGATTTGTCCTGGAAGACAACCGAGTGCGATTCGAGGTTAACGTTGAGGCCGCGCACCAAGCGGACCTGACCATCAGTTCCAGATTGCTTACCCTGGCGAGAATCATCCAACAAGCCACAGCCGATACGAGGAAGCCGGGATGATTCTCCAAGATCTATCCATCAAGCGGAAACTCATGCTGATAACGATGCTGACGAGCAGCATCGCTCTGATCCTGTCCTCCGTCAGCTTTCTTATTTACGATCTCGTTTCGTTTCGTAACTTATTACGCCAGGATCTTATGACCCAAGCTGAGATTATTGGATACAACAGCGCGGGTGCCATGGAGTTCAAAGACGAACCTGCTGCGACCGCGACGTTGTCCGCTCTCACAGCAAAAGAGGACATCGTCACCGCAGTCCTCTACAAGCCCGACGGAAAGATCTTTGCCCACTATTTTCGAGGCACCGCGGCGTTCTCCGGGTTTCTTCCCGTCCACTTGCAAGAGAAAGGTTCCCGCTTTGAGGGGGGGTACCTGGAAGTCTTCCAGGATGTCACCTTGAACGGGGAGCACGTTGGAACGCTGTTCTTACAATCCGACATGCGCCAGTGGAGTCTGCGCGCCAGGCGTTACGCAAACATCCTCATTATATTTGTGCTGGTCTCCGGAATGTTCGCTCTGTTTGTCTCCTCGAAGCTTCAAGGGCTGATTTCAAAGCCCATTCTGCACCTGGAAGACACCATGCGAATGGTTTCTTCAAACAAGAATTACGCCGTCCGGGCTGTCAAAACGTATAGCGACGAAATTGGCAGGTTGATCGATGGATTTAACACCATGCTCTCCGAAATCCAGCAGCGGGACACCGCGCTGCAGAGCACCAATGGTGAGTTAAAGACCAGGACGCAAGAGCTGGAGGAAGAAGTATTTCAGCGTAAGCAGGCACAGGAAGAATTGCTCAAGGCCAAGCACGCGGCAGAAGAAGCCAACCGCGCCAAGAGCACGTTTCTTGCGAATATGAGCCACGAGTTGCGCACTCCGCTCAACGCTATCATCGGGTATAGCGAAATGCTGGAAGAGGAAACGCGAGACACAGGCAAGATCGAAAATGTTCAGGACCTCCGGAAAATTCAGGGGGCCGGAAAACACTTGTTGTCCTTGATCAATGATGTGCTTGACCTGTCGAAGATCGAAGCCGGCAAGATGGGGCTCCACCTGGAGAACTTCGACGTGTCACAGGTGATCGAGGAGATGGTCACGACTCTCCAGCCCGCCGCCGCCAAGAATGGCAACTCGATTCAAGTCCATCTGGCGGGCAGCGTGAGTACGATGCGTGCGGACGTCACAAAAGTCCGGCAAATCCTTTTCAACCTCCTGAGCAACGCCTGCAAGTTTACGGACCACGGTACGGTCTCCGTGAATGTGGATCAAATCAAGTTAGAGAATCGAGAGTGGATTCAATTCCAGGTCCGGGACACCGGGATCGGCATCTCAGCCAAGCAAAAAGAAAACTTGTTTCAAGAGTTTGCTCAGGCGGATGCCTCGATTGCCAGGAAGTATGGCGGGACCGGTCTGGGGCTGGCCATCACCCACCGCTTCGTTCAGCTGATGAAAGGGCAAATCTGGGTCGAGAGCGAGCCCGGCCAGGGCGCTACCTTCACGGTGCGCTTGCCCGCCCAAGTTGTCGTCGAGGCAGCAGAAACAGCACAGTTAGAAAGTGTCAGCAAGATTCCTGCGGCATCGCCCGAGACAAAAACAGGCATGGAAACGATTCTGGTGATCGACGATGACCCATTGGTGCGCGATCTGATGTCGCGTTTCCTCTCAAAACTGGATTTCCATGTGGTCGCGGCCGCGAACGGAGAGGAAGGACTTCGGCTCGCCAAGCAAGTTGATCCGCTGCTCATAACGCTCGATGTGGTCATGCCTGAGTGCGACGGATGGACCGTCCTAAACAAGCTCAAGAGCGATTCCAAGTTGGCCGATATTCCCGTCATTATGGTCACCGTCGTTGACAATGAGGCCATGGGCCTGGACATGGGAGCTTCTAATTATCTTATTAAGCCGGTCGATCGCGACCGTCTCGCAGTTCTTGTAGAAAAACACAGGGTTGCTCGCACTTCTATCACGGACGCTAATTCGGTCCCCTTATCCTATGTTGCGGAAGGTCCAGCCGGCCGCAAGACCGTCGGAGCTAGGGTTCCTAAGACTAGGAGAAACTGACATGCCGAAGATCCTGCTAGTCGAAGACAACGAAATGAATCGGGACATGCTTTCACGGCGGCTCCAGAAGAAAGGGTATACCGTCGTAACGGCGCAGGATGGCGAAAAAGGTTATTCGTTGGCGCGCTCGGAAGCGCCTGACCTCATTCTTATGGACATAAGCCTGCCCGCCATGGATGGCTGGGAAGTCACTCGCCTCCTGAAGGCCAATACGTCTACTCGCCATATCCCTATCATCGCGCTTACCGCTCATGCCATGGTAAGTGACCGGGAAAAGGCGCTTGGTATCGGTTGCGATGACTATGACACAAAGCCGGTTGATTTTGCCCGTTTGAGCGAGAAGATCGAAAGTTTACTCGTAGAAAAGAAAGTGTCATGAACACACACAAAAACCGACTGCTCATTGTGGATGACAATGAAATGAACCGGGACATGCTTGCCCGCAGGCTGGCACGCAAAGGTTATGAGATTGGGCTGGCAGAAAATGCGCAGCAGTTGTTGCAACGCATCGAGCAAGACGGTGTTGACCTCGTGCTGTTGGATATTGAAATGCCGGAAATTAGCGGTCTCGACGCCTTGAAGACTCTGCGCGAGGCTTACTCTCCGATCGAACTGCCGGTCATCATGGTGACGGCAAAGAACCAGAGTGAAGATATCGTCAAAGCGTTGGACATGGGTGCTAACGATTATCTGACGAAACCAATAGATTTTCCCGTAGCAGTCGCGCGCATTGGCACTCAGTTATCCCACAAGCGGGCACAGGAAGCATTGAGGGAGAGCGAGGAGCGCTATGCCTTGGCGGCACAAGGCGCCAACGATGGGCTCTGGGACTGGAATGTTCTTACTAACTTCGTGCATTACTCGTCTCGCTGGAAGGGCATGCTGGGGTGTCAGGAGGGTGAAGTTGGAGGCGGACCGGAAGAATGGTTTGACCGGGTTCATGACGCGGATCGTGAACGGGTCAAACAAGAGATTGCCGCTCACCAAGAAGGCCTGACTCCCCATTTTGAAAGCGAGCATCGGATGCTACACAAGGACGGATCGTTCCGTTGGATGCTAAGCAGAGGACTTGCAGTTCGAGACGCTTCCGGAAAAACTTTGCGGATGGCTGGATCGCAGACCGACATTACCGAAGGAAAGGTCTCCGATCCCCTGACGGGCCTGCCTAATCGCTTGCTATTCATTGACAGGCTCGGACGCGTTATCAAACACGCGAAACGCCGCAAAGACCATTTGTTTGCTGTTCTGTTCCTGGACCTCGATGGATTCAAGATGATCAACGATAGCGTCGGCCACCTGATCGGGGATCAGCTCTTGCTCGGTGTCGCTAACAGATTGGAAAAATGCCTGAGAGCAACCGACACGGTCGCGCGTTTGGGAGAATCCTTCACTGTTGCGCGACTAGGCGGAGACGAGTTCACCGTCCTGCTTGATGATCTTAAAGATCCGAACGATGCGAAGCGTGCTGCAGAGCGACTGATGAAAGCATTAACGACCCCGTTCGTTTTGGGCGGCAAAGAAGTATTCACCTCAGTGAGTATTGGAATTGCTTTGAGCAACCCCGCCTACGAGCAACCGGAAGACATCTTGCGTGATGCCGACACGGCCATGTACCGGGCCAAATCTCTGGGCAAGGCGCGCTTCGAAGTATTCGATGCAGATATGCGCGCAAGTGTGATGGCTCGCCTGCAATTGGAGACCGACTTGCGCCGCGCCCTTGAGCGGCAGGAATTTCGCAATTTCTATCAACCCATTGTCTCCCTTGCTTCGGGGAAAATTGCCGGCTTTGAGGCTCTGTTGCGCTGGCAGCATCCGACTCGCGGGTTGCTTGGCCCGGAAGAATTTATTGCTGTTGCTGAAGAAACGGGACTCATTCGCGAACTGGGCTGGTGGAATTTGCGCGAAGCTTGCCGGCAGATCAGCGACTGGAAGGCCAATCCCGACGCCGACCCCGATTTAATCATCAGTGTGAATCTGTCAGTCAAACAATTTCTGCAGCCAAATCTGGTCTCGGATATAAAGGGATTACTCCGGGAGCTGGCCTTTCCTCCGGAATCACTGAAGCTGGAAATTACGGAAAGCACGGTCATGGGAGATCCTTCGGCGGCAGTGGAAATGTTGCTGCAAATGAAGGCTTTGGGCATCCGTCTGGCCATCGATGATTTCGGAACCGGCTATTCTTCGCTGAGTTACCTGCACCGTTTTCCGCTCGATACCCTGAAAATCGATCGTTCGTTCATCAGCGGCATGTGTGAAGGCGGAGAGGGCATGGAGATCGCCAAGACAATTATGCCGCTGGCCAATAATCTCCGGCTTGATGTGGTTGCCGAAGGAGTGGAGACGATCGAACAAGTTGCATTCCTGAGGAAACTGCACTGCAAGTTTGCGCAAGGCTTTTACTTTTCCAAGCCGCTGGCAGCGGAGGAAGCGGGAGCACTACTGACAGGACAGCCGGCTTGGAAGTAGCTCCGGACTTGCGCAGGACGCCATGAAATTAGCTTGGCAGAACATCATTCACGATCGCTCTCGTTTCTCGGTGACCGTGCTGGGTGTGTCTTTTGCGCTATTTCTGATGGTGTTTCAGGGAAGTCTCTTGGTCGGGTTCCTGCGGGCAGCGTCCAGGCTGATCGATGCCAGTGACTCAGATATATGGATCACAGCGAGAGGAGTGCAGGCTTTCGAATTCGGAACGACTTTGGAAAGCCGAGTGAGGGAGATGGCGGCTGGCGTTCCGGGCGTAATGGAAACTGACCGTGTGTGCATGGCATTTGCGGTCTATCGTACTCCCAAGGGAAAGCAACAGGTCGTTGCCCTGGTCGGGGCGGACCCCAATGTAGGAAAGCGCTTCCCGGTTCCCGATATGCCCGAACTGGCCGGAGAGATATCTCCTGACGCGGTTATCTACGACGTCAGCGACCAGGAGCTGATTGCGGTCCCTTCATTGCCGACTGAAGTTGAAATTAATCGTCACCGCGCGAGCATCGAGCGCCAGATCCAGGGTTATGGCGCATTCCTAGGCGTCCCTTTCTTGTTTACTTCCTATCGCAACGCTATCCGGTACCTGGGTTTCGGGCCTGACGACGCCATGTACGTCGTCTTGCGAGTGAGCAAGGGCTCCTCTGTTTCCGATGTTAAACAAAGCCTGCAGGAACGGCTACCGGAGGTCGACGTACTCACTCGGGACGAATTTGCTCACAAATCCCGGATGTATTGGACGATAAAAACCGGAGCGGGCGGCGCGATTCTGACCGCCGCGGTCTTGGGTTTTTTGATCGGGCTGGTTGTTGTTTCTCAAACCATCTACGCGAACACCATGGAGAACATCGAAGAATACGCGACGTTGAAAGCCCTGGGAGCGCCCAAGTCGCTGGTCGCGCGCATCGTCCTCACCCAGGCCCTGCTTTGTGGCGCGGTCGGCAGCACTCTGGGGCTCTTCGCGGTGATTCCTGTCATCGATTACGCGAAGTCGCTTATTCCTTGGATCTATATGCCTTGGTGGTTGCCTGTCGTCATGGTTCTGCCAAGCATGGCCATGTGTTCGCTGGCATCCATTGCTTCGGTTCGGAACGCTCTCACCGTAGAGCCAGGGAGAGTGTTCCGTGCCTAAGAACCGCCTTCTGAATACTGTTTATGAGGATGCGACGGAGCTCGCCCCGAGCAGGACCGAACGAAATCGGGTCAAGCGGGCTGCCTATTCTGCGGGGTTGGCTGTCGAGGATCAATTAGAACCAGGCCTCGGTCTCGATGAGGCAAGGCCCAGTCGATTCCTAGGCGTTGAAGGCGCCACTATCTCATTCGGCAAAGGGGACGCACGCATTTGGCCGTTGCGCGGCGTTTCAGTCATGTTCGAGCGCGGCACCCTTTCCTTGGTCATGGGACCTTCGGGAAGCGGGAAGACGACGTTGCTGTCCATGCTTGGCTGCTTGTTGTCGCCCGATGAAGGATCCGTGTTCGTGGATGATGTCCTGGTGAGCCAGCTTAGCGAGACTGAGAAGACCGCCATTCGCCAAAAGAAAATCGGCTTTGTGTTTCAGGCGTTCCGCCTCTTCCACTCTCTTTCGGCGATCGACAATGTTGCGCTCGGCTTTGAACTTCGCGACCCGAAGCAGTCTCAGCGATTGGAAATGGCGCGCCAACTGCTGGACCAATTCGGCCTGGGTGATAAATGCAATCAAGAGCAGAACGACCTCAGCCCAGGAGAAAGGCAGCGGGTCGCCGTCGCAAGAGCGCTTGCGGGCAACCCTCCCATTCTTCTCGCGGATGAGCCAACCGCATCTCTGGACGCTCAAGCTGGAAGGAATATCTGTCAAATCCTTCGCAGCCAAGTTGACAAACATGGAAGAACTATTGTGGTCGTGAGCCACGATCCGCGCTGGCGGGAATTCGCCGATCGCACGATCATTCTATGTGATGGCCAAGTAGAGCAAGAGGAGAAGAATCTATGACCGCCCGCAGCAGATGGGCCATTGGCGGCTCCGCGATTTTCTTGGTCATTATGGCTGTCGCGTTCCTGGGGAGTACACGGAGCAGGAATGCGGTGCAGGCTCGTGGCGTACCTTCCGATAGTGCTACCGGCACCGTTGCGTTTGCCTCCCCCGGAAGAGTTGAGGGGGCTTCGGAGACCACTCAGGTAGGCGCGGCCGCGGATGGCATCCTAAAGGCCGTCTATGTGAAGGAAGATCAGTTCGTAAAGAGAGGGACACTGCTCGGCGAGATCGCCTGTGATGATTTGCAAGCGAGCTTACAAACTGCGATGGCCGAAGCTGATGGCGCTCGCCAGACAAGAACCCGGCTTTTGCGCGGCGCGCGTGACGAGGAGAAGAAAATAGCGACTGAAAAGACAGCGGCCGCACGCGCGACATTTGAAGAGGCCAAGTCGCGAATGGAGATGCAGCGCGCTCTTTTTCAAAGGGAGCAGGTCTCCCGAGCCACTTATGAACAAGCTGTCCGTGATCTCGGCGTCGCAGATGCAAATCTACAAGCCGCTGTCCGAACTGAGGAGTTGCTTGCCGCGCCGCCATTAGAGGAAGACAGGGCCCGAGCGGACGCAGAGGTGCAAGCGGCGGAGGGTCGCGTTCGCACAGCCCAGGAGCGGATCGGGAAGTGCTCCATCGTTGCCCCAATCGACGGAACCGTATTGCGCGTCTACGCCAGGCGCGGCGAGTCCTTCAGCACCGTCACTCCACGCCCATTGTTCAGTCTCGCGGATACTTCCTCTCGGCACATTAAGGCGGAAATAGACGAACGAGACGTGGACAAAGTATCGCTCGGACAAAGGGTCGTTATCCAGGCAGATGCTCTTGACGGAAAGAGGCTCAATGGGTCGGTCGCGAGAATTTCCGCGATGATGGGCAGGAAGAGCATTTCGAGCGGCGATCCATCTGACAAGAGCGACCGGGACATTCTCGAAGCTGTAATCGATCTAAAGGACAGCACGCAACAGTTGCCGATCGGACTCCGGGTTACCGTCCAATTCCTGTCTAACAGCTCGCCGAAAAAATGAACGAACCCAGCGTTCATGTAATAGTTACCGTCGTGGTTTTTTAAAATTCTCCCAACGTGCTTTCAGAGACATAGCGCCCATTCCCTTGCTGAGTCTCCGAAATTCCGATCACTGTACTCTCGGCGAAAACATCTCTGAAGTGCTAGGGTGTGACCATCAATCGAACTTCGATTATGGATGCGGGCAGGGCTGTTCTCCCGGAGAAGGACCTTAGCGCTTGTTCATCTGTTGTAGAATTTGACGATGCAGATCACGCTCCTCTCCATCATGGCGCTCGGTTTTTTTCTCGGCATGCGCCACGCGACGGACCCGGACCACGTCATTGCTGTAACCACAATTGTGAGCCGCCAGCGAAACGTCCGCCATGCTGCTTTGATTGGGTTACTGTGGGGTCTTGGTCACACGATCACGATTTTCGTTGTCGGCTCGGCCATCATCCTGTTCGGTTTTGTGATTCCGCCAAGAATTGGTCTGACCATGGAATTGTCGGTTGGCCTCATGCTAATTCTTCTGGGAATTCTAAACCTGTCCGGGCTCACGCGCTGGATTACAGAAACACTCACCCCCATGTCGCCGGGACAGCACTCCCACTCCCACGAACACGGAGACTACATTCACAGTCATCTGCACGGCCACAGTCCGGGGAAACACGGTCATTCTGAGAATGCAACGCCCGTGGGTTGGATGGACCGCACTCTTGGCAGGATGGGTTTCTATCAGGTCGTGCGTCCTTTGGCTGTGGGTGTCGTTCACGGTCTTGCCGGATCAGCAGCTATTGCCTTGTTGGTGCTCACAACCATGCGCGTTCCAGTGTGGGCGGTCTTGTATCTTCTGGTATTCGGGATTGGCACGGTCGCGGGAATGATGCTGATCACGGCAGCGATTGCTGTTCCATTCAAGTTTTCCGAGAATCGTTTTGCTCGCCTCCACCGTGGCCTCGGATTGGCCTCCGGACTGCTAAGCCTGGTCTTCGGTTTGTTCATTGTCTATCAAATGGGCTTTGTAAACGGGCTCTTCGCCCATAGTCCCAAATGGGTGCCTCATTGATCTTCCTGTTGTGAGCCAGGCGCAGGTTACGAAACCTTTGTTCGACGCATCGAATCTTAAAGTACAGTAGAGATGGAGTGGCCAGGAGTCCCGAGAGAATGAGTGTACTCATTTCTGCAATGAAAAAGACCAGACGCAGGAAAATAGCAGTGAGAACGATGTTGATTCTTGCGTGCGCCGCGCTCGCGTTGCCTTTGGCTGCCCAGCAACGGGGGCCGTTGCCGCCACCCCCTCCGGGGACGGTGGTTCCATCCAGTGCGCCCTCGGATTCAGCCAAGACGAATGCTGGGCGGCAAGATACCTCCTCTCACATCACCAACGAGCCGCCGGCGATTCCCGTTGAACAAATCATCCAGAAATTTACGCAACACGAGGAAGAATTTCGCAAAGAGCGCGACAACTTCACGTATACACAGATTTTCGTCTTCCAGGAAATCGATGAGAACGGCCGCCCGGACGGAGAGTACCGCCTGACCAGCGACATTCTTTTTACGCCGGCAGGGAAGCGCTACGAGAAAGTTGTCGATGCTCCTGCCCCTACTTTGAGCCGAATTTCCATGTCGCAGCAAGATTTCGACGATATTGAGAAGGTCTGGCCGCTCGTGCTCACTCCGGACGAATTGCCCAAATATGATGTTAAATACGTGGGCCGAGAGCAGGTGGACGAAGTTGGAACCTATGTCTTCGACATAGCCCCAAAAAAAATGGAGAAGAGCCAGCGCTATCTTCAAGGTCGCATCTGGGTAGAGGACAGGGACCTTCAGATTGTCAAGACCAGGGGAAAAGCCACGGGCTTGCTCAAGAAAAAGGAAGACCAGGCTTTTCCAACTTTTGAGACTTTTCGGGAAAATATCGAAAGCCACTACTGGTTCCCGACTTACACGCGGGCTGACGACATCCTGCGCTTCAAGTCAGGTCAGGATGTGCATATCCGTTTGTCGGTTCGATACCAGAACTACAAGCGGTTCGGCTCCACCATCAAAATCGGGAAGGCCACGCAGGTGGATCCCGAGAAGCCATAAGAGAAGGAAACTGAACTCGTGGCTTAGCGCCTGCTGAGCCAGACTAGCGTTACCCCTACGCAAACGATGGAGACCCCGAGCCAGCGCTGCACGCTGATGCGTTCGTGCAAGAACAGCATCGCTCCGACGGCGCCAGCCGCGTAGCTTAGGGCGGTCACCGGGACAACGAAACTCACATTCTCGATCGAGAGCATCGCCAGAAGCGAGAAGAAGGCCAGGGTCATCATGGAAATGCCAACCCACATCCAACCCACGCGCATCGCGCGGAAAACGAAACGAACCAGCGCCGCTGGCCGGAAGTCCTGAACTTCGCCAATCACTTTCATGGCGCGGGAAACGCAAAGCTCACCACCCGTTCCTGCCACAACAATCACAAAAAGGAAAGTGAACTCGAGCACGTTTACGCCTTCTCCGTCGTTCGCGGATGCGTGTGCCCCACAATAAAGACGCCGACGCAAATTACAAATATCCCCATCCAGCGCAGGGGAGGAACGGCTTCTCCGAGAAGAAAATAACCCAGCAAGGCGACCACTGCGTAAGAAAACGAAGAAGCTGGCTGGACATAGCTGTAGTCCGCCCAAGTGAGGACAAGCATGTAAGCCACAAAGAAGGCCAGCAAACAGGCGATCCCCAGCCAGATATAACCCGACGTGATGATGCTGGCGAAAATATGAAAAATCTCGCCCGGCGCCCAGTTCTTGACGGAACCAACTCCCTTCATGCCTTTGCTGAGCAAAACGTTGCCCAGAGGAGCGAACAAAATCATGAACAAAATAAAAATGTAAGTTTTAAGGTGCAGGCCCGGAGAGTCCTTCATACGCTCCTTGTTTCGCCTTTAGCGTTACGCGTCGCTCGCGCCCGGCCCGCTGATAGAATCCATACGCGCTGGTTCACGGCTGGTCACCGCAGCTACATCTGGGAGTAACGAATCTCACCTCCGCGCCAATAATCCACTAATCGACAGAAAATTATCTTACAGGATGTCTCGCCGGGACCAAAGCTGCGGGCAGCGAAATATTCCATATTTTGCTATGCTTTTTACCTTGAAGCAGCCGGTATGGGTGCGTCTTATCAAAGGAGCAGCGTTGGCACAATCCTAGTTCGCGAGGTGCAATAATTTCAAAAGCCGCCGATTACCTGTTTCTTACGTTAGCCGCCGCGCCCTTTATCTACTACGTGCTCGTCCTGTACAGTTCGCGGCTTTTCTTTCGACGTTCGAAAAATGGTACGCCGAAGAACATGGACTTTACTCCGTCGGTGAGCAACCTGAAGCCCGTCCGGGGTCTCGACCCGGAGGCTTACGAAAATTTTGCCAGCTACTGCCGCCAGGACTACCCGGATTACGAGCTGATTTTCTGCGTCGGGGATGAAAACGACGCCTCTGTGCCCGTTCTCCAGAAGCTGATGCGCGATTTCCCCCAGCGCCAGATTCGCATCCTCTATGGCTCGGGCCGCAACGCCATCAATGACAAAGTCGCCAAACTGGTCCGGATGGTAAACGAAGCTCGCAACGAAGTCCTGGTCATCAACGACAGCGACGTTCGCGTCGAGCCGGATTATTTGCGAACCGTGGTTGCCCCGCTGCGCGACTCAAAAGTGGGAGGAGTGACCTGCCTGTACGTTTCTACTCAGGACAAGACATTTACGCAGCATCTTCAGTCCATCGGCATGATATCCGACTTCTACCCCGGAATTTTAGTGGCGCGCCAACTCGATGGAATCAAATTCGCTCTGGGACAGACGATCGTCACGACGCGCTCCCACCTTGCTGGATTCGGCGGCTACGAAGCCATCGAAAATCGTCCTGCTGATGATCTTCTCGTCGGCCGGTTGATTGCGGAGCAGGGCTTCGAAGTCGAGCTGCTTCCTTACGCCGTCAAGACCGTTCCCGATTACGATTCGATGAAGGATCTTTTCATCAAGCGGCTTCGCTGGATGACTGTGATGCGCCACATGCGCCCCTGGGGACACCTCGGTCTCGCCTTTACGCAAGGACTGCCGTGGTGTCTGGCTGTTGCGCTCACCTATCCGGCAGGAATTGGGCTCGCCTATGTGTGCGCGTATCTGGGTTTTCGAGCACTGATAACTTGGCTGGTCGGTGCCTGGGGGCTCAGACAGAGCGGACTGTGGAAGAAGATGCCGCTCATCATTGTGTGGGACGCCACAGCGTTCGTGATTTGGCTCCTTACTTTTGGACGCAATAGCATTCGTTGGCGCAATGTGGATTACCGCATTCGCGAGGGGATGCTCGTGCCTGTCGTCCAGGCTCCTGTACAAGGTTCTTCTCAATAAGAAGTGGCCCGCGGTTGCGTCCGTTGCGATAACGCGGCGAACCTAACGGTCAGAATTGTGAGAGGCTGCGGCCACGTTTGTTAAAGGAACCCATGCGAACAAGAATTGCTGTTGTGGGAGCAGGTATCTACGGCACGACGGCGGCGATCCGGCTTGCCGAACACGGCCACGACGTTCACCTCTTCGATCCCCTCGGCATCATGCGCGGTGCGTCTGCCATCAATCAGTATCGCATTCATGCCGGCTACCATTATCCGCGCAGCCCGGAAACCATCCGGGAAACGATGGAAGCCCGCGCGGAGTTCATCCAGGCCTTCGAACCGGCCATCGTCCGCAACTGCAAGCATTACTACGCCATCCCTAAAGAAGATTCCCGGACACCTCCTGACCTATACGAAAAGGTGATGAAGGAGCACGGCCTTCCTCTAGAACCTTGCCGACCCGGTTGGATGAATTTCGATTTCATCGGCCGTTGTTACCAGGTCGATGAGCAGATTTACGATCCGGACGTCTTAAGAAAACTTGTTGAAAAACGCGTCGCGTCGCTTCGAATTCCTTTCGAAGACAAATCATTCACAGTGGAGATGCGTCCCAAGTATGATTTCGTCGTGTGGGCCACCTACGGCATGGGTGCAAGCCGGCGCGTGTTCAAAATTGCGAAGTTCCAGGTCGCCGAGAAAATGTTGATCGAGCTTCCGCAGGCGCTTCGAGGCATCGCCCTGGTCGTCGTTGACGGTCCCTTTACGGCGTTCGACCCCTATGGCAGCTCCAGCGGATCGCTCTTCGGCTCGGGAAAACACACGAATCACTGGACAACCACGAGTCCCGACGAACCCGTTCCGGAGCCGTACGCCGGCATTCTGAACGAGCCGGAATTCCGGCGTGTCCCGTTCACGCGGTTTGAGGTCATGCGTAAGGATTGTTGCGATTCCGTTCCGGCCGCCAGGGACGCCGCGTATTTGGGATCGCGGTTTACCATCCGCGTTGTCGAGGACAATCCCGAGCAGGACCGCAGAATCCTTTATGTCCGGGACGACAAGCCCTGCGAAATCCACATTTTTTCAGGAAAGGTTGTGAGCGCGGTCAAGGCAGCGCGTCTGGTTTGCGAGAGGATTGCCCGCCATGCCTGAAGCCGCACGGTACGTCATCTTGGGCCGCGGACGCTGGGCTCGCAAGCTTCGTCCCATCATTTCCGGCCAGGGAAGGAGCGTCGCAGCGATCGAAGAAACGAGACAGCGTCCTTCCGATACAGAATCGAATTACATTGACCGCCTCGCGACAGCCATGAAATCCAGCGGCGCACAGATCGCGTGGCTCTGCGTGGCGCCGGGCTGCCATGTGTCGTTGATGATCCAGGCGGCAATCGATGCGGGCCTGCACGTCATCGCGGAAAAGCCCTGGTACGGTTCGAATGAGCACACGCAGAGATTACAATCGCTGGCCCGCGCAAACGGCCGCATCATTGCTGTCCACTTTGAATATCTCTTCCTCGAGCAGGTGGAACAATGGAGAGCGGAATTTCATCCCGGAGCGGGATGCCGCTTCGGCGGGCGTTTTCTCTTGGGCCGTTCCGACCGATCTGGAATTCCGGCCATCGACAATCTCGGCTGCCACTTGCTGGCGATTCGGGAATATGCGGTTCCTTCTTCAACTATTTCCGAGATTCGTTGCGGCTACGAACTCCCCGACGAGCGCCTCGTATGGATTGACAAGAGAAATCAGCGGATTGCTTCGATCGATCTCCTCACTCACGGTCAAGCGATCATCCAGCGCTTCATGCAAAAAATGGAGGCCGCGCTGGGTGGCGCGGCCTTTCCCTTTGATCTGGAATTTGCGCTGCGTGTCGCACGTGAACTTAACGCAGTTCACGGCCCGGGCTCGGCCTGAGGTTTCTACGCTTTCTTCGCTTTAACTGTTGACGGCGAATGATCCGCTCGCGAATCGGCCGCTGCAGATCTTGTCGGCATGCTCATCTGCATGCGGCGGCTGTTCTTCGGCTCCCGCCAGTTGACCTGCGGCAGCATGAGTGAAGCATCCACGCGGTCGCGGTACTTCATCGCGATGTTCATAAGTGAATCGAGCAGCGAATCCGAAAGCTGATGCGGCGCCAAGCCGAGGTCAATGAGCTTCGAATGCTTGGCGTTGTAATAGTGCTGCTCGGCCTCAACGCGGGGATCGGGGATGTGATCTATCTCCACCGTCACGCCAAGTTTCTTTGCGGCCGATTCCACCATCCGGGCCAAATCCATAACGGAGAACTGTTCGGTGAACTGGTTATAAACGCGGCACTCGCCTTTGCCAGCGGGGTTATGACAGGCAATCTCGATACACCGCACCGTGTCCCGAATATCCAGAAAGCCGCGCGTCTGCCCGCCCTTGCCATAGACCGTGAGCGGTTGGCCGATGGCCGCCTGCACGCAGAAACGATTAAGGACCGTGCCGAACACGTCGTCATAGTCGAAACGATTGATCAGTGCTTCATCGAGTGCGGATTCGTCCGTCATCGTTCCATAGACCACGCCCTGATTGAGGTCCGTGGCGCGAATGCCCCAAATCTTGCAGGCGAACATCATATTGTGGCTGTCGTGCACCTTTGAGAGGTGATAAAAAGACCCGGGTTGCTTGGGGAAGGGAACTACGTCCTTGCGGCCGTTGTGTTCGATGGCGATGTAGCCCTCTTCGATGTCGATGTTGGGCGTGCCATATTCGCCCATGGTCCCCAGTTTGATGAGGTGACAGTTCGGCAAAAATTCGCGGATCGCAAAAAGGACGTTCAGCGTGCCGACAACGTTATTGACCTGTGTGAAAACAGCGTGCTTGCGGTCAATCATCGAATAGGGAGCAGAGCGTTGTTCCGCGAAATGAACGACTGCATCGGGTTCGAAAGACTTGAATGCGGAAGCCAGAAAGTCGTAATCGGCAACATCACCGACAAAAAGTTCGATGGTCTTGCCGGTGACGTTTTGCCAAACCCTGACGCGGTCTGTCAGCGGACGAATCGGAGTCAGCGTCTGCGCCCCAAGCTCGTGGTCCCAAAGCCGCCTCAAAAAGTTGTCAACGATAGCGACCGAATGGCCCCTCTGAGACAAATAAAGAGCTGTCGCCCAACCGCAGTAGCCGTCCCCACCGAGCACGGCAATCTTCATGTACCCTCCTCAGGGCAAATCTATTTCCGAATTTCCACGGCAATCCGAACCGCGGCCGACCGGCTCTCTTTAGATGCGCAGCCGGGCATGCAGGGGTACTGCAAAAACCGCTCTGAACTGGGCTTTCTTTTTTTACCCGTAGACCAAGGGCTTTGCAAGCTAGTTTTTGAAAGCTGCTGACAAATGTGGCATCCCCTTGGCCGGGCCGGCGCGTCCCAGCGGATGGTTGGTCAGGAGAACTTTGCCGCCGCTCGCCGTGACGATATTCAGGCGGTCTTGACCTACCAACCCTTTGAAATGCTCGAGGTCGGATAGGTAAGCGACAAGATAATAGCGCTGCGGCTCATGCCAGCGGCTCTTGAATCCCGTATCGTCGATGAAAACGTCTGGGGCGTGGGGAGCATACGATCCGTATTCAAGATTGAAGTAGCGTCCGTTTAGGTTCAAGGCGTCGCGATTCGCATAAAACGTGACCGAAGAAAAAGTCCAGTAGTTGTGGTTTACGATCAATTCTCCATCTGGAGCTTTGAGAAGCGCTTCCACCAGTGGTCGCGACGATAGAAATGGATCGAACACGACCAGGGCGAGACGTGCCGCATGATAAAAAAGAACCATCATCAGCGCTGCCCCCAGGAAAGAACGCAAATCAATCCATCGGGAAGTCGCAAGCGCTCCTCCGGCCAACGCGATTGCCGCAACGGCCAGCGGTAAGCGCAGATAGGCAAACGAATCGAACGTAAGGTCCATCATGTGGCCAAGGGAGAGCGTGTAGACGCTCGGATGATGGCCAAGCGCGGAGGAGATGTCGCCCGGAGCAGGAAGATTTCGTACCAGAAAGAAAATCGTTATGCAGGCGAGCCCTGCGCATCCGGTAATTACGGAAAGGGCGCGAGTTCCACGCCGGATCCAATTATCCCCCTCGGCCATCGCCGAGCCTAGCAACAGGGCCATCGCCGGATAGCACGGCATCGAATAATATTCTTGCGTCGTCGAAAACGTAAAGAAGACTAGGATAAATCCGATCCAACAAATCGCCAGCAGACGTGCACGACCTGCGCGGTCGACGGGTTTAAACGAAAGTTTGGCGACGGCGGGGAAGTACACGCTCCAAGGGAAAAGCCACAGAAGGTGAAAGAGCCAGAACCATAGCCGAGGCACGGTATTGTAATCGCGGGGATACCGCAGATTCAGGAAGCGAAGAACCTGCTCGTTGATGAAATAAAACCAGAGAAAGCCGTGGTACTCCCCTGGGCCGCCGTGCAAAGAAAACGAGAAATAAGGGGGGTTGCGAATAGTGGCCAGAATGTGCCACGGCGCGGCAATCGCCAGCGCGATGATGAACCCGCTGATGGGCCGCAGCCGTTTCCAGGTTCGCAGCGTGAACAATTGCTTCGTGAAGAAAAGATAGATCAGCGCGGCTGCGACCGGGAAAACCACGCTGACGAGGCTCTTCAACAGCAGACCTGTTCCCAGACTCGCGGCGAGCACAAAAGCCCAGAGGCGCGCGTGTGGTTCCTGTTCGTCGAGAGTGCGGAGAAACGCCCACATCGCCAGGGCGATGGTGAACGTGAGCATTATGTCTGGAATAAGAATTCGCGTGAAAAGAAAAACTCCTGCACAGGTGCCCATGCACAAGCCGGCGCACAGGCCTGCGCGTTTTCCGAAGGCCCAGACACCAAAAGCCCCGGTAAGCCAGGCGAGAGCCAGGATGGAAAGCACGATGGGAATTCGCGCCGCCCAGTCGTGAACGCCAAAAATCTTGTAGCTAATCGCCATGATCCAATAAATGAGAGGTGCTTTTTCCAGATAGGAGACACCGTCAAGTCGCGCGGTGACCCAATCGCTGGAAGTCAGCATGTTCCGCGCGATTTGCGCCTGAATCGCATCGACGTCGTCCATCAGGGAGGGTGGAGATTTGCAGAAGCCCAGGTAGATGGCCCCCGCGAAGACCAAGACGATTAGGTATACGCGCCAACTTTTGCTTGTAAGATAATGCTCGGCGTCGCGGGCGACGCTGCCTGAATTCGCCATTTTTTCATCCACAGGAACAGCACCAGCAAGCCCCAAAGGTGATAACCAAGATTAGCCTTTCTCTGCAGATGCAGCTGGAGATAAGTTTCAACTACATCTGAACGAAAAACATCGCTGTACTCCGCCGCGCCGTATGCGAGGGCATCAGCCAACAAAGAGCGAAGCGGCCCGCGAAGCCATTCGTGCGCCGGAATATCAAAGCCGATTTTCTTGCGCTCGAGAATTGCCGGCGGGAGCTTATCCTTCATCAATTCCTTGAGAATGAATTTCTGCCCGGTGCCTCGGATTTTCAGGGAAGCCGGGAGTTTGGCGGCAAACTCGACGATGCGGTGATCGAGAAACGGCGGTCGCACTTCAACGGAATGCGCCATGCTCATGCGGTCGCTCTTCGTCAGGATGTCATCAGCAAGAAAGTATTTCTGATCAAACCAGAGATACGGCGCCAGGTCATCCGTCGTCGACGGCAGCCCATCCAGTCCGGCCAACAACTGGCTCAGCGAATTTGGCAGTTTCTGTTTGAGGAGCGAGATCTTCTCCGCATCGGAGAAAGTGCCGTTCCAGTAGACATGCGCGCGCGCCGAAGACATCAGCGAGCCTTCCAGAAAGCGCTTTACTTTGTACTCAAAACTGATTTTTTCGTCGGAAACAGGCCAATGGCGAAAGGCTGCAAGAGCGAACCGGCGTACGTGTTGCGGCAGAAGGCGCGTACGGTCGGCCAAACGATTTGCCCGATACGTCAGATAGCCACCGAAGAGCTCGTCGGCACCCTCACCGCTGAGCGCTACGGTTGTCTTCATCTTGCAAAGTTTTGAAAGGAACCATACTGGAAGCGCTCCGGCATCGGCGCTTGGTTCGTCGGAATAATACGCAAATTCCTCGATAGCGCCGCCAAGATCCTGCTCCGGACTCAGATCCAACTCCGTGTGATCTGTTCCGTATTGTCTTGCAGCGCGGTGGACATACTCCGTTTCATCAAAGGTGCGGCCGCGGAAGGAAATCGAGAAGGTTTTTAACTGTGAGCTGGAAGCTCTCGCGGCGTAGTGGAGGATCGTCGATGAATCGATGCCGCCGCTGAGCCAGACACCCAGCGGCACGTCCGAAATCAAGTGCTCGCGAACGGCGTCTTGGAGGAGCGCGTCGAGTTCTTCCTTGGCAGACCCGAGTGTAGCATTTTGTGTTACCCCTAAAGGTAGTCGCCAGTAGGATCCCGTCGAAACCTTACCGTCTTTCCATTCCAGCCACTCTCCCGGCGGAAGCTTTTCGATTCCTTCCACGAGCGTCCACGGGCACGGGACATAGTTCAACGAGAGATAACAATCGAGACCATGCAGGCTCAGCCGCCGTTCGATTTCCGGATGAACAAAAATGGCTTTCAGCTCGGAGCCAAAGAAGAGGTCTTCCCCTTGGCGCATGATGTAAAGCGGCTTGATTCCCATGCGGTCGCGCGCCAGGACCAGGCGTCTCGCTGATTTCTTCCACAATGCGACGCCAAACATTCCCCGCAATTTCGAAAAACATTCCTTGTCCCACTGCATGAACGCGCGAAGAACGGTCTCCGTGTCGGAATGCGACTCGAAGCGATGCCCGAGTTTTTCCAGCTCGTTCCGTATTTCGACGAAGTTGTAGATTTCGCCGTTGAAGGCTATTCCGAAATCGCCGTCTTCAGAGAGGATCGGCTGGTCTCCGGAGTCCAAATCGATAATTTTCAGGCGCGCCGCGCCCATTGAAAAAAGGTTAGATTGAAAGACGCCTTGTTGGTCCGGCCCCCGATGAATCAGCGTCGCGGTTGCCTGGCGTATGCGCTCGGGCGGCGCGCTCCAATTTTTAGTAGTGAATCCTGCGATTCCGCACAATTCCGAACACCCCTCGCTCGTTCCCGAGATAAACCTGAATTACCCGCCTCTTTTCATTGAGCGCATAGAATAGCATCTTCTTTGCTTTGCTTCAGCTTACACGGATGCTTCTGCCTCACTCAAAGACCGGCGGAGAGAGACCGTATCAGGGTGCTGGCTCCGTTCCAAAAGATCTGGACGCCGATGCAAACGAGGAGAAAAGAAGAGAGCCGCAAAATAATGCTCATGCCGCTCTCGCCGATGATGGCGGCGAGGCGATCGGCGAAAGCGTAGCAAACATAGATGCTCAGCGCTACAAGCACCGAACCAATCACCGCGGCGAGAATTGCTAGAAGGTTTGGCCCGAGATGGTGCGGCTCGTTGGCGCCGAGCGTGATGGCCATGGAAATGGAACCTGGTCCAACCGTGAGCGGAAGAGTGAGCGGGTAGAAAGCGCTGCGAAAAACATCGTTGGGATTCACTTTCTTCTGGACCTCCGGGCCGCGGTCTACTGCCTCTTTGCTTTTGAGCATGGTCCAGCCATTGGAAATGACGATGAGGCCACCCCCGACTTGCACGACGGGAATGGAGATTCCAAAGAAATGAAGAATGTGCGTCCCGATGAGGAATGAGGCGATCAACAGAATAAAACTGTTCACGGCGACTTGCCGAGCCAGGATTCGGCGTATGAGCGGCGGATAGTCTCGTGTCAAGGCGAGAAAGACGGGGCTGCCGCCGAGTGGATTTACGATGGGGAATAATGCGCTGAGGATCAGCAGAATACTTTTGGCGACTTCGAGCAAGAGGACTCCTCCGGAGGGGAGAGTATAGCTGAGGGGAGGTCGTGGTGATTTTCTCAATGAGGAGGTGGTACCCCACCCCGGGTGTTTTTGGCGGAACAAAGAAGGAACAAAGAAGGAACAAAGAAGAAGCCGGACGCGAACCTCGTCCGGCTTCTTGCGTTTCAAGCTTTGCAGTGTGTGGGACCTGGCAGCATTCGGATTAGAATACGATTCGCAGAGCTAACTGAGCGCGCCGCGCCGTCGTACCATCCGGGCTGCTAGCTGTCGAATTGCCAGTTCCGAAAGAACCGATGAAGCTGAGCGTGCTGGTTGCGGAGTTCAAGCTGTACTCGTCTGTCCGGCGGCTGGTGTCGTACGGCGTGTTGAACACGTTGAAAGCCTCGAACTGCAGGTAACCTGTAACGTGCTCCGTAAAGGGAAGTTTTTTCGCGAGGCGAGCATCCACACGATAGACCTGATCGAGATCCAGGTTGTCAACCGGCTGGAAAGGCACGCGGCTGAATCCACCGCCAAGCCCGTTTAGCGATCCCGCGACGAGAGCTCCTGTAAACGCGTTGCCGCTGACGATGGTCGTAGAGTTGACCGGCCTTGCCGACTGCAACGTCGTGACCTGACTGAGCTCCCAGTTGTTCACCAGGTAGCGGGCCCACGTACTGCCACTTTTTGTGAAGGTTGGAGTCCAGATAGAACTGAGTACGAACCGGTGACGGAGGTCGCTCGCAGCGGAGCCCTTTTCAGACCGGAAGTCGCCGTTTGCGAAGCTCGTCGGCGTGGAACCAAAGAAAATGTTGTTGTCCGCGGTGCTTTGATTCAGGTCGATGGCGTGGGACCAAGTGTAGGAGGCCGATGCCTGGAATCCTCTGGAGAAGCGCTTATTGACTTGCACGGCTAGTCCATCGTAGTAGCTCATGCCGGGGTTATCGATTTGAGAGATCCGACGGTATCTGGTATCCGGCCGCGGTGTGCGATATGTTGGCGTCGTGTAGGTGCCAGCCGGACTGCCCGAAGCATCCAGAATAGAATAGGTGACTGGAGGCCCCAGAGGTCCAACATTGCGGTCCCAGACTCCGTATAGGCGCACGCCACGGCTCCATAGATAGGAAACGTTGAGGCTCAGGGTAGAGGTGAGCTCGCGCTCGACGCCCAGATTGGCCTGATAGGTGTACGGATTTCGAAGATTGGGGCTTGCGAAAACAATATCCACGGTTCCGGGAGGCGGCGTAAGAGAGGTAGATGGCAGATTATTGGGGTAGACCGGCCCAGCAGCGAGTTGTGTAGCGTTGGATCTGTTGTAGGTGATGGATTGTTGATAGACGTTGTTGTTTAGGAAAAGTGTGTTGATCAATCCAGTCTGATATCGTGCGTAAAAAATGCCATATCCGGCCCGCAGGAGGGTCTTACGATCATTCGTAAGAACATAGGAAAGCCCGGCGCGAGGGGCAATGTTGTCTTTGGCAGAGTTAATCACGCCTGTTTGGGGGTAGTCTGGATTTACGATGGTCGGCTGGGGAATTGCGGAATAGTCGTAGCGCAGGCCAAGACTCAACAACAGCCGGGAGTTGAAGCGGTATTGGTCCTGCCCATAGAAGCCATAAGTGACTAGGTTGGTGTCGACCGCAGGGTTACCGAAACGCTGGGAATAGGTGGTCCAGTTCTTGGCTCCCGTAGTGTTCCCACTGAAGTCCAGGGCAAACGCGTTTAGGGTGGCGTAGCTGTAAGTCCCAAATTGATTGATGAGCTGGCGCTGGAAGTCCTCGGTATGGGCGATATCGATACCAAACTTCATTGTATGCGCGCCTTTGGTCCAACCCAGGTTGTCGGCGAATGAAAAGCGAGTCTCGCTTGGATTCAAACGGGGATAGTTCGCTGCAACGCCCAGATTACCTGTGCCGTTGACCGTGAGGCTGGCCCTTCCAAGTCCGGGGAACAAGAAATCGTCACTGGCGGGATCAAACAAGCGGTCCTTGAACCAGCCAAACCGCGCTTCGTTGAGAAGATTGGCTGAAATGATGCTAGTCCATTGAGCGCGCCCATAGGCATTGCGAACCGTGGAGTCGGCATTGTTCCCAATCGCATTTCCAGTGTTGAACACGATTCCAGTCGCTTCAGTCGCTTGTATGCCGTGAGGGGAGATCCAGCGGAGCCCGCTAAGGCTAAAACTTAGACTATTCCTGTCAGACGGATGGTAGTCGATCTTGCCAAAACCGAGGTCTTGAGTAACTGTACGCGAAACCGTCCCGAAGTTCCGTGTAGTAAGCATCTGTATCGCTGTCTGGCATTGCGCCGCGTTTGCTTGGGGCGCAGTTGTCCCCGGGCAAGGATTTGCGGCCACATTCAGAGTGCCGGCGGCTGTGAACAGATTAGCGCTGGTAACCGTGGCAATTGCCGGGAAATCACGGCGGGTCGCTTCGTAGTTGAAGAAATAGAACAACTTGTCCTTGATAATTCTACCGCCGAGGCTGACCCCAGCCTGATGCCGTATATCCTGGGGATTGAGAGGCAGCGGTCCAAAGGGTTGGGCAGGCGCGTAACGGTCGTGAGCATTCAAGGTACGATTACGAAAGAACCAGTAGGCCGTGCCGTGCAGATCGTTTGTCCCGCTCTTGGTGACGGTGTTGATTACCCCGCCCATTGCATTGCCATATTCCGCCGAGAAGTTATTGGAAACCACTTGGAACTCTTGAACGGCTTCTTGCGAAATCTGGCTTTGAATACGGGTGCGCCCGGCGTTCTCGTTGTAGTACTGGTTGGTCGTATCGTTTCCATCCGTAAGAAAGGCATTGTGGCCTGCGATACCGCGAAAGCTGAGCAGGCCAAAGTTGCCGTCCGGCGCGACGGCCGGGGTCAACAATGCGAACGAGTCCACGCGGCGGCCGTTGATCGGGAGATCGAGAATCTGTTGGGAGTTGACCACTTGCGAAACGTCGGTCTTGGCGTCTTCCACGAGGGGCGCTGCTGTGACTTCCACGGTGGCGGAGACGGAGGAAACCTGGAGGGTAACGGCGAAGTCAACCACCTGGCCGACTTGGACCTGGAAATCCTTGACTTCCCAATCGGCGAATCCCTGGCCGGTAACTCTGATACTGTAGCCTGTTGCGGGGACTAGTGCGGGGGCGGCAAACACACCGGCGTCGGTGGTCTGCATCGTGCGCCGGACACCTTTGGAATCGTTGGAAACAACTACGGTCGCGTTGGGCACTGCCGCGCCTGAGGCGTCTCGAACCGTGCCTGCGACTGCGCCCAGCCCGGCGACCGCCTGCGCAAACGCGCCAAGGGGGTATACGAGCGAGAATAGTGCAGATAACGCCAACATCGCCGCGAGTGTCCCAGGCAAACAGATTCTGCTCTTCACGAAAGCCTCCCCATTTGTGCGAAAGTCGGCAGGCGGCTCAAGCAGCGTCCTGGCCAAGGACGCGAGGCACAACCTTACGATGGAGGTTCCCATCCCGTTCGTTTTCATTGAGGTTCTCCGTTTCCTTCATAACCGATGATTCGCACACTTGGGCGCTGAGCCGGAACCCTCCGGGGTGGCATGGAAGGCTTCCTCATTTAGAAAACAGATTGCAGTGGCAGCAAACACCCACTCTCGACAGTACCCAACATCCAAATTTGTACCTATTTTCTATCACAGGAATTACCCGTTTTGAAGCAAAACCCTGTGGAAAACTTTGGCGCGCCCGAAGCAATGAATTCAATGCACGCCAGCACCAAGAATGGTTTCCATACACCGAACTAAATCGTTGCCTGAGACTAGCGAACGCAGATTGACATGGTATGAACGATCGGAGAATGGCGCGTTACAAGTGCGCCTTGCCCGCCGGACGCGCGTGCGCTAGAGTCTCGGTGCCGCGATCGAGGAATAGAATGCCGAAACGCCAAAAAGCCGGAGAGAAAAATGACAGAGCGCCGCGAGAACGCGTCCGCGTGCTGATTACAGGCGGACGGATTCAAAGGCGCATTCAGGAGCTGGCTCAGGAAATCCGGAAAGATTTTCCGGGCGAGCCGTTGCATCTGGTGAGCGTTCTGAAAGGCGGAGTTTTTTTCTTGACCGATCTCGCGAGAAATATTCCGGGGGAAGTTTCTTTTGACTTTATCGCGGTGTCCAGCTACGGGCAAAAGACACACTCATCGGGGCAAGTGCGGTTGACGCGAGACCTGGACTCCAGCATCGAGGGAAAAACAGTGATCGTGGTCGAGGACATCCTTGACACGGGAATGACGCTGCACTATCTGCTGCGCCTGTTCCAACAGCGCAAGCCGAAGCATTTGCGCGTGGCAGTCCTGCTGGACAAGCCGGACCGGCGGATTGCTGCGGTACATGCGGACTACGTGGGGTTTTCTATTCCCAACGAGTTTGTGGTCGGTTATGGGCTGGATTATGCCGAGCGATACAGAAATTTGCCGTATGTTGGTGTGCTGCTGCTTGGCCCTGGGTTGAAGAAGAAACCAGCGGAAGATTGAATTCGGGTCCGGCGCACGGCGCTCCCTCTTCGCAGCCTGCTATAATTGTTAGACTTCATGAATCATACGAATGAACATGCGACGGTAACTGCGTTGAGCGCTGGGGCGGAGATCTCTGCCGAAGTCCTGTCCACGCTGGCGGAAATCGGCGAGGAAGTGAACGCCTCGCTGGACCTGGACGAGGTACTGGCGCGGACGGCGGCGCTCATCAAGCGGCACATCGACTACGAAATCTTCGGGGTGCTGATGATCGAAGGGGACGGAACGTACCTGCGGCACCGATTTGCGATCGGCTATCCCCGGGAATTGGCGGACAATTTGCGGATTCCGCTGGGGCAGGGAATTACAGGAACCGCGGCAGCCACGGGCCACTCCGTGCGGGTCAGCGATACTTCCAAGGACCCGCGGTACATCAATGCCATCGACAGCGTGCGGTCTGAGCTGGCCGTGCCGCTGATGCTGCAGGGAAAGTGCGTTGGGGTGCTGGATATCCAAAGCCGGCATCTCGATTATTTTACAAAGGACCAGCAAAATATTTTGACGCTGCTGGCCAGCCGGCTGGCCGTGGCGATTGAAAACGCGCGGCTATTTCAAAAGGTGCGAGCGCAGGCGGACACGCTATTGCTTTTGAGCGAAGTCGGGCGCGAAACCAGCGCGATCCTGGAGGTGGAAGAGCTACTGCGACGTGCAGCGGAACAGACCAAGCGAGTGATTGATTACCAGATCCTGAGCATCATGCTCTATGACGAAGAGCAGAAGATTTTTCGACACCGGGTGGATATAAAGCATGGGCATCACGCACAAGGAAAATTGCGGGCAACGTCGAGCGACGGGATCGTAGGCGCGGCGGCGACGTTGAAAGAGCCGGTGCTGGTTCCGGATGTGACCGTTGATCCGCGCTACCTGATGGTTAATCCAGAGACGCGCTCGGAGCTGGCAATTCCCATGATCCACAAAGGAAAAGTGATTGGCGTGCTCGATTTGGAAAGTCCACAGCCGAATTATTTTACCGAGGATCATGTGCAAACGCTTTCGATCCTGGCGGCGAATCTCGCCGTCTCGCTGGAAAATGCACGCCTGTACGAGCAATTGGCGCGGGACGAAGCGCGGCTGGAACGGGATTTGCAAGCGGCGAAACGAATTCAAGGCGCGCTGCTGCGGCCGGTTCCGACGGAAGATTATGGACTGGAGATGGCCGCCCGGTATCTTTCCGCGCGAGAAGTGTGCGGTGACCTTTATGAATTTTTGCGCTACGGGCCGCAGCAATTGGGGATTGCGCTGGGAGACGTGAGCGGCAAGGGGACGGCGGCGGCGCTTTATGGAGCGGTGGCGATCGGAATCATGCGGAGCTTGGCGCCGCAAAAACTGCAGCCCGCAGAAATGCTGAAGCAAATGAATCAACTGGTGGGAGAGCGGCGCATCGAGGGGCGATTCATGACGGCGTGCTTCGCCACGTGGCAAAAGGGGCGGCAGAAGTTGCGAGTGGCAAACGCGGGGCAGTCGCAACCACTGCTCTACAAAGATGGGCGCTGCGGAAAAATTGAGCTGACGGGATTTCCGCTGGGCATCTTTGAAGATGTGAACTACGAGGAATGGGGAGTCACGCTCGAACCGGGGAACATTTTGGTATTTCACTCGGACGGAATCGTAGAAACGGCGAACAGCGAGAGCCAGTTCTTCGGCACGACGCGGCTTATGAAGCTGATCGAACAGCACCATGAAGCGACCGCGGCGGAAATTGCAGATGCGATCCTGCGCGACGTGGATTGGTTCACGCAGGGCGCACCGCTTTCAGACGATCGGACACTGGTGGTCGCAAAAGTCCGATGACCCATTCGAGTGATTCGTCTTCCCGCAAAATAAAATACGTGGACCCGGCGACTTTCACGCCGCATTTTGCGTGGGCCAAAGGCGGGCCGCGGAACGTGGGCGGCGAAGAAGTAATGTGCGAGAGGGTGCCGCTGGAATCGGTGGCGCAGAAATTTGGCACGCCTACTTACGCATACAGCCGCGCTGCGATTGATGATGCCTACAGGGAATTGCACAAGGGACTTGGCGCACTGCCGCACACGTTGTGTTTTGCGATAAAGTCCAACGGGAATCTGTCCATCTTGAAACACCTTGCCGAGATGGGAAGCAGTTTTGACATTGTGTCCGGAGGGGAACTGCACCACTTGCAGCGAATCGGCGTGCGCGGTGATCGCATTGTTTTTTCGGGAGTGGGCAAGGATAGGAATGAGATTCGCGAGGCGCTGAACTATCGAGCGCGTGGGCACGAACGCGCGGGGATCTTGCTTTTCAACGTGGAGTCGGAGGCGGAGCTCGAGATTTTAGTGGAAGAGGCGGCGCGGGTGGCGGGACGAGGAGGCAAACCACCCGCGGCGGCGATTCGCGTGAATCCCGATGTGCAAGCCGGCGGACATCCGCACATTGCGACCGGGCGGCACGAACACAAGTTTGGATTGGACTGGGCGGAGGCGAAGCGGCTTTACCTGGCGCATCGCGATTCGAAATGGATCCGATGGCAGGGAATCAGCGCGCATATTGGGTCGCAGATTACAACGCTGGTTCCGTTTCGGCGGGCGCTGCGGCGACTGGCGGGATTCGTTGGAGAATTACGGCGAGCGCAAATTGATTTGCGTTACCTGGATGTCGGAGGTGGGCTGGGCGTGCGCTACTCGAACCAGAAGCCGCCTACACGGGCGGAGTACGCGCAGCTCGTTTCTCGGATGGTGCGCAAACTTGGCGTGCATCTGTTGCTGGAGCCGGGGCGCTCGATTATCGCTCCGGCCGGCGTGCTTTTGACGCGGGTTGTTTATACGAAAACAAATCGAGGCAAGACGTTTGTTGTGGTGGACTCGGCGATGAACGACCTGATGCGACCGGCGCTCTACGGGGCGATTCACCCGATTACGAAAATTGTGCGGGAAGGAAAGGAAAGGGATACGGGGCGGAAGCGAGTCGATATCGTTGGGCCGGTTTGCGAGACGGGCGATTGTTTTTTGCGGGACTGGCCACTTGGGGAAGTGAAGGCGGGCGATCTGCTGGCAATTTGGGTTGCGGGCGCTTATGGAATGTCGCAGGCCTCAAATTACAATGCGCGATATCGGCCCGCGGAAGTGTTGGTCGAAGGGAAGCGCTTGCGATTGATTCGCCGGCGCGAAACTCAGGACGATTTGTTGCGTACAGACGTTCTTGGCTAGTTCTCCCTGCATACTCGATGCCGCCAAAGGGCTACGCTTCGCCCCATTTCAGCTTGCTGTGCAGAATCTCGAAATACGACTTCTTTGGCGGATGAATGAGCATCAGCGGCTCTTTGGCGCGAGAGACGCGGACCATATCCGTCGGTTGCAACGGGATGCCGCGTTGTCCGTCGAGGGTCAGAAAAACGGACTCGGTATTACCGGATAACTTCATCACGATGGAGGAAGAATCGGGAACTACCAATGGGCGGTCACTCAACGTGTGCGGACAGATGGGGGTGATCACAAAGGATTCCACTGCAGGGTGAACGATGGGCCCGCCTGCAGAAAGGGAATAGGCCGTGGAGCCGGTCGGGCTCGCTATGATCAGGCCGTCGGAGCGATAGCGGCAGACAAAAGCGCCGTCAATGTGAAGCTCAAGCTCGATCATGCGGGCAAGAGCGCCCTTATTGATCACCACGTCGTTCAACACGCGCTGCGTATCGGTCACTTTGCCGGAGCGTTCGAGTTCGGCAGTGATCATGACCCTTTCACTGAGCGAAGAGCGGCCCTCTAAAGTGTCATCGAGGGCCGGATGGAGCTCTTCCAAAGTGAAACTGGTAAGAAAACCCAAGCTGCCCATGTTGATGGGAAGGATGGGAATCCCGCGGGGAGCCGCAAGGCGCGCGGCGGCAAGCATGGTGCCGTCACCCCCAAGCACGAGGAGAAGCTGGGATGCATCTGCCACGCGCTGGCGAGGCAGACCCTTCGAACCGTCTGGCAAACATTGAGCCGTCTCTTCGTCAATGAGAGCTTGTATGCCACGCGCATCGAGCCATTTCAGCAATGGCGGAACAACGACGACGAGATTCGAGCGGCGCGGGCGAGAAATAATGCCTATGGTTTGAAAAGGCTGTCCGGGGTGCATGTGCGTAAGGGATTCTACTCCAGGGCCTTTTTGCGCGCGTGGAGAAAATACTCCTGATTGCCTTCGGCTCCCAGAAGGCGGCTCGGGCGCACTCCAAGGCAATCCAGGCTAAGGGATTCAACGAATTCGCGCACAGATCGAATCGCTTGATCGTGAAGCTTTTGGTCTTCGACGATCCCTCCGCGGGCGATCTCTTCGCGGGGCAATTCGAATTGCGGCTTAATAAGGATGAGAAAATCGGCGCCGGGTGTTGTTAATGCAACTGCCGGCGCAATGACTTTGCGGGCCGAGATGAAAGAAACATCCACCACGACCAAGTCGACGCTTTCGGGAAGTTCTTCCACGCTCAGTTCGCGCGCGTTTCGTTCGATGCGAGTAACGCGAGGATTCTGGCGCAGCTTCCAGTCGAGTTGCTCTACGTTCACGTCAACGGCGTAGACTCGGGTTGCGCCGTGCTGGAGCAGGCAATCCGTGAAGCCGCCGTTCGAAGCACCGATATCCAGGCAAACGCGCCCGCTCGGGTCAATAGCAAAGTCTTCCAGAGCCCCTTCCAGCTTTACGCCGCCACGGCTGACGAACTTCTGCGCGCGGCTGATGATTTCGATGCGAGCGTCTTTCGCAACTGGCATGCCTGCCTTTTCTGCTCGCTGGCCTTCCACCTGAACTTCACCGGCGAGAATCATGGCCATGGCTTTCTGGGGAGAATCGGCGAAGCCTCGCTCAACCAGAAGAAGATCGAGCCGTTTGCGAACTGCATTTGGTTTCATAACGCTTCGAATGATCAAGCGCGGCGAAGCACGAGAAATTCGGCAATCTCGCGGAGGCGACCGGCGCGATCCGAATATGGAGCGAGCTCGGCGATGGCCTTGGTCGCGAGATCATTGGCAATCTGGTGAGAGCGCTCCAATCCATATACGGCGGGATAAGTTGCCTTCTGCTGGGCCATGTCTTTTCCCGCAGTCTTGCCGAGCGCGGCGGAGGATTCCTCGACGTCCAGAATGTCGTCCGTCACCTGAAAGGCCCAGCCGATGGTTTCACCGAAGTGGCGCACGCGACTAACATCCTCGGAGCCCGCGCCTGCGCACAGGGCACCTGCAGTGATAGAAGCGCGGATCAGCGCGGCAGTTTTCGAGCGGTGAATATACTCGAGCATTTGCGGATCGACGGGCCTGCCTTCGGCTTCGATGTCAGCAACCTGGCCGCCGACCATTCCATTGATAGTGCCCGCGGCAGCCGCGACTTCCGTAAGGATGGCGGCGCGGCGCTCCGCGGTGGCCGGCGTCCCGCCAATGGTTTCAAACGCCAACGTTAAGAGAGCGTCGCCGGTGAGGATGGCGATGGCTTCGCCGAATTTTTTGTGGCATGTCGGCTTGCCGCGACGGAGGTCATCATCGTCCAGCGCCGGCAAATCGTCGTGGATCAGAGAGTAGGTATGGATGAATTCGATGGCGCAAGCGGGATGGAGCGCGGGCGTAACATCGCTAGCGAAGATGCGCGCCGTCTCGAGACAAAGGATAGGGCGAATGCGCTTGCCACCGGCAAAGACGCTGTAGCGCATGGCGGTATGAATAGAAGAGGGCTGTGCTGTTGCAGCCGGCAGAAGCCGTTCGAGAGCGGCATCGACGGTGCCGCGATTCTCCTCGAAGAATGGAGGAAGTTTCATCGCCAGAGGGAATTGGCGCGCAGCGGGGGGCGGGAGCACGTCACGATTCGGACTCCCGCTCGGGATCGAACGGCTCGGCGGCAAGCTTGCCATCGGCTTTCTTGAGGAGGATCTCCACGCGCCCCTCCGCCTCTTCGAGTTGCTTCTGGCACTCTCGCGAGAGTGCGACGCCCTCTTCGAATAGTTTCATCGCGTCGTCCAAAGAAAGCTGCGGGCTTTCCAATCGGCGAACGACTTCTTCCAGGCGCGCGAGCGAGCGCTCAAAATCAGGCTTTTTCTGCGGTTCCGGTTTCTTGGGTGCAGGTGAATTCAAGCTATTGGCCTGTGTCCTTTAGTTGGCGGTAGACAACTACTTCTGGCAGCGCACGCAATAGTAAGTTGAACGGCCGCCTTGCTCCATGCGCCGGATTGGCTCGCCGCAGCGCCGGCAGGGTTTCCCTTCGCGTCCGTACACACGGAGAATCCTTTCCAGACCTTGGAACCACCACTCCGGATTGCGAAAGTCAGGCGCCGGATGCAGACAGCATTCTAAGGCACGCGCGAGAACCGACACAATTGCTTTGTGCAAGCAGCGCGCTTCCTGCGGTTGCAAGCCGTTGGCGCGGCGGCGCGGGTCGAGGCGAGCGTGCCAGAGCGATTCACAGGAATAGATGTTACCAATGCCGGCAACGCGTGATTGGTCCAGCAAGAAGTCCTTCAAAGGACACTTTGACCCGGCGAGCAATCGGACAAGTCGACCGGGCGTGAATTCACGCGAGAGGGCATCTATGCCCAAAACCCGTAGCCCTGGGCAATCATCGGCAGAATTCCAGGCATGGACACGACCAAAATGGCGGCGGTCAGCGAAACCGAGGACACCCTTGTCCAGTTCGAGGGCGACGTCGACATGTACGCCGCCTTCGTCCTGGTTGGCGCTCTCGAGTAGTTCTTTACCGTTCGCAAACCACAGGAGCTGACCGTCTAGGCGGAAATGCATCGTCAGGAGGCCGCAGTCCAAAACGAGAAGAAGATATTTGCCTTTGCGATCAACGATGCGAACGCGCTGTCCTTGGGCATGACGCGCGACATACAAAGCGGTTTGCGGCTTTGTAGCAATGGGATGAAAGAGGTGAACGCAACGGATTCTCCGACCCTGCACGAGGGGACGGAGAGTACGAGCGACGGCTTCCACTTCCGGGAGTTCGGGCATGGGCGCCGTACGTGATCAAGTCCCAGGCTTGAAAGTGAGCGTGTGTTTTCGAGTCTGCGCTTCACCAGTATCGCTGAACGGCGCGAAAATGGGTTTCCCTTCATACCAGTAGGAGAATTGATCGGAGTAATGGCTGCTACCAGGCTGGCCGGATTGCCCCGCGGTGATGAGCATAATGGATTCATCCCAGTTTTTGAGGTTGCCGACAAAGCGCATCGCGGGGCCGTGAGTCTTCGTGGCCGCGCGCAAGCTGTATTGCGTTCCCGATTGAGGCTTGTCCGTGATGCTTAGAAATCGTTTCAAAAGACCGTCGTGCCCAATCGGGTGGAACATGTCGAGAGAGTTGAACTGTTTCCACGCCCAATCTTCGACGTGCTCGCTCTTGCTTTGTTCGGCCAGCTTCGTCACCGCGACGTCGGCAGCGGCGACCAGCAATTGATCATAGCTCTTGTAAGCAGCCGGCAGCCACTTTGCGGGACGATCGGTGAGGATTTTTTGCAGAAACGTAGTGCTCCGCCATTGATAAAGATTCGCATCCTTTCCAAGGAACGGCTCAAGAAGCAGGTCGATAGCCGCCCGCCGCGACGCATGAAGAAAAGAAACTTCCGGAGAGTCGGCGTCGGCGATTCCGTTCCAATCCTTCAAGCCATCGATAAGTCTTAGAGCCCGTGCGTCTTTGGGTTTGGCTGCTCTTGCTGCCGCCAATAATTGATCCGCGAGGAAGACGTGAGGATAGCTGTACGTGTCGGTTTGGACTTTCAGCATGTCTTCCGGCCGCAAATCGTGGCGGTCATGCAATAGATCGTAGATGCGCGCGGTGCGATAGGGCTCTTCCCAGCGGTCCGTGAGATACGGTTTATAATTCGGCCCCACTACGCGAGCGTTGGCGGTAACGATCAGGCCGCTTTCCGGATTGAGCGCCTGTGGAAGCTGGTCAAACGGAATGTAACCGGTCCATTCGTAGTCGTCCGTATCGCCGGGGGTGGGGACTTCGCCGTGCCCCTTCTTGCGGGTTGGCACGCGCGCGGCCATCACGTATCCGATGTTGCCGTCGACATCCGCGTAGACCGCGTTTTGTGCCGGGCCCCACACGCGCTTCATGTTCTCGCGGAATTCCTTCCAATTACGCGCCTTTCCAAGCCACGTGTAGCTATTTGCAAGGCCACCTGGTTCCGTTGCCGTCCACCGCAGGGCATAAGCTTTTTCTCCATCGCGGTGAACGATGGGACCGTGGCGCGTCACAGTGACCTTCAGGTGTTCGTCGGGCTGGCCCTTGACGTGAATGGTCTCGTCGAAGACTTGCGCCTTTGTCCACGCGCTTCTTACGCGATACTCATCCGGCGAGGCAGGATTGAATGTCTCAATGTATAGGTCCTGTACATCCGCCTGGTTGTTTGTGAAACCCCAGGCAATTCGATCATTGTGGCCAATGATGACCATCGGACAGCCTGGTAGGCTGAAGCCTTTTACATTCCAGTTTGGACCGGTCAAATGAATCTCGTACCAAATCGGAGGGATCATTAGTTCGAGGTGCGTGTCATTGGCAAGCAAAGGCTTTCCAGTGACGGTGTGCGCGCCACTCACGACCCAGTTGTTGCTGCCGAGGCCTTGGCGAATCTCGTTTTTTGATTCGCTGAGAAAACCCTGGATGGATTGCGCGAGCGCGGAGGTCAGGTCCGGATCGCTTTCGTCTGTCGCCATGTTTGGTGGAGCACTACTGCTTGCTTTCAGCACGGTATCCGGCTGCATATCGTCATCATCATCGTCATCGTCCGAATCTGCTGCTGAGCGTTGCGAGCCGTCATCGATAACCTTGGGATCGCCGACAACGAAATGATCCATCGCGGCTTCTTCCGAGAAAAGATCCTTCGCGCGGTCTGGCCCTGCGCGCTCCGCGACTTTGGCGCGATTCAATTCTCTTTCCCAAGTGTTCGTCAGAGTCCGATACATATAGCCGGAAATAGCTATCGTGTCGGACGGCTGCCAAGGTCTGGGCTCGTAGCGGAGAAGTGAGAATTCGAGGGGCAGATTATATCTATGCTGCTCGATGAATTGGTTCACGCCGCGGGCATATGCTTCCATCACCTTGCGAGATTCGGGATCAAGGAGCGTGGTGTCCCGTTCCACGGCGCGAGCGAAGCCATTCGTGCGGAACTCTTTGTCGATGGCAAGCGTCCTAGGGCCGAGAATCTCGGAAAGTTGCCCGCGAGCGACGCGGCGGAGCAAATCCATCTGCCAGAGACGGTCTTGCGCCATGACGTAGCCCTGTGCTTCCGCGAGATCTTCCACTGATGCGGCACGAATGTGTGGGACGCCCCAACGATCACGGTCGACGGTGACTTCCTGGTGCAGACCGGAAAGGGAAGCGCTCCCATCCATCTGCGGCAACGGGCGGCAGATGAACCACCAGGCTAAAGCGGCTGTTGCAATCACGAGAATGGCGAAGATCCAGTAGAAAACGCGAAGAAGGGTCCGCAAGTTTGCTCCCACCAATTTGGGCAAGAAATGAGTCTAGAGGAGGCGCTTCGCGCGCGCAACCGAGTCGAGGGAATGTATGCTGGGATGCCCGCGCTTAAAAGATTCGCGAGTAGGGACAATTCCTGTCGCGAATAATTGTAGAACTACTTCTTACCGGGTGGAGGAGCGGGTTTCAGATCAGCGGCGGCCTTTTGTAATTCGGTGACGGCCGAAGCGGTCAGCTCATAGAGAGCAGGTTCGTCTTGGCGCTTGGCGACGAAATTGTCGCCATTCTTTGAGATGAAGACCCTTTCTATGCGCTTGCCGCCATCGGAAGTCACGGTCAAGTCCATCGCCGCCGTCGTGAATCCAGTCTCGGGGAACTTGCTTGCGGATAGATCGCGGATTTTATCAATGAGCGCCGAGCTAGCGCCTGGATCAATCTTCGCGCTACCGGACAACCAATCATCGCCGCTGTGCGTGAGAGAATAGTTCTTGGAGCCATCGTGCAGCTCGATTTTGTCGGGATCGGCGAAGCCGAAATCAAAAAGCTTTTTATTCCGAAAATCGTCGAGGCCCTTATCCAACCCAGGTCCGGTGTCGCTTGAAATCTTATAGATGCCCGCAACCTCACTGGACTTTGCATAGTAGTCGTCTTTGTTCTTTCGAACTTGCAGTTCTTGAGTGCCAGATACGTCCGTAACTCTCGCGGATGCGAGAGGGGTGCCCGAGCTGAACGTCGAGGCCGCTTTCTTTTCGTCTTCGCTTGCGCTCAAATCCATTTTTGCATCGCGCAAGGTCCGCAGCAGCCCTTCCACTTCAGAGCGGTCCGCCCGGAACGGTTTGGGCTTTACGATCTGCCATTCGTCTTTGCTGCGCCCAAAAGCAATGGTTTGTTTCTTGGCGGTCAATTCAATGCTGGAAACTTTGTCGGAATCAAAGGTCAGCAGGCGTTTGTCGCGTAAGTCGTTTGGGGACTTATCGAGGCTGCTCTTCTTGTAGCTTGAAAGGGCAAAGACACGCGGGTCGCCAGCAATGGAGGCATAGACCGCCGTGCCTGCCGGAGTGTCGTCACCGATCAAGAGGCGCGAAGTTTTCTTGTTCTTATCGATAATGTCCAATTCGATGGCAGGCTGCGTCAGGCCGTACTGGTCAAGACTCGTGGCTTTGTCCTCGACAGTGCGATCGGAACTGAGTGAGGAAAGCGTCGAGAGCATACTGGAGACAGCGTCCGCATCGGCCGGGAGAAATTTGGCGGCCGTAATCTGCCACTTAGAATCGTTGCGTTGCAAATGGACGGTCTCTCCATTGCGATGTTTGATTTCAATTTCGCGGAATTGGTCTTCGGGGATGATGACGAGTTTTGTAGTGGCGCTCTCGCTGGGCGCCTTGTCGGCTTTGGCTGCCCTTTTGTTGGACCACCAGAGGACGCCGGTGAGCAGGAGCAAAAGAAAGCTGGCGGTCAAGAGGCCCTTGGACTTCATGGGCTACCGCCGCCTCCACCACGTAAACAAGCCACAGCCGATCACCGCGAGCGGGAATACCACAACGCTGAGCCAGAACGTGGCATTCAACCTGCGGCTGGTCATATTAAGCGGGCGATCTTCGGGCGCCTTCGGGCGGATGGAGATCAGGTCCTCATCAGAGGAGAGCCAGTTGACGATATTAACCATCAGGTCGCGATTGCCAAGCGAACGCGATCCAACAATGGAGTTCTGCGCGGCGAGCGACGTGCCAAGCACAACAAAGCGTCCCTGCGGTGAACTGCTCAGGGTGCCGGCGACTGCCAGCGTAAGCGGGCCTTTTTTTCCTTTTGATGGATCGACGGCGCCGCGAGCGCTGATGGACGTTGTGGCGATGCTGGCTTCGGTCGTGTCGACCAGCTTTGAGAGGGATGTTTTACCGGCCGATTTCGTGTCCAACGAGCGCGAAAGAGGATAGGCGGTGGGCACACGCGTTAACGGCTGGGTGATGGGATGCGATTCGTATCCCAGTATGAGAGGCACTTCAGGGCCAAGGCGGAAAATTTGGCCAACGCCGCTGAGATCGAGAGCCAAGTCTTTGTTCGCGGTGACGCCCCAATCGCCGAGGAGTTTGAGCAAATCTTCATTTTCCGTCGGAGGATCGGAGTTGCCGAGGCGAAGGGGCGTATCCAAGAGGAAGAGTGCGCGGCCGCCGCCTTCCACAAAAGTCTTTAAAGCATTGACGACAGGAACGGGGTAGTCATTCTTCGGGCCGGCGACGACCAATACCGTGCAACTCTTGGGAACGTCAACGGAGGAAACTGACGGCGTTTGGCCAAGCGCCAGGGGCTTATTGTCGCTCGTTGCCGCCGGCCGGGGAGATTCCGTGCGAACTTTGTAATTGTCCCGCTCCAGGAGTTGTTTGAACAGGGAATAGCCGCTCGTGTCTGAGTCGTCTATGGAATGTTCACCGGCAGCGGAAAGCACGCATACCGTCCGCTCCTCGGATTTGAGAGAGCGGATGAGAGCGCCTGTGAGTTCCTCTTCACTGAGGCTCTTCGCGCTTTCGCGCCGCGTGCCGCTATCAACGATAACCGTGGAATCCGTTCGGAATCCGGCCGCTTTGGCGACCTGAGGTTTTCGTTCCGGATCAATGTAGACCACGTGGAGTTTCGGAGACAAACTGGAATAGCGGTCCAGTGTGTCGCGAGCCGTGCGGAATTCGTTTTGTGGGCCAAAGTAGCTTAGTTGAACGTCTTGCTTCAAGCCCTTGACCACTTTGATGGTTTGGTCGGACAGGCTGAACTGCTTATTGGCTGTGGAGTCGTACGACTTGTCGTAGCGATTAGCGAGAAAATTCACGAGAACTAGGACGGCGAGCACAACGAGGACATAAACGCTCGCGTACGCGGTGTATCGAGTCTGCCTTGCACTGAGCCATGCGGGGGCCATTCTAGGACCTCCACCGCAATGATTCCATCTGACGAACGGTCAAGAACAAGACCAGGAAAATGAAGGTCACGTAGAAGATTGCATCTTTCAAATCGAGAATCCCTTTACTGAAATTTTCCATGTGCGTGACGATAGACACATAGTTCAGCACTTTCGATGTGTTCGTGCTGTCGTACTCCGTGAACCAGCTCAACATATAGAGAAGCAGACTGAAAAAGAATGCCGCACCTCCTGCGACGATCTGATTGCTGGTCATTGCAGAAATGAGCGCTCCCAAGCCAAGCAGACAGCCACCTTGTAAGATGAGGCCAAGATACGCCACGAGCACGGGCTTCCAATCCGGCTTTCCCCAGGCAAAGAGAAAAGCGAGGTTGGGCAGGGACGTGCCCAGGACGAGGAGATAGAGAAACATCGCTCCCAACCACTTGCCCAGGATGATACTGAGATCTTGAACCGGCGAAGTCAGCAGCAATTCGATTGTGCCGTTCCGCTTCTCCTCGGCGAAAAGCCGCATGCTGATCATGGGGATGAGGAACAATGAGACGGTCCCTGCAAAGCCGAGCAGCGGGCGAATAATGAACTCATTGACGTTCATGTGAGGCGCGCCACCCATCATCTGGGAACGAAACGTCATATTGACGAAATCTCGGGTGGCTATGAAAAAGACTAAACCGAAGATGAGCGCAAACAAGGCCATCACCGCATAGGCGATGGGAGAAGCGAAATAACTGCGCAGCTCTTTGCGGCAAATTACCCAAACGTTTTCCATTATGCAGGTTCCTTTGCTGGCGTGAGTTCCCCTGGCTGCGCAGCTTGACCGCCGGTTAGCTGCAGGAAGACCTCTTCCAGGCTTACTGCCGAGGTGCGCAGTTCATTGAGGTCCCAGCCTGCTTCCACGACGGCACGAGCCAGATCTCCGCGAACGAATTTGTCCTTCAGGCTTTCCACCTCGAATATAGCGCCGCTCCGCTTCTTTTCTTTGAATGCCACGCGGCCTACGCCTGCAACCTTTTCGAGCCGCTCTTGAACTCTGGCGGAATCCAGCGCGCTGTTTCTACCGGCCACTTCGACCAGCACCAATTCGGCGCCGCGCGCCCGGCTCTGCAAATTGTTCACTGAATCTGTGGCGACGAGCTTGCCCTTGTTGATGATGATGACCCTCTCGCAGGTCTGCTCGACTTCCGGCAGAATATGCGTGCTCAAAATGATGGTGTGGTCACCGGCGAGGCTTTTGATCAAGTCGCGCGTCTCGTTAATCTGCTTGGGATCCAATCCGGCAGTCGGTTCGTCCAAAATGAGCACATCCGGATTGTGAATTATGGCCTGGGCCAGGCCGACGCGCTGGCGGTAGCCCTTCGATAATTTTCCGAGAAGCTTTTTCTTTACGTCTCCGATCGCGCAGCGCTCGCAAACCGCATCGACGCGCTGTTGAAGATCAGCTCCGGATAGTCCCTTTAGCCGGCCCACAAACGTCAGGTATTCCGTGGTCCGCATCTCGAGATAAAGCGGCGGCGCCTCAGGGAGATAGCCGATGCGCTTTTTGACCTCGAACGGTGCTTCCAGGACGTCAAATCCCGCAACGGTCGCGGTGCCCGAACTGGGCGGCAGGAAACACGTCAGCACCCTCATGGTGGTCGTCTTACCGGCGCCATTGGGCCCCAGAAAGCCAACGATCTGGCCTTTTTCCACCTCAAAGGAGATGTGATCCACAGCCGTGTTGCGAGCGTACCTCTTGGAAAGATCTTTTACGCTGATCATAGAATTTTCTTTTTGAGTTGTAAGACTCTTCGTCTTGCCGCAAACCTAGCTAGCCGAAAGTTCTTCGTACTCTTCGACTGCGAAACAATATCCTAAAAACGCCCCAAGCGTCATGTCAATATCTCGCCGGAATTTTTCGTGCGTTCCCGGCGTTCAGGCGCAGGGGTTCGCTGTTCATCGGGTCCATATAGTAAGACGCACGCGCCATAGAACGGTTGCCTGTGCCCCGCGGTAGTACTGCTACAATGCGGCTGGGGAGGACAGTGTTCCCACTATGATTGCTGTGCGCCTGATCGGCGTCCTGACGTTGGTCGCGCTGAATGGTTTTTTTGCCGCGACGGAGTTTTCGCTCGTCGCCGTGCGATTGTCCCGCGTACGTCAGCTCGTCGCCAAGGGAAACACGCGGGCGCACGTCGTAGAAATGCTCGTTAGTGATTTACACCGCGTCGTTTCGGGCGTGCAGCTCGGCATAACGCTCACAAGCTTGGCAATCGGCGCGCTCGGTGAAGCCACTCTGGCGAGGGTCTTCCAGTCCATCTGGGCGGGGCAGCCGGGAACGCACACCGTGCTGATCGCGCATGCGATCGCCCTCGCCGGAGCATTCGCGCTCTTGAGCGCGCTGCACGTGGTGATTGGAGAACTGGTTCCGAAGACCCTCAGCCTTGCCCGCGCCGAACGCGTCGCGCTTCTGGTGGCCCTGCCTTTTCAGTGGTTCCTCAACACCTTTCATTGGGCGATCAACCTGCTTGACGGTGTTTCCAGCGCGATAGTGAGGGCCCTGGGTGTGACTTCGCCTCAGATACACGGGGTTGCGCATTCAACGGAAGAGCTGCAAATCCAGATTCAACAGGCTCGCGAGCGTGGTCTGATCGCGCCCGGGGAAGAAAAATTCATTCTGAGCGCCATGGAGCTCGCGCAGATCCAGGTGCGTGAAATCATGGTGCCGCGACCGGACATCCACGCGCTTCCAGTGGAGTCCAATCTGGACGAAGTAATGCGAGTTTTCGCAACAACCCAGCGTTCGCGAATCCCGGTCTTTCGCGGTACTCCCGATCACGTCCTTGGTTTTGTTCATATCAAGGACATGATTTGGATCCTACTCGATCGCGAACGGCGCCTCGAGGAAAACCTGTCGCCGCCTCCTTTCGATTTGCGCCGCGTATTGCGTGAAGTGCTCATTGTTCCGGAGACCAAGCCCGCGAGTGAGCTCCTCCTCGAGTTGCGCACCCGTCGAGTCGGCATGGCACTGGTGGTGGATGAATTTGGCAGCATCCTTGGTTTGGTGACCATAGAAGACATCCTCGAGCAGATGGTGGGAGAAATTCACGACGAATTTGACGTCGTCGAGCGGCCTCTCACGCTCGCGGATGGCGCGCTTATTTTTGACGCAGCCCTCAACGTGCGCGACTTGGACACGCAGTACAACATCACCCTGCCGGAAGATCCGGCCTATGCAACCGTGGGTGGATTCGTCCTCGACCAACTGGGATTCATACCCAAGGGAGGCGAAAGCTTTGAATACGGCAACTTTCGTTTCTCGGTCGTGGAAATGGACGGAAAACGCGTTGCGCGAGTGAAGATTCAGCGTGTTCGTCCATCTGAAAATGAAAGCAAGGCGCAAAGACCTGAGGAAGCTGTATTGCAACCAGCCAGAGACGCGAAGGCCTCACAGGAAAATTCATAGTCCTCCATCGAAAATGCTGCGCTACCTCCTCAAAACGATTTCTCTTTACGCTGCCAGCCCTCTGGCTCGTTTTCACGCTCGTTTTTCTGATGATCCATATCGTGCCAGGCGATCCCGTCGAGCAAATGCTGGGCGAGGGAGCGGCCCCAGAGCAGCTCAATCAATTGCGTCATGCGCTTGGATTGGATTTGCCGCTTCATACGCAGTATGGACATTCCTTGTGGCAACTCGGCCACGGCGATTTCGGGCAATGCTTCAAATTTCAAGCGCCTGTGCGCCAAATTATCTTTGAACGTTACCCTGGGACTCTTCAACTTGCATTCCTCGCACTGGTTGTTTGCGCGGCGATTGCCATTCCTGCAGGAATGCTCGCCTCCTATCGCCGCGGTCAAACCCCCGACCGCGCTATCGGAGGGCGTGCTCGTTCAGAATGACTGCTGACACTGGGTAGAGTGTCAGGATGGACAACGGAGCGTTGAGTCTCGTAAGGCTCCGGTAGACAATGAAGGCGTGAGTCCGCACAAGCACCGGCTCGCCGATTACCTGCGGCCCAAAACGCTTTCAATGTTATTGCTCGGGTTTTCTTCAGGCCTTCCCTTTTTTCTGGTTGGCAATACGTTCGGCTACTGGCTGCGCGACGAACACACCTCCCTGACGGCCATCGGGTTTCTTTCCTGGGTGGGCATTGCCTATTCGCTGAAGTTTCTGTGGGCGCCCTTGATGGATCGCGTCGACTTGCCGTTGTTTAAACGGCTTGGACATCGGCGCGGATGGATGATGTTCTCGCAGATCGTCGTCGGGCTGGCGCTGTC
>WNGJ01000869.1_pt1 | contig 50217 bp, 42 predicted proteins | sample 5400611 | NCBI WGS metagenome assembly WNGJ01 (sample SAMN13153375, study PRJNA577476) | soil metagenome | isolation source: 40 cm soil or saprolite under Garry oak tree replicate 1 | place: USA:California | collected 2016-06-15 | reverse complement strand
TGCGCAACACCGTCCAATAAGTCGGATCGAACTGGAAAAATGTCAGCAAGGAATCGAAGTCTTTCTCAATGATCTGCACCGCCGAAGGAAACAGCCGCCCCCATTGCTGCTTCAGAGCGAAGAAAGCTGCCCGCGCCGCGCTCTGCGTGGGAGCATAAAAGATCGCGTTGAGATCCTTGGAGAATAGTTCACGCTCCTGTTTGCGAACCCGCCGGCAAGCGTTGGCCTTGGCATGTTTCTGGCAGCGCTGGGTCTGGGCTCGGGGAAAGAAGCGCTGAAAGATGCTTTCCAATCCCGGCAATCCATCCATGATGCCCAACTCAACCGCCTCCAGGTTCAAGCCTCGGTCCGCCAGATCGCCGAACAGGCTGGCCCACAAATCGGCGCGTTCTCGATCGCCCATCTCCAAAGCCAGGACCTCGAAACGTTCGTTTTCTTCGCTCACGCCCAGCACCGCACAGAAGCTTTGCCGGCTCACGTGCCCGTTGATGCGCACCAGAAAGTTGGCCCCGTCCACGTAGAGAAACTTATAGCGCTGGCCTTGCAAGGAGCGCCGGCGCCAGGCCTCGAGTTCGGTCGTGGCCCGCCCCACAATCCGCGAGATCTGCTTGGAATCGTACCGGTGCCCCAGGTGCTTCTCCGATATCCGCGCTAGGTCCCGGGTCGACAGTCCCGCCAGAAAAGCTTCGGCTAAGAAGGCTTCCAACTCCGCATCTTGGCCTTTTCTCTCCGGCAGCCACTGCGAGGTGAACTCCCCTTGGCGATCGCGTGGGACTTTCAGCTCGATTTCTCCCAATCCGAAAAAGTTGATCCGCCGTGGGCGATAGCCATTACGATAATTGTCGTGGCTTTCGTCCAAGGCCACCTGCCGACCACGGCCTAGAAATTCATCGCGCTCCCCTTCTAACAAGCACCTCAGTGGTAATATGCAACACGGCGGTTATCCTCCTGAGTGATTTGGTTTTTTCGCAAAAACATCTATATCACTTTCGGAGTTCTTAACCGCTTCTCTTTTTCACCTCACTTTACACACTATCTACCGCACTACCCTCCCCAGTTTCGCCGCCAGTATTTGCATCGCTGTCACCAGAAGCCGAAAGCCGTGGCCAAAGTGGCGGCGGCGCGTAAGTTGGCCGTACGACTCTACTGGATGCTGCGCACGCAAGTGGCGTATCCAGAGATCGTTCGCATCGAGAGCAGCCCGCGGGTGCCCCTGGTCGGCGCAAGCTAGACCGTGAACGTTGATTGGGCGCTCTCGCATCCCGCACTAGGCGGGATGTTCGCATAGAAGAATCGTTTAGGTCGAATCGATGGTTGGTGGAACGAGGTCCACCGAGAGATGATTCAGCGTGAAGTTTCCAGAGTCTTGGTCCTCAACCTCTCTGGCAAAAACAAGCGGTACTTACGCACCGCCCAGGAGAACTATGCCCTTGACAGAGCCTTCGCTCTTATCGAGGGGCACCCGCGTGACCAACAAGTTTTGACTCCGGGTGTGGGGTAGCCTAGAATTTCGTTAGGGTATTGCGCTGGCCGAAAATGCGCCTATCAGAGCGCTGCCCGGCGAACCCGGGTGGAGGTTTACAACATGATTGGTAAATTGGGGTTGCCGGAGATTCTTGTCATTCTCGCCATTGCGCTACTGATTTTTGGCCCCAGCAAGCTGGCCGATCTGGGCAAGGGGCTGGGTGAAGGCATCAAGAATTTCAAGTCGGCAGTGAAAGACGGCGAGGGATCTGAGAAGAAGTCTTAGCTAAGCCCGTCGTTTGGACATCTTGATTGTAGGGCTGACTGAATTAGAGAGCGCCGTTCTCCTGCAGCATGCGATACACGAGCGATACGGGCAGTCCCACCACGTTGAAGTAATCTCCTTCAATTTGTGAAATCCAACGCGAGGCGATGCCTTGGATGGCATAGGCTCCTGCTTTGTCCATAGGCTCACCGGTTGCGATGTAGGATCGGATGTCATCTTCGTTTAGCCCGGACATGGTCACCCGCGTGGTTTCAGAGCGCGTGTCATCAACGGAGCTTCTTCCCTTGTCATCCGGACGCATGAGGCAAACCCCGGTTGTGACTTGGTGAGTGCGGCCGACTAACAAGCGCAGCATACGAGCGGCATCCGCCACATCATGCGGCTTGCCGAGAATTTGGCCGTTCACGATTACAATTGTGTCGGCGCCCAGCACGAAGTCTTGGGGACGCAGGCGAAATACATCCAGAGCTTTCTCCCGGGCGAGCCGTTCGGCGCAGGCTTGCGGCGCTTCTCCTTTCAGCGGAAGTTCGGGGATTTTGCTGGCCTGAATGATGAATGGAATGCCGGCGTTCTGCAGAAGTTCCCGACGGCGCGGCGATGCCGAGGCAAGCACGAGGGCCATGAAAGCCTGATTCTATCGGAAACAGGCTGCTCGTTCCCCGCCTGTTAAAATCAAAAGATTGCCCCCAGCAGCCATGGACGCCGCTTATCTTCGCAACTTCGCGATCATCGCGCATATTGACCACGGAAAGTCCACCCTGGCCGATCGCCTTCTGGAGCTGACTGGCTCACTCACCGCGCGCGAGATGCAGGCGCAGGTGCTCGATTCCATGGACTTGGAGCGGGAGCGCGGCATCACCATCAAAGCTCACGCGGTGCGCATGATGTATACCGCGAAGGACGGCCAGACCTATCAGCTCAACCTGATTGATACGCCGGGGCACGTAGATTTTTCTTATGAAGTATCGCGTTCTCTGGCTTCCTGTGAAGGCGCGCTGCTGGTGGTGGATGCTTCGCAGGGAGTGGAAGCTCAAACCCTGGCGAATTCTTATCTCGCTATTAACAATGGGCTCGAGATCATTCCGGTCATCAACAAGATTGACTTGCCCAGTGCCGACGTTGCGCGCACCAAGGAGATGATCGAGGGCGCGGTCGGGCTGGACGCATCCGATGCAATCCTGATCAGCGCCAAGACCGGTCAAGGTGTGCCGGACGTGCTGGAGGCAATCGTAAACCGCGTTCCTCCGCCCAAGGGAAATCCTGAGAATCGGCTCCAGGCCCTCATTTTCGATTCCTGGTTTGACCCCTACCGCGGAGTCATCGTGTTGACTCGCGTGTTTCAAGGCACGCTCCGCCGCGGCCAGAAGATTGTTCTGATGTCGAATGGACGAACCTTCGACGTGGAAACCGTCGGCGTGCTGACTCCCAAGCCGGTGGAAATTGACGAACTCCGCGCCGGCGAAGTTGGTTTCTTCATGGCCAACATGAAAAACGTGGGGGACACAAAAATCGGCGACACCATCACCGAAGCTTCCAATCCCGCCATTGAGCCTCTACCCGGATTTGAAGATATCAAGCCCATGGTTTTTGCCGGGCTTTATACCGTCGACGCACACGAGCACACCCAATTGCGCGAGGCCCTGGAAAAACTTCGACTGAACGACGCCTCTTTTTTCTTTGAGCCTGAGAGTTCGGCGGCGCTGGGCTTTGGTTTTCGTTGCGGCTTTCTAGGCCTGCTGCACATGGACATCATTCAGCAGCGCCTGGAGCGCGAATTCAATCTGAACCTGATCACTACGGCGCCGGGTGTGCGTTACCGGATCACCAAAACCGATGGGGAGATCATTGAAGTCGATAATCCGTCAAGATGGCCTAACCAAAGCGAAATTGCCAAAACCGAGGAGCCGGTAATTCTGGCTACCATTCTCAGCAATGAGGAGTACGTGGGCGCGATCCTGAAACTGGTGGAGGATAAACGCGGCAAGCAGAAAACGTTTGAATACGTCAGCTCGTCACGGGTGATGTTGCATTACGAATTGCCTCTGAATGAGATCGTTCTCGATTTCTATGACCGCCTGAAATCGGTTTCGCGAGGTTACGCCTCGCTGGATTATCACTTTGCTGGTTATTGGGAGTCGCCCATGGTCAAGCTCGACATTTTGGTAGCAGGCGATCCCGTCGATGCACTCTCCACGATCGTCCATCGGGATTTTGCATACGAACGAGGACGAGCGCTGGCGGCAAAGATGAAAGAACTTATTCCCCGTCAGATGTTTGAGGTTGCGATTCAGGCATCCATCGGAGCGAAGGTCATTGCTAGAGAAACCGTGCCTGCGATGCGCAAAAATGTGTTGGCGAAGTGCTACGGCGGCGACATTACGCGCAAGCGCAAGCTGCTCGAGAAACAAAAGGAAGGTAAGAAGCGCATGAAGCGAATTGGGCGCGTAGACATCCCGCAAGAGGCTTTCCTCGCTGTGTTGAAGGTCGGAGAAGGCAGCGATTAGCCCGCAGTGCCAGCGCGAATTTCACCGAGGTATGTGCAAATCTAAAAGGTTGCCCTATTTTTTATTACGTTTAATCCAAAAGTGCCGAGCTATCGGCAATCGAAATAACTTACTATTTGTCTGTCACTTACGGCTAGAGTCTTTATTCTCCTAAACCGACCATCCGGTCGCTCACCGAAGGTATCTGCGCCTCCCGTTAAGCTTGCACAGGCTTTCCACAGCCTTCTGGAACAAGAATTGTAACCATTTGTCAAGCTGGAAAGTCGTCACTCTGGGGGTGACATTCCTTCCGCCATGGATTCGAACCGGGTGGAATTTTTGATGAATGCCAGCTTGATTCTGCCGGTCGGTCCGTTGCGTTGCTTGGCGATAATTATCTCGGCGATGCCGTCCAGTTCGGGTTCGTCTGGTTTGTAGACTTCTTCGCGAAAGATAAATGCCACGACGTCGGCGTCCTGTTCGATCGATCCAGATTCGCGCAAGTCCGCAAGCTGTGGCCTGTGGTCGCCGCCGCGGCTCTCCGGCGCACGGCTCAACTGGGAGAGAGCAACTACCGGCACCTTCAACTCTTTAGCCAGCGCCTTCAGACCGCGAGAAATTGCAGAGACTTCTTGGGTTCGGTTTTCATAGCGGCGGCTTCCGCCCGACATCAACTGCAGATAATCCACGATGATGAGGTCGAGCCCACCTTGAGACTGCTGCAAGCGGCGCGCCTTGGCTCGCATTTCGCTGAGAGAAATGCCCGGAGTATCGTCAATGAAAATTGGCGCCTGCGCCAGTTGATCCATGGCCCGGACAACTTTGTCCATATCGTCGCGCCACAGCGAACCAGTGCGCATCTTGTGCGAGTCCACACGCGCTTTCGAACACAGCAAGCGCAAGAGCAGGGCCTCACGCGACATTTCCAGAGAAAACATACCTACAACTTTTTGATCTTCGATAGCTGCGTTCTCCGCAATGTTCATGGCAAATGCGGTTTTGCCCATCGATGGCCGCGCCGCGATGATCACCAGATCGGAACGCTGCAGGCCGCTGGTCATTTCATCCAGATCCGTATAGTGAGTCGCCAGTCCGGTGATCCGTTGACCGCGTTGCAGCAGGGCGTCAATCGAGCCAAACGACTCTTTGACAATTTCCTGCACACCCATGAAGCCGCGCCCGATACGTTTCTCGGAAAGCTGAAGAATGGCAGCTTCGGCGTCATTAAGGATTTCCTCGGCGGCATCTCCCTGCTCGCCGGCACGCACGATAGCGGCATTGGCTGCATGAATCAGTCCCCGCAACAGCGCTTTGTCGCGAACGATCTTGATGTAATGTTCAATGCTGGGCCGGTCGGGAACGCCGTCCACCAGGCCGGAGATATAACCAACGTCTCCGATCGCCTCCAGTTCTTTGCGGCGATCCAACTCTTCCACCAGCGTAATCATGTCGATGGGCCGCGAAGACTCGGCAAGATCGACCATCCGTGTGTAGATACGCCGATGCGAATCGAGCGAGAAATCTTCCGGTCGAAGATGTTCCGCGGCTTGGTTGTAAGCAAAGTTATCCAGCAGGATCGCCCCTAGGATGGAGCGCTCGGCTTCCACATTCGCGGGAAGACTGCTCGCGAGAGCGTAGTCAGAAATGGCCATGGAGAAGGTCCTTGCGAACCCCTCATTATGAGGGAGACGAATAAAAAACGAAAGTACTCGAACCGCTGCGTCAGCGCCGGGTGATTTAGTTCCGCGGGGAACGGAACCAGGTTCACGATTGCTCGCGTGTCCTACTGTGCTGCCTTTCGCGGTTTCGCGGAAGCGAATACAAGACGAAACTCTTAACTAAGTTGTGTAGAAGCTGTGAAATACGATTGCTTAATTGTGGACCGCTTATCAAAACTGGCAACTACTCTCAAAGATCCTCCTAAATCGCGATGGCCACAACTCAGATGGGTTAAACAGGAGGCTGCTGGCCGATGAAGCCCAGTTTTGACACGGGCTGCACGGGCAATGGAAGGAAGGTAAGGAACTTCCAAATAAACCCCAAAAAAATAAATGCGGCCCGGGCCAGCCACCCAGGCCGCACTGCTCGCGGATGTCTCAACTTGCCTTTCACCGCACAAGGCAGCGAAGTGTGCGCTTTCAAATCTTGCATCCCCGAAAGAATGCTCGTTTCTCCACGCACTCTGCGTAAAACCAGCGACTCAGTCCTGCTGTCTAAGGAGGACTCTTTGAGGAGGCCGCAACGCCCGGGTTTTCCAAATCGCGCCGAAGCGCGTTTTTGAATTACCCCCCAGCAATTCACCCTCGAGAACTGCCGGGAGCCGCTAGCTCTGCCGCAATTTCAGCAGTCAAAACATCTCACGCATGCACTGGGGACACTTTGCTTGACTACCGAACCGCCTGCAATAGAAAAACTGGCCTTGCTTGTGCACAAGCTGTGCAGGACGCAGATTCTCTGTGGAAAGCACTGGAAAAAGCGGCTCCAGGATTAGACTGCCGAGCTTTCGGCGGCAAAAAAAAGCACAGCCAAGAAGCTGTGCCTGAAAGTTGCCCTGATTTGTGTTCAATTCTCGCGTTCAATCACGCACGCCATCCAAAAACGCTCTTAGCTTTCGCGAACGCGATGGATGACGCAGCTTACGCAGCGCCTTGGCCTCGATCTGGCGGATACGCTCGCGAGTTACCGCAAACGACTGGCCGACTTCCTCCAGCGTATGTTCGCTGCCATCTTCCAGCCCGAAGCGCATCTTGATGACCTTCTCCTCGCGCGGTGTGAGCGTGCGCAACACCTGCGAAGTCTGGTCTTTGAGGTTGACGTTAATCACAGCCTCAGCCGGCGAGACCACCGCACGGTCTTCAATGAAGTCACCCAGATGCGAATCTTCCTCTTCGCCGATCGGTGTCTCCAGCGAAATCGGTTCTTGAGCGATCTTCAGCACCTTGCGCACTTTGGCCACCGGAATATCCATGCGCTTGGCAATTTCCTCCGACGTAGGTTCGCGTCCCAACTCCTGTACCAGTTGCCGCGATGTGCGGATCAACTTGTTAATAGTCTCAATCATGTGGACGGGAATGCGAATCGTACGCGCTTGATCAGCAATTGCACGAGTAATCGCCTGCCGAATCCACCACGTGGCATAAGTGGAAAACTTATACCCGCGGCGATATTCGAATTTGTCCACTGCCTTCATCAGACCGATGTTGCCCTCCTGAATCAGATCCAGGAACTGCAAACCACGGTTGGTGTACTTCTTGGCGATGGAAACCACGAGCCGGAGGTTGGCCTCGATGAGCTCGCGCTTGGCGTGCTCCGCATCCATGTCTCCCTGGATGATTTCGCGCTGGGTGCGTTTGAGCTCGGGAAAAGAGACTCCGGCTTCGGTCTCCAATTTCTCGAGTTCACTGCGGATGGCGCGAGACTGACGGCGGTATTCCTTGCGCTGCTCTTCGCTGCGCGTGGCGTCCGCTTTCTTTTCCAGGTTTTGGGACTGGCGGTCGAGCGAACGCATGGTGTCGACCGTCTTGTTCAGACGATCGATTAGCCGCTTGCGTTCATTGTTGGTGAATCCCAAGTCCCGCACGCACAGCGAAACCTTGACGATGCCGCGAGCCAGCGAGAGCCGGTATCGGCGATGGTCTTTGGGACGCTTCTTCTGGGAAACGTTGGCGAACTTCTCTTCGAGTTGGCCGGCCTTCTTGTAAGCTTTGGCCAACTCGTCGATCTTCCCGGTGAACTCTGTCAGACGGTTCTGCAGGATTTCATCGGTAATTTCTTCCTCATCGAAGGTGACCACTTCCTTGATGGAGCGGACACCCTTTTTGAGATCCTCCCCCATCGCCAACAGCTCATGAATCACGATAGGAGAACGAGAGAGCGCCTTCAGAACCCGCAACTGCCCGCGCTCGATGCGCTTGGCAATTTCAACTTCCCCTTCACGGGTAAGCAGCGGCACAGTTCCCATCTCGCGGAGATACATGCGGACGGGGTCGTTGGTTTTTTCCAGAGCGCCGGGAGTGAGGTCGAGTTCCACGTCCTCTCCGGCTTCCTCTTCTTCGAACTTTTTATCGAGCGCGGAGGAGGGAAGTTTCGGTCCCTCCAGCACATCGATTCCTTGCGTACCAATGGTAGTCAGCAGATCGTCGAGGTCCTCGGGAGAATGCACGTCGTGCGGGATAAGGTCGTTCACCTGGTCATAGGTGAGATATCCCTTCTCTTTACCTGCGTCGATCAGCTTTTTTATATCGTCGTACTTATCGTCAAGAGCCAAAGCGGATTGTCCTCTAAAATCGTCCTACGGAAAGGACGTCGAAACGTTCAGACGGGTGGGATTAAGTGGACGCGCGGAACTGCGCGCTGGCACAAACTTTCAGAGTATAGCATGCGACAGCGACTGAGCGTCAGCCCAGCCCCAGTTTATTCATCCCCAACCTGCCGTGCCCTATGTCCCACCACTCTAATAAGTTAGATGGCAGAGCACCCCATTTAGTTTCACGGTTCTCGGGCTCTTTCCGGGGCTGTGATCGCCTCTCCATCGACCAGGCCCGGGCTCATCAAGGCCCGTTTCAGCCGGACTTTTTCTTGCAGCAATCCCTCCAACCGGCTGGATTCTTGCCCGCGACTGGACTGCAGCTCTCTTTGCACCTGTTCTAGCTTGTGCCGCAACTGAATCCGCCGCAAGGCCCGCACGGCGGCTTCCAGCCTCTCCGCGGTGAGTTCCTCATCCTCTTTCATTAGGATGGAAGCGAGAAGATTGCGATCGGAGTCAGACCAAGGCAATTCCATGACGTGAACATTTTCCGGCGCGGCGTTGAGCAGAGTTTCTATCAACGATTCCGTGGCCAGCCCGACGTGCAAATGCTCCTTCTCGAGAGTGAATTGCGCCTGACGAGCCGGATCAAACTCTTCCTCGGCGCCATCGCGGGCGGAAAGATGCTCCTCGGAAGTTTGCATTTCCCCGACCGAGGCCAATGCTCGGATCAAAATCCGCTCCGCATCCGTCACCTGAGTTTCCAGAGGCGCTTTCAACGCGGCGGCTGAGCGAGTGTTGGCTGCATGTTTCAGTTCCTGTCGTAGAACGGCAGAATCAATTCCCAGCTTCTGCGCGATCTCGCGGGCCAGTTCATCGCGGACAATCCGGCTGGGAATTCTCTGAATGTGGGGCAGCAGGTAATTCACCGCCTTGACCTTGCCTTCCGCGCTGCGCACGGGAAATTGAACCTGCGCACGTTCAATCAGGTAATCGAAATAACGTTGTGCATTGCGAAGCGCCTCGACGTAGGCATCTTTTCCTTTGCGGCGTAAGAAGAGGTCAGGATCGAAACCAGATTCCAAGGTAAGCACCTTGATTTGGAACTCTTCCTCGACCAGCAGGCCTAGTGTGCGCTCGGTGGCCTTGGCGCCGGCGGTGTCGGGATCGAAGTTCACTACCACATTCTTGCTGAACCGGGCCAGCAGCTTGGCTTGGAGTTCGGTGAAGGCGGTGCCGGAGCTGGCAATCACATTGTGGAATCCAGCGGCGAACACGGAAATGCAATCCATCTGGCCTTCCACCAGGATGGCGTAATCGAGTTTGCGAACGGCTTCCCTGGCTTGGTCCAGGTTGAACAGCACACGCGATTTCGAATAAATCGCAGTCTCCGGAGAGTTCAGATATTTGGGACCAGCTTTCTCGTCGGTGGATAAGGTGCGTCCAGTGAAAGCGATCACGCGTCCGCTCTCGTTGGTGATCGGAAACATCACGCGATTGCGGAACTTCGAGTACATGGCGGCGGCGGATTTGCCATCTTTTGATTTGTCACTTTGAGCTGACTTGTCATTCTGAGCGGAGCGAAGACTCTGCTGCTCCTGAGCACCGAGAACTGATGGCTGACGACTCTCTTCCTGCTTCCAAGAAAACAGTCCAGACTCCCGCAAAAGGTCCTCAGCAAATTCGCCCCGTAACCGGTCGCGGAGCAAAAACCCTGAATCGGGTGCGTAGCCGATGCGAAAGCGCGCAATCGTTTCTTCGTTCAATCCGCGTCCCGCGAGATATTCGCGAGCGTGTGCGCCTTCCGCTCGCTTGAGATACTCCTGAAAAAAGGCGCTTGCACGCTCATGAACGTCGAGCAGCACGCCGCGCAGCCTAGCTTCTTTCGCTTCCGCCGGACTGCTGTAACTAGCCCTGGGCAGCGCGATGCCGAGTTTCTGCGCGACCGTCCTCACCGCTTCGGGGAAAGTAATGTTCTCGATTTTCTGCACGAAGCTGAAAACGTCCCCCGACAGCCCACATCCGAAGCAGTGATAGAACTGCCGCGTGGCATGCACGGAAAACGATGGCGTCTTCTCACTGTGAAAGGGACAAAGCCCGGAATAATTCTGCGCCCCAGCCTTCTTCAGCTTGACGTAGTCGCCCACAATGCGGACGACGTCCGCCTGCTGCTTGACCGTGTACGCGAAATCCCCGGGGTTGGCCATGGGTATAGAGAGAGTCCGCAGGAATTGTGAGGCAGAGAATCGCTTAGGGGAATATAGCAGGCCCAGTTCTCTGTGCGAAAGCTGTGGAATTTCGTGTTCTCCCGATGAGAATGGAGGAAAAACGAGCCTGATTGAGCTTCCGACCGACGCATCCCAACCCTTTCCGCAGCTTTCCGACGCATCCCAACCCTTTCCGCAGCTTTCCAAAGTGCCCTCTCCAACTTGACCTCTGTCCGTCTTTGACATACGCTTTGCGACCGTCAATCCCGGCCCTGGGCTCAAGGTCAAATCCAATTCCGACAATCTTGATTTGAGGAGACTTTATGCAGAGGATCGTTACCGTGCTCTGTCTGATTCTGGGTTTTCTTCTGCTGGCCGTGCTGGTCGCAATTCCTGCTCACAACGTCACTCCGGCGCTGGCGCAGGAGGCACCCAAGACGGCCTCGCCTGCCGAAGGCTACAACATCCACGTCCTTGCTCCTCATCTTGTCGACGGCAAACAGATGGGCCCATACCACCACTATTGCAAGGTCATGGCACCTGATCCGCAGATTGTTTGCCTGATTTACGAATCCACAGAACCGAATGCCGTGCTGTCACAGGTGGAATGGATTTACGCCAAAAAAATGACTCGCGCCGCTGTGCCGCTGAAAGAGTGGAATAAGAACTGGCACGATCATGCGGTCGAGATCGCGGGTGGACGAGTCCAGGTGCTCGACCTGCCGCCAGACAAGGCCAAGGAAGTAGCGGACACCGTCGCCACCACGGATGGGATGATCTACCACTTCTACTTCGATGGAAAACTGCCTAACGGAAAGACCAGCATCGCACAGGCCGTCGGACACAAACCTTTGACTGAGTCGGAATATAAGGCGTCGGCGAAGTAGCGGTGGAAAGCAGTCAGCAGTCAGCATTCAGCCGGGATAGGTTTGCGCATGATGCTGCAAGAAACACGAATGGCTGATTGCTGAGTGCTGCGAATATCTACACTCGCAACTCCACCACTGTCGCCCCCGGTCCACCTTCATTCTGCGGAGGCTCGGTCACCGACGCGACGTGTGGATGCTGCTGCAGGTATTGCCGCAAGGCCTTGCGCAGGATTCCCATGCCGCTGCCATGAACTACGCGCACGCGGGGGAGTCCTGCCAGAAATGCGCGATCGATGAACTTTTCGACTTCGCCGGTGGCGTCGTCCACAGTTCGGCCGATCACGTTGATCTCGGACGCGGCGTTTGCACTTTCTTTTTCCAGGGATACCGAAAACCCGCGTGCCCGCGCAGCCGTAACCGGTGAATCTCCGGCCCGAACCACGACTTCGGCAATATCATCGCGCGCGATCTTCATTTTCATGGCGCCGATTTCAACTTCGAAATGATTGTCGTCAATGCGACGCATGATCCGTGCCGGACGTCCTACCGACTTGAGCTTGACCGTGTCTCCCTCGGCAACATGCTTGACCTCTTGAGGGCGGGCCTGGGGATCGTCCTTATCCGCACCGGTTGTGTGCGCGACTATGGTTGAATCAAATTGTTCGTGGAATTCGCGGCGCACTTTCGAGATGCGGCGCTCGGCGTCCTTGGAAAGTTTTTGCGCCGCCGCCCGGTCCTGAATCGCATTGACTGCCTCGCGCGCGTGATACTCAAAATCCCGCAGCACGCTTTCCAACTTCTTTTCCATTTCTTTGATCTTCGCCTGCTGCTCTCGCTTGCCCTCGGTAGCGAGACGAGATTTCTCGCGTTCAAGTTCTTGCTCGCTGGTCCGCAGACGAAGCCGTTCGGCTTCTGCCTCGCGTAGTTCCGCGTGCAAGCGATCCAGGAACTGTCCGACATCTCGCGCCTGCGTGCCCAATCGTGAACGCGCCGACTCGATGATGGATGGATTCAGCCCCAGTCGCTGCGCAATGTTGATGCCCGCAGACGCGCCAGGGACCCCGACTTTAAGCTGATAGGTTGGCTGCAATGTGGCTTCGTCGAATCCGACCGAGGCGTTTACGACGCCTCCGGTGTTCGCGCCGTACACTTTGAGCGACGTGTGATGTGTGGAGATAATTGTGATGCAGCAAAGGCGGCGAAAATGGTCGGCAATCGCCACCGCTAGCGCGGCGCCTTCTTCAGGATCGGTGGCTGAGCCCAATTCGTCGAGCAGAACGAGCGAGTTCGGAGTGGCGGTGCGTGAAATGAAATCGATGTTGGTGACGTGCGCAGAAAATGTCGAAAGATTTTGCTCGATGGATTGATAGTCGCCGATGTCGGCGAGCACCGCATCGAACACCGGCAAATCCGCGCGATCCGCAGGGACGGGAATGCCGGACTGCGCCATCAACGCAAGTAATCCAACAGTTTTGAGAACAACCGTCTTTCCCCCTGTGTTCGGGCCCGTAATGACAAGCTCGCGGCGCTCGCCTTCGAGTTCGATACTGGTGGGGATGACGCTTCCACCTTTCGCTTTCAGATTGCGCTCCAGCAATGGATGCCGGGCGTTATGCAGAATCAAGCGGGATGGGGACGCGTCCTCACACAAAGCCGGAACGCAGTTGTAGTCCTCGGCAAACCGGGCTTTGGCAAACTGCAATTCTAGTTCGCTCAGGACTTCGACTGCTGCCAAGATCGAGTCGGCGTTCTCGCCAATGCGGCGGGTCATCTCCAGCAGGATGCGGTGGATCTCGGCCTGCTCCTCGTCCAGCAACCGCACCAGTTCGTTGTTCTGCTCGATCGTCTCGAGGGGCTCAACAAATACCGTCTGCCCGCTGGAGCTCGCGCCATGAACCACGCCCTGCACTCTTCGCTTCTGTTCAACTTTCACCGGTATGACAAAACGTTCGCCGCGGATGGTGACCAACTCCTCCTGCACCGTCCCGCCTTCCGCGAGTTTGCGAAGATAGCCACGGAGTGATTCCTGGATCTGTCGTTTCTGTCTTTCAATTTCGCGGCGTATGCGGGCGAGTTCCGGCGAAGCTTTGTCGTCGAGGGTCCCGTCAGGTTGGATCTTGTTGCGAAAAGCTCGCAGGAATTCCGTGAAGTCGATGATCCCGAGCGAAAGCTGTGACACCGATTTCCATTCGCTCTTCATCGTGGCCGGCGGGCTCAAAGCGATTTCACGCCACTCCGCGGCCCGATCGACCACCAGCACCACATCGCGGATTTCGGTGGTCTCGAGCGTGGCTCCGGCAATCCTGGATTTTTCCACCAGTTGGCTGATGTCCACCAGACCGGAAAATTCGAAGCGCCCGCCGACCCGCCGAAACTCGCGAACCTCGCCAGTAAGCTGCTGCTGATTTTTAATCCACCCCTGATCCCGCGAAGCCGCCAGCTGTGCGATTCGGGCCTGCCCAAGCGGAGACGAGGCATAGCCGCGCAACAAATCGCGCAATGATTCGAATTCCAGCACTCGCGCGCTGGTATGGACGAGCGGCTGCGGCAGCATCAGATTCATGTTACAAGAAGCCACGAAGTCAGCCCCAGCAGGGACTGGTTTCACCCTGGTCCTTTGCGGCTGGTCGCCCCTTCGGGGCTTTGCCTTCGTTCACCACACCACCCGCGGCTGGCGCCGTGGGCTGTATTCTTGCGCCGCTTCGCGTCTATTCGCTGATCATTAACCGTAGCTGAAAAGCCGTCAGGAGCCAGGGTTTTCAATCGACAATCGAAAATCCCCCTTGCCCCCTCTGCTAGAATCAGCCTATGCCGTTCCCGGTCACACGCCTTCGCCGTCTGCGCCGCAACGAGCCTTTGCGCTCCATGGTGCGCGAGACGCGGCTTACTCCCGAGGCGTTTGTGTATCCCATATTCGTCTGTCCTGGACAAGGCGTGCGCAAGGAGGTGCGGTCGATGCCGGGAGTTTTCAACCTTTCAGTGGACGAGGCGGTAAAGGAAGCGCGCGAAACTTATTCGCTCGGCGTTCCCGCCGTCATTCTGTTCGGACTTCCGGAAAAAAAAGATGAAGTTGCGACCGGCGCGTGGGCAGACGACGGTATTGTGCAGCAGACTACTCGGGCGATTAAGCGTGAAGTCCCCAATCTAATTATTCTGGGCGACGTTTGCCTGTGCGAATACATGTCGCACGGCCACTGCGGAGTCGTCCGCCCCGCGAGTGGAGCTCAATCGTTGGGCGCTGCCGTCGCCGCGCCGGGCGCCGCGGTCACGGATTATGAGATCGTGAACGACGCCACCCTTGAATTGCTGGCGCGCACATCGGTCTCACTGGCACGCGCCGGAGTCGACATCATCGCTCCTTCCGACATGATGGACGGCCGGGTTGCCGCCATCCGCAAGGCTCTCGACGAGGCCCGGCTGACCAACACCCCTATTCTTTCCTACGCCGCCAAATTCGCTTCCGGCTTCTACGGACCTTTCCGCGAAGCTGCCGACTCCGCGCCGCAGTTCGGTGATCGCCGGTCTTATCAGATGGACCCCGCAAACCTCCGGGAAGCCATGCGCGAGATTGAACTCGACATCGAAGAAGGCGCCGACATGATCATGATCAAGCCGGCCATGCCTTATCTGGACGTAATCGCCGCCGCCCGGGAGCGCGTCGACGTGCCTCTGGCGGCCTATCAAGTCTCAGGCGAATACGCCATGATTGAAGCTGCTGCGCGCAACAACTGGATTGACCGCGATCGGGTCATGATGGAATCTTTGCTCTCGATCCGTCGCGCTGGCGCCAGCATTATTCTTACTTATTACGCGAAAGACGCTGCACGACTGCTGAGTTAGACGAATCTTGCGTCGAATGTCGTGCCAACGTCCCCGTAAAAGGCACCCCGAACGGTTAGGCGGGCGTAGATTTGCTGAGGTACCTGAGCAGAACTACGCCCCCGATGACATCGAGGATGATTCCTAGCGGATGGTAATAGTTGAACCAAAAATTCAAAAGGATCGCCAGCCCAACTATCACCCAGAATACGGGCGAACGTCGTCCGAATCGATCAAAAGAAGGAGTCTCCACTGGTTACGGGCAGGTAGCCCAGGTAGCCCACCTTTCGCGCGTAGTATATCCAACCACTAATAGGGAGGGCCACCCGCCCCGCGGCTACAGACGAAGGGAAAAACGAGCCAGCCTGGTGCCTTCGCGTACCAAAACGTCAATCACTAGGCTGTCGTTCAGGGGCACATCTTTGGAGGTGAGTTCTAGTTCGTATTTCCACCACTCGGTATCACTTGAATGCCCGTCCCCCTCTTTGTTTTGGTCTCGTCGAGTAGTGCACGTGTCCACAGCTGCCTCTATCTCGACTGTCAATTTCTCAGGGAAGGTTTCGATCTTCTTCGATTTCTTCCGAAATTCTCTGCCACCGGCGATCTCAAGGGTTTGCAGACCGTGAAAAAACTCTCCCGATTCTACTGTCGCGACGAAGGCCACACAGGTATCGCCCGACCGAAAGCCGTCTATTCCTACCAATACTTTGCGGTTGTACTTCGGCGAGCCATGCAGAATGTCGCAAAGCATCACAGCCGTTAGCAAATAGGCGACCGCTAAACCAGACCTCAGAGTCGGATGAGTCATCTTCAACCTGGATTAGCTGGAATAATATTCACAACGAAAATGTGATCAGTGGGCGGGGTAGCCTACCTGTTAGGTAGTATATCCAACCACAACTGAGGGCGCCCCACCTATCTCGTGGCCTTTCACAGAGACCGCAGGAAGTTCAACAAGTCCTGCTGGTCTTGTACCGAGAGCCTCCAGTAGTTGTCGATCACGGCGTTAGCCTCGGAGCCTGGGTACCGGGTATTCCGGGTGCTCGAGTGAGAAAGGATGGCCTTGACCAAGTCGGAAGTTCGGCCATCGTGCATGAAGAAGATTCGCTGGCCCAATCCCCAGAGCGGCGCGGTGCGGAACTCGTCGCCTCCGGCAGCTCCCTGGCTGACATTGTCCGCGAGACTCGGCCCCATGTGGTGCAGGACCAGGTCGGAAAAGAGGTTTGCCTGGATGTTGCTGAGCGCTGCCACGGAGGATTGTCCAGTAGTCAGAGATGGTGTGTGGCATAGCGCACATCCAATGGAGTGAAATATTTGAAGTCCTCGTTGCGTGGAGGTCGTGGCCGGAGCCGGCTGAGGCTGATCGAGGAACCGCATGAAGATCGCAAACTTAGTGACGTCGCTGGGAATCTCGGGCCCATCCTGATCAAAGTGGGTGAGGTCTTCAGGAGTCCCATTGAACTGGCAACCTACGCTTTGATCGCGCTCGCTCTGAAATAGCTCGTTGGTTACTCCCATTTCAACGTTGTAGGCCTCGCCGGAAAATATTTCGAGGGATTTGTTCTGTGCTTTCCAACCGAATCTGGTAATGGTCCCATCGTTGCCATTCGTGTTGGGACGACCAGAGATTCCCAAATTCCGCTTTCGAGCGCTCTTGGAGCTTAGGTTGCTCCGGATGGTAGAGTCCGGAATCAATTCAATGAGGCCAGCGCCAAAAACCGGGGTCGGAATCCGGAAGATCAGGTTTCCATTCTTTGCGGCTTGTAAGAAGTCGGGCTGCGCCAGGTTGCATCCGGCGGCGTCGCTGCGGCCCGCGATGGTGAACAGATCATGAACACCGCCATCACGCTGACGTAAATCTGGAGTAAGAGGAAAACGAGCTTCCCGGACCGGACCATTGGGCGTAATGAAGAATGGCACTTGGTTGGTTGCACCTTCGGCTGAAGCAGCGCCAATCTGGGGATTAGTGAACGGACTCGTGCCCCCGGTTGAAGGCTGAGCGTGACATTGAGCACAACTTTCGCCGTTGAATGTCGGTCCCAGGCCACTTCCAGTGCCGGGTATGCTACCCAAGACCGACTGGACCTGCATAAAGTCGTCCTGACCGGTGGTGAAGAATGCCAGTTGATTCGTGGTTAGGCCGGCAATTGGTGCACCCGCTCCGGGATTGCCAGCCCGCACACCCAGATCGATCGCAATCGCGCGTGTTCCGCCCTGCAGCACGGTCATCATGATGAAGAACAGCAGTATCGAGGCGAAGAGAATGATCTGTCGCAGAGATTTCCTATCAGCTGCACTGGGCGCTCTCATGGGAATGCCTCCTAATTAATGGAGGTCGGAGGAGTAGCAGGTGTGATCCCGGCCTCAATGAAAACTGGCAAAGCGGCGTGCAGTTAAATCATTTTCATCGCCGGAACCGAATGCAGACAGATGTCGAAGGGACAAGGCAATCGATGAAAGAGGCCAGTCACCAGAATGTTGGAGTTACTCAGATTACCGTCCGAACCGCGGCAGGAATCGCCTCCATGCGGCACGATGACGTCACGTTTCCTTCGTCACGGGGAGAATGCCTGCACACCGCCAAGAGATCGTTTGATGATTGGGGGTCCTTCGACTCCGCATGAGCTCCGCTCAGGATGACAAGGTGGCTGGGATGGATCAGATTCACACACTAGCCTCCACCTTCCAGTTTTGCCATTCCCTCCGGCTGGTCTAGAATCAACCGTTTGCCCAGCGTCATCTGATCATATTGAGGAGCACACATTGCCTGAGACCATTTATGACATTGCCATCATCGGCAGCGGTCCGGCGGGATACACCGCGGCCATCCGCGCCGGCCAGTATGGCTTGAAGACTGCCCTCATCGAAAAAGACGGATTTCTGGGCGGCACGTGCCTGCACGTGGGCTGCATCCCGACCAAGGCTCTCTTATTCAATGCCGAAATCTGGGACCACCTTAAGGACGCAAAAGAGTTTGGCATCGAGGGAGTGGACGCGCGCAAATTGAATTGGGGCGCCATTCAGGAACGGAAGTCGAAAATCGTGAGCAAGCACGCCAAAGGTCTCGAGTTCCTGATGCGCAAAAATAAAGTCGAGACCATTAAAGGTTACGGAAAGCTCACCGGCCCCGCTCAAAGCGGCGTGTTCACAATCGAGCTTGCGGAGAGCGATCGCAAAACGCTTAAGGCTAAGAACATTATTCTCGCCACCGGCTCGGAAGCGCGAATGATTCCAGGGCTTGAACCCAGCGATCGTATCCTTACTAATATCGAGATCCTCAAGCTGGGCGAGATTCCCAAGTCACTGGTGGTTGTGGGCGCGGGCGCTGTCGGCGTGGAGTTTGCGTCGATATTCCGCTCGTTCGACGCCGAGGTCACGATCCTGGAGATGCTGCCACGCCTGGTTCCGGTGGAAGACGAAGATATTTCCAAAGAACTGGCGCGTGCGTATCGCAAGCGCGGCACTAACTTTTTCACTGGAGCCAAAGTTGAGAAGATCGACAAAACGAAATCCGGAATCGCCGTCACTTTCAGCGCGGACGGCAAGCAGCAGAAGATTGAAGCGGAAAAAATCCTGATCGCCGTCGGCCGCAAGCCGCGTACCGACAACGTTGGACTGGAAAAAACGCGGATTCAGGCCGATCGCGGCTTCATCAAAACCAACGAATGGATGGAAACCGCCGAGCCAGGCATTTACGCCATCGGCGACATTGTTCTGGGCACGCCGCAACTGGCGCACGTCGGCGCCATGGAAGGAATTGTCGCCGTGGCCAAGATTGCCGGCAAACCGGACAAGCCCATCGATCTGTTAAAGATTCCTAACTGCACTTACTGTCATCCCGAAATTGGCAGCGTCGGCCTGAGTGAAGCCAAGGCCAAAGAGGCAGGTCACAATGTAAAAGTCGGCAAGTTTCCTTTCACCGCCAACTCCCGCGCTTCGATTGTGGGTGAGCATGAAGGCTTCGTGAAAATCGTGTCAGACGCGGAATATGGCGAGATTCTCGGCGTCCACATCATCGGCCCGCAAGCCACGGAGCTGATCGCCGAGGCCGTCACTGCGATGGAACTGGAAGCTACAATCGAGGACCTGATGTGGACAATTCACGCCCATCCGACGCTGGCCGAGGCTATGCTGGATGCATCGAATAGCGTGTATGGTCTGGCGATCAATGCGTAGTCAGATATGAATATGATCTCAGTCGTCCAACTCGAGGTCGTGGATTACGCCACCGGTCTGCAATTGCAGCAACGGCTGGTCAACCTGCGTAAAGACGGCCTCATCGGCGACGTACTTCTGCTGCTCGAGCACACGCCGGTGATTACGCTGGGACGAAACGCCAAAGCGAAGAACATTCTCGCCTCTTCGGAAATACTTTCCCAGCGGAGCGTTGAAGTTTTCGAATGCGACCGCGGCGGTGATGTGACCTTCCATGGACCTGGCCAGCTTCTTGCGTACCCGATCTTTGATCTCCGTGGTTTTTGTGCGGACGGCAAGCCAAGGCATCTCGGCGCAGTTGAATATGTGCGGCGGCTCGAAGAAGTCCTCATCCGAACTTGTGCCGATTTTGGCATCGCGGCAAAGCGCATCGCAGGACTTACCGGAGTCTGGACCGAAAGCAATGTCCACGTAGGGACCGGCGACCTCGCCCGTCCAGGCGAGTCGAAGACTCGTCAGCCTTCCACCAAGCATGAAGCTAAAATCGCCGCTATCGGCGTCCACATCTCGCGTGGAGTCACTTCCCACGGCTTCGCCCTGAACGTGAATACCGACCTGGATTATTTTGATTTGATAATTCCCTGCGGAATTGAAGCGAAACCGGTGACTTCAATAGAGAAAGAACTCGGCAAGCAGATTCCATTGCAGGAAGTCGCGCATTCCATTTCCCGCAACTTCGGTGTGGTGTTCAATAGCCAAATCCTCTGGCTGGAAACTCTGGACGCGCTGCTGCGGCCCACCGAGGGCGTACCGAAAAAGGTTCCAGCTGAACTCCGAAGGCTGCACAACGAGGAAGAAACTTTTTGGGCATGAAAAAGAAAGCCAAAAAGAACTCTCCGCGAAACAGTTCCAACGGCCGCGACCGACGCCTATCCGAATCTACCCTTGCCAATCAACGTACTTACACCATCGCCGATTATCGGCTGGAAAAACCGTCGTTCAAGTTACGTCAAGTTTGTAAAGATGACGCCACCTGCTACGAAATCGAAGGCGATCTCACTGCTCCAGTTCCCCCCATCCGCGAATCGAAATATCTCGATAAGAAACAATGCCTCGAGATCTACCGCTGGATGCTTCTCAACCGCAAGATGGAGACGGCTCTTGAGAACCTCTACAAACAAGGCAAGGTAGTCGGCGGCGTCTACTTTGGACTCGGCCAGGAGGCTTGCTCGTGCGCCTCGGCTTACGCACTTCGTCCCGACGATTGGATGGGGCCCATGATCAGAAATCAGGGTTCACTTCTGGTTCGCGGCTTCACCGCCCGCGACATCATGATGCAGTACACGGCCAAGGCTGGCTCTCCCACTAAGGGCCGTGATGCGTCCTCACATTTCGGTGATATCGAAAAACGCAATGTGGCCGCGCCTATCTCCACTCTCGGTGATCTGATTCCCGTGCTCGCCGGTGTCGCTCTCGGCGCCCGTCTTCAGGGACGCAACATCGCAGTCATGACCTACATCGGCGACGGTGGACAATCCACCGGCGTCACCTATGAAGGCTTGAACTTCGCCGCCGTGCAGAATCTTGGCGTGGTGCTCTTCGTCGAAAACAATCTCTGGGGATACTCCACGCCCGCCGACATGCAGTTCCGCGTGAAAGACCTCGCCGAACGCGCTATCGCCTACGGAATCCCCGGCATAATCGTCGACGGCACGGACGCCGGCCAGGTTTACGACGCGGCCCACGAAGCCTGCGAACGCGCCCGCCGCGGCGAAGGCCCTACGCTCATCGAAGCCAAAATGATGCGCATGAAAGGCCACGCTATCCACGACGCCGCAGACTACGTTCCCAAGCCGCTGTTCGAATATTGGCGCAAGCGCGATCCGATTACGCGTTTCGAAAATTATCTGGTGAAAGCAAAAAAGTGGCTGACGCCTTCAGAAAACGAAAAGTTAATCGCAGACGTAGACCGCGAACTCGAAGCCGACCGCGATTTCGCGGTAGCCTCACCCATGCCTGAACCGGAATCCGCCGCTGGCGGAGTGTATTGCGAACAAGGATGCCACGAGATTAAGCCGAAGTACGGTACACCGCAGACGAAGGCCGCAACCCAAAGGCGGCCAACGCGAATGGAAGCAGCAGTACATTTGAAGTGACATTAGTCACGGACGCAGGTTTGGTTAAGGTCAAGTAGCATGCCGCAGCTCACCTATCTCGAAGCCATCCGTCAGGGTATTAGTGAAGAGATGGAACGTGATCCTGCCGTCTTCTGCCTGGGTGAGGACATCGGCATCTACGGCGGCGCGTTCAAAGTAACCGACGGTTTCATTGACCGATTTGGCCCTGAACGCGTCATAGACACCCCGATCGCGGAGTCTGCAATCGTCGGGGCTGCATTTGGCGCAGCGCTAACGGGGATGCGTCCGGTTGCAGAATTTCAGTTCATGGACTTCATAGGCTGTGCCTTCAACCAAATTGTGAACATGGTTGCCAAGGCTCACTACCGCTGGGGAGCGCCGGCGCCTCTCGTGATTCGTGGGCCGAGCGGAGGTAATGTCCATGGTGGTCCGTTTCACTCTCAAAATCCCGAAATGTACTTCGTGCATACTCCTGGTCTGAAAGTGGTCTGTCCCGCGACCGCTTATGACGCTAAAGGTCTCATCAAGGCTTCCATCCGCGACAACAACCCCGTAATTTTCTTCGAGCACAAATATCTTTACCGCCGCATCAAAGATGAAGTGCCCTCCGAAGATTACATTGTCCCTCTGGGCAAGGCGCGAGTCGCCAGGGAGGGCAGCGACTTGAGCATCATTACTTATGCTGCCATGGTGCATGTCGCGATGGAAGCGGCTGAGATCCTTGCCAAGGACGGGATTGACGCCGAAATCGTGGACTTACGCACCGTTTCACCGCTCGACCGCCAATCAATCGCTAACACGGTTCGCAAAACTAACAAAGTCATTCTGCTGCACGAGGACGTGCGCACCGGTGGCCTCGCTGGTGAAATCGCAGCTATCATTAATGAAGAAGTGTTCGACGACCTCGACGGCCCCATCGTCCGCATCACTGCGCAAGATTCCCCGGTTCCGTTCTCTCCACCGCAAGAGCAGTATTTCCTACCCAAAGTAAGTGATGTGGTTCGAGAGGCGCGTCGACTGAAAGAATACTGAGACGTATATTGAAAGCCGCGGCACAGGAGGAAAAATGCGCAACTTTGTTCTCGGAGTGATTTTCACCCTGCTGGTTCTCGCTCTGGCTGGGTATGCCCTGGCGGTGCTCGGCTTTTTTCCCACCAGCGCTGACGCTACTCCATCCGCCTTCGAGCGCCGCATCGCCATGACTGCCCTGGATGCTTCGATGGAGCGTCATGCCCCGCGGGTTAACAATCCTGTCCCGCCCTTGGATGAGAATTTGATCGAGGGTATGAAAGTTTACGCCATGAACTGCGCGCTCTGTCACGGCACTCTCGACAACAAGCCCAGTCCGCTGGAGAAATCGTTCTATCCCGCGCCCCCGCAGCTCATTCTTGATCCTCTCGACGACCCCGAGTGGCACACCTATTACGCTATCCGCACCGGGGTTCGCTACAGCGGCATGCCGGCATGGAACAAAGCCCTCAGCGAAGAAGAAATGTGGAAGGTTACAGCTTTTCTCTCTCGCATTCAGAAACTTCCTCCGGCCGTGCAGGACTATTGGAAGAAATCTTTTGGAGTCGCCCCGCCGGCTCCGGCTTCCGAAAAAGACACAGGGCATCATCACGACTAGACTCAGACTGGACATGGGCGTCCTTATATATAATGTAGGTTTGCGTCCGCCCTAATTTCCTCACCGGGACTGCGTGAAAGGAAAATATGCCGACCGATATCGTCATGCCCCAGATGGGCGAATCGATCTTTGAGGGAACCATCACCAAATGGCTGAAGAAACCAGGTGACAAGGTACAGCGTGACGAACCGCTATTTGAAATCTCTACCGACAAGGTGGATGCTGAAATTCCGGCTCCTGCCTCCGGCGTCTTGCAGGATATCAAGGTCGCGGAAGGAAATACCGTTCAGGTAAATACTGTGGTCGGAACTATTGCTGCTGACGGCGAAGCTGCCGTGGCGACACCCGCTCCTGCGAAGGCAGCTCCCGCATCTCAGCCCGCCCCCGCATCCCCCGACAGGAAAGAAGCAGGTACCGCCACGCCTCAACCGTCCGCAGCCGCCCAGAAGGAAGTAATTCAATCTCCGCAGGAAGAAGATCACGCCCGGTCCTCGCCACTGGTGCGCAAAATTGCCCGCGAGCACAATGTTGACCTCTCCCAGATAGCTGGAAGCGGCTTGGGTGGACGCATCACCAAGCAGGACATCATGGCTTTTCTGGAGAACAGCCAAGCGCCCCCGACTCCTGCTCGATCCGCCGCGGCCACTGCGCCCGCCGTCGCGACTCCTGCACCCAAAGCGTCGCCTCCTCCGGCACCTGCGGCCTACCCCGGAGATCTCGTTCCTCTAACCCAGATGCGCAAGATCATTGCCCAGCGCATGATCGAGTCACGACGCACCAGCGCTCACGTCCACTGCATGTTCGAAGTGGATCTGAGCCGCATCGTCAATCTGCGCAATAAGACGAAATCAGCGTTCGAGCAACGCCACGGTGCACGTCTGACGTTTATGCCGTTTTTCGTCCGCGCCGCCGTCATTGCGCTGCAACAGTTCCCCATTGTCAACGCTTCTATGGAAGCCGAAAACATCCGCTACCATCGCCACGTGAATATGGGCATCGCTGTTGCGCTCGACTGGGGATTGATCGTGCCTGTGCTGAAGAACGCTGACGAGCTTAACTTTCTTGGCCTGCAACGCGGGATCACCGATCTCGGAGAACGCGCCCGCTCCAAAAAACTCAAGCCCGAAGAAGTGGAAGGATCCACGTTTACCATCACCAACCCTGGACAATTTGGTGCAGTCTTCGGGCTGCCCATCATCAACCAGCCCAACTCCGCCATTATGGGCGTGGGCGGGATCACGAAGGCTCCGGTTGTTGTCACCGACAGCGACGGCAATGATTCCATCGCGATCCGCTCTCTGGTGCACCTGACGCTCGGCTACGATCACCGTCTCATCGACGGCGCCGTCGCCGATCAGTTCATGGCTTTGGTCAAAAAGACACTGGAGAATTGGAGCGAAGAGGTCGGCTGACCTACTGAGCCTTTGCCCAAATGGATGAATTTAGACACTCTGCGACAGTGCCATCATCCAAATGAAAAATCACGGTGTACAGGACATTCGCCGGAGTGACGTCTGTGTTTGGAACTAGCGCGACAGAAAGCTCACCCTGCGCTCCTACCGTTACGCTCTTGGTTCCCGCTGCCACCGCTTCCCCGTTCGCCGTGATGAACGAGGGCCACGAAATCAGAAGTGTCCCCGCTGCCCTCGTGCCATCAGCCCAGAACACAACATCGCTCACGACTGTGGTCGCCGGTCCCTGCCCATGGGAGATCCCCACTAGCAGCAAGAAAAAAAGCCACCCCAGTTGGCGGCGGCGCGCGTCGAACATAATCCCCTCCATGTTTGAAATCAGTCAGGCGTAGATATTCGCCTAACCAAGGGAGTTAACCCCCAAGCCTGCTTCCATGTTGTTGTTCTGGGTCTTTAGCCTTGAAAAAATCTGGGAACTGGGAACAGCGAACCGAGAACTAATTTGCTATCTTCCCGCCTTCACTTGCTGCTGCAAAAACTTCTCCACGCTGCCCACATACACATTGGCAAAGTCGACGACCGGACGTCGTGCTTCAATCAACTGCATCGCCTCCGCCATCTTCCAGCTCAAGGAACACAAAATCGCCAGCGTCATCATCGGCGCGCGATGTACCCCAGCGGCACAATGAACCAATAGCTTAGTGTCCTTCCCATCCAACGCACTTAACGCGAAATCCACCCCGCGCTGAAAAACTTCAGGCGCTTTGGGTTGAAAGTCATCATCGATTGGATTCCAAAGCACTTTTATACCGTGCGGCTTTGCCAATGACGTGTCGTCGAACTCGATCTGCATGTCGACAATGTGGGTTACTCCCGCCCTCGCCACCGCCGCCATGTTCTCTGCTGTCCAGATGCCGCCGCCCACCGCGATACGGCCAGTCACCCATGTCATGTCCATGCCGAAAGTCCCGTATGGCGCGGCCACTCCGCTCGCAAGAAAAGTGGCATCCAGTTCTGTGCTATCGATTTGCCGCCGCTAGTTTCGAACCTATCCTGCCGTCTCCAGACCGGCGATACGCGATTACCAGCCAGCGGCTGCTATTTCATTTTACGGCATTCTATGCATTCGCTACCCGTTGTAGTTCGAGCAAATTGCCCGAAATAAAAAAGGCGCGATTCACGTCCTGCCGCACGCTCAGGCCGGGAATCTGCGCTACGAGCTGGGAGAACTGAAACCTAAACTTGTTGGCTTCGTTTGGAATCGAGCGACGTTTGTTTAAAAGCACAAGACTTTTTGGCTTCGTTTGGTAATTTCAGTCGATTGATAGAAACCCGGTTCTGCTGGTTGCATTTTCGGTCGCGGCTAGACGTGAGGCCGAGCCTTCGACCAAGCCACAGAACCGCAATTCGCCGGAGGTGGTACGCGCCACAGCCTAGAAACTCTGCGGCGCGGCACTCCTACATAGTTCGAAAAATCAACTCTTTCCTTCATCTTCTTCTGTTGGTGGAACAGTCTGTGTAGCTTCGCGATTCTCTCGTGTGATGTTTGAACGAACTTCTCTTCCGTTGCCAGAAGGCTTAGACTCAACACCCTCTGCGACTGGCCTTTCTGTAGGTTCAACAAATGAAGCCAAGCCTCGAGCATCAGCGTAAATATTCGGCTCATCAGCCGATGCCTCGACCTCCTCGGGTGCGGTTTTTGAATTAATGTTTTCTCGTTTGAGCGGCAGCTCAGAAAGCGAACCCTCCAGAATCTCTTTGTCCACGAGTTTGGCAAACGACTCCACTCCGCGGGATTCGGTGTGAACGGTGACATCAACCGGAGTGGGTGCTGGAAGCTGCTTACCCTGTCTGATACGTTTCAGCCGCTCTACTTCGTGCATCATTCTGAACAACTTATTCTCGAGTGCGGTATCGTATCGCTGAAATGTCCTTACCAGTGGCTCAAAGTGCTCTACGTGTAAAGGTGCGGGTAGTCCCGGATCAATCTGCTTAGGAAGTTCGAGCGGTGGGAAGGGATCGCACCGAAGGTAAAGTCGTTGAAATACGTGCTTCCAAAATCACGGGTACGAAGGATTCTGCTAGAAAAGGACGAGCGACGAGAGGTGCGGAGGAGTCTCGGGAATATTCGCGGTAAAGCTGTGTATGTCGCAAATCTCCCAGCGGGCTTCATGAATACGGTTCGGTCCAAACATCCCCGCCTGCGGCTTCCTCCCGGATCTTACGAGCAGCTCTGTCGGGCGGTCTTGCACAGGGATGGATGGAGATGTCAAGCCTGCGGGAGCTTTACTAATCTTCAAGTCCATCATAAAGAGTTCCGCAGCCGATCCGGGGACGATTCCGAGGACAACCTGATCACGTTGTGCTCGGTCTGTCATGAATGTCTGCACCGCAGCAGATGAAGGTAACGCGTACAAATATTGGAGTATGGGGTCGGGAAGGGTTTCCGCAATCCCTGGTGCACGAAGGGCGATCGCCCGCTCCACAGACCCGCAGCCGCTCGGATACGCCGCATCGGGTCCCACCTAATAAGGAGGCGTAGCAAGAGCTGGACGCTAGATAATTGTGTCAAGGTGATAGTCTCGGTCAAACAATATTTCCTTCGAGATGTTGTAGTGATGCTGCGTATAGCGATTCGCTATACACCGATGCTATACTCTCCCCATGAAATTCCGGGCATTGCAGGAAAATCTGCGCAAAACTCTCTGGTCTCGCATCGAAGAGGGCGACCTGACCGGCCTCCATCTGGCCGCACAAACCGGTTTTAAACAGGCTCACATCTCCAACTTCCTGAATCGTAAACGTGGATTGAGCTTGGAAGGCATGGACAAGGTCTTGAATGTACAGCACCTTTCTGTCCTGGACCTCCTCGACCCCGCCGAAATCAATAAACGTGCCAGCATCCAACCCCCCAGCGGCGATGAATTCGAAAACGTCCTGGTGGTTAATGGAGCTACTGCCTCCAAGCAAGCTCTGGTCATGAGCATGAACGTCAAGGAAATGATGAAATTCAAGAAGACCTTCCTGCGCAAATTGCGCACCGAAACCGAAGCCGATCGCGATGACTGGGAACGCTTCGTCGTTATCAAGGTAGATGCCAGGGAAGGTATGAGCATGTATCCGCGCCTGCTGCCCGGCGCAACCGTCCTCATTGATCGCCACTACAATTCGCTCAAGCCCTACCGAAAGGGCGAATCCAATATGTATGCCGTGAGCAAGAATGGCAGTTGCACCGTTAAGTATGTGGAACTTGCGGGCAGGCACTTAGTCTTGCGCCCCCACAATCACGCTTATCCTGTGGAGGTGATGGCCATGGAGGAAGGCAAGTCAGCCGCCGACTACCTTATTGGCCGCATCTGCTACGTGGGAATCGAGACCTGAACCTCGATTTTGCTCTCGGATTCGGCGCGAACGACGGATGTAATTAATTCTGTCCTCCGCCGCCCAGTTCGCGAACAATATTGCCCACAAATGATTTGGCGTCACCGAAGAGCATCAAAGTTCGATCCAAATAGTAGAGTGGGTTATCGATCCCCGCGAATCCCGGACTCATACCGCGTTTGATCACCATTACAGTCCGCGCCTTGTCCACGTCGAGAATCGGCATTCCATAGATAGGACTGGTGGAATCGTTGCGGGCCGCAGGATTGGTGACGTCATTAGCTCCAATGACCAGGGCAACATCGGTCTGCACAAAATCGCCGTTGATATCGTCCATATCCATCAGTTTGTCGTAAGGGATGTCGGCCTCTGCCAGCAACACGTTCATATGCCCTGGCATGCGTCCGGCAACAGGATGAATCGCAAATCGCACTTGCACCCCGCGCCGGCTCAAAGCGTCATAGAGCTCGCGTACCTTGTGCTGTGCCTGGGCAACCGCCATGCCATAGCCTGGAACTATCACCACCTGATTAGCGGCCGAAAGAATGGACGCCGCTTCTTCCGCAGTCGCGCTTCGTACATTTTTCGCTTCCTGTCCAGCAGCAGCCGAAGTCTGCACCTGACCGAAGGCGCCAAAAATAACATTGGTGAACGAACGATTCATGGCCTTCGACATGATGACCGACAAAATGAACCCGGACGAGCCATCGAGCGCGCCGGCAATAATCAGCAGTTTGCTGTCGAGTACGAATCCCATCGCCGCTGCCGATAGGCCGGCATAAGAATTAAGCAACGAAATCACGGTCGGCATGTCAGCGCCGCCAATCGGAATCACCATGAGTATGCCGAACACGAGCGGAATGCCCGCCATGAGTGGAAACAAATGGCTCGCACCGGGATGCCGTACCAAGTACACCGCCAACGCAATCGAAATCCCGAGCAGGGACAGATTCACTACATTTTGCCCCCGGTAAGTGAGAGGACGCTGGGGCAGGATTTCCTGCAGCTTGCCCGCAGCGTGCGAAGATAAAATTCCGCCGTCCCCACCAATGTCACACAACATGCCCCAAAGGCGTGGCTGAGCGCGGTTCGCTGGGGAACCGCCGTCATCTGCACCCGGCCCAGCGGAATCCCGATACCCGTTCCCAGCACCAGCCCGATAACAATCCATTTGTAGTCGACAATCCCGTGATGCAATAACGTTCCGGCAATTGCCAGCAACATGCCGAGCTCGCCCGCGCGCACGCCCCGCCTTGCAGTGCTGGGAGAACTCATCCACCTGAGGGACAAGATGAAAAGAGCGCTGGCCACCAGGTAGACAATTTCAATGACAGTCTGACTTCCGGCGAAATCGTTCATGGTTTCGCCGGGCGGCTGGTCTTGAACATTCTGAGCATGCGATCGGTGATCAGGAAACCGCCAACCACGTTGCTGGTAGCAGCGATGATGGCCACTACCCCGAGCACAGTGGAGAGTGTGCTCTTGTGCTCGCCCACGATCAAAATCGCGCCCACCACCGCAATTGCGTCGAGAGCATTGGTCAGCGACATCAAGGGCGTGTGCAGCAAGGGCGAGACTCGACGGATGACTTCAAATCCGATGAACCCCGCCAGCATAAAAATAAACAACCCGTTGATCAGGGAAGAACTCATCTATCCTCCTGACAAACTTTTATGAAACCATCGTCGGCAACGAGAAAAACTCCCGCACCCGGTCGTTAACTACTTCTCCGCCACTGGTCAACAAAGTTTCGCGAATAATTTCGTCGTCCCGGTCTAATCGCACCTTCCCATCTTTCAGTATGTGCACAATAAACGCCGTAACATTGCGCGCGTACATCTGGCTCGCGTGATACGGAACGCCGCTCGCCAGGTTGATGCGCCCTATGATCCTCACTCCGTGCTCGATCACGGTCTGACCGGTCTTGGTGAGCTCGCAGTTTCCCCCACGTTCGGACGCCAAATCAAAAATCACCGAACCCGGCGCCATTCCCTTCACCATATCGGCAGTCACCAGTACCGGTGATTGTTTTCCGGGAACCACTGCCGCAGTAATGACCACGTCGCTCTCCGCCACCACGCGCCCGAGAAGCTCACGCTGCCGCGCATAAAAACTTTCATCCTGCGCCGTTCCATAACCGCGCGCGTCCTGCGCATCCTTGGCTTCGATGGGCAGTTCTATAAATCTTCCCCCGAGACTTTGCACTTGTTCTTTGGCCGCAGGCCGAAGATCGTATGCAGAAGCAACCGCACCGAGTCGTCGCGCCGTAGCAATGGCCTGCAACCCGGCGACTCCAGCTCCAATAATCAAAACCCGCGCCGGCGTGATGGTTCCCGCCGCAGTGGTGAGCATGGGAAAAATTCTGGGTAGCGTATCGGCTGCGATCAATACCGCTTTATACCCGCATATGGTTCCCATGGAAGAAAGCGCGTCCATGCTCTGCGCCCTGGTCGTGCGCGGTACCAACTCAACCGCAAAAGACGTGACTCCGGTGTTCGCGATTTCCTGGATAACTTCCATCGAGCCCAGCGGCCGCAAAAATCCGATCAAAACCTGATCCCGTCGCAGAAGAGGAAGGTCAGCTTTCCCGGTGATGTCATTGGATCCGTAACAAAGCACCTGCACGATAATATCGGCGCTTTCAAACACCGCGGCCCGCTCAGGAATTATCTTTGCTCCTTTTTGCACGTAATGCGAATCGGGATATCCAGCTTCCTCTCCCGCGCCCGCTTCGATCACCACTTCGCATCCCGCCTTGGTAAGGATGGGAACGACCATGGGCACCAGTGCCACGCGCCGTTCCCCCGGATAGATTTCCTTCGGAACACCGATAATCACTCTATTTCCCTCACCTGCTTTAAGAACATTTTAGAACGAGCAGCAGTTTTATTGTGGAAAGTGGTCAGTTGCCAGTGGTCAGAGAGCAAAATCCAGAGCGAATCGACTGATCACTGGCCACTAGCTTTTTCCTTGCGTAGGGCTTACTGCCGGAAGGTTGCACTGATATTTTTCCAGTTCAGCCTGTGCATCCTCTTTCACCATGTGCGATGAAACGCGCCCACACTTTGCGCAAAACCATTCTCCGTTGATTCGATTCCATCGGATGTCTTCATGTTTCATCGAGGTAAGTGATGGCGAAAAAAGTAAGCCGTAGAGAATAGCATGCAGCGTTGGCTGAAGGTGCTGAATTCACTGGCTGTTTAACTTTCAGGAACGAATCTAGACAAACCGTCCTCAGCGGGACAGTGGCTCTCGACATTCGACAAATGAAGCACGTTTTCCGTTTGTCACGGCAATTGCAACTCGACGGGATGGGGCCGCGCAATACCCTTGGCTTCAGCGCCAAGTAGGGTAAACACCTGATCGCACTTCAGACCGCGGTATGCCAAGCTGAGATCATGGAATTGGAACTGGCAACCTGGCTGGAAAAGGTTTGGGATGCATTGTCCGAACAGGATCAGGCCAAGCGGGACGGCCTGCTGAAAGAAGCTAACTCCGTCCTCGAACGGCAGCGTGACCAAACTGAGGCACAATAGTTTCTCTGCGTCCCTACTCTCTGCTGGTTTATTTCCACCACCCAGTCCAATGTGCGGCCCTACTGGCCGGTCTCCAGACTCTTAGGCCCATTGATACAACTTTATAGTGGTCCCTCTACCTTCTCTCACCGATTGCCGGCTTCCCCTGACCTGAGTACAAACGAATCGTGAGCCTTCTCCTCGAAAGAGTGCTGCATAGGGGGGACTGTGTATTACGTTATCGAAGTAAACCGTTGGTGTATTGCCCTGCATCGTGAAACCTGGATGCGGTTGACCTATCGTCGGGATTACCTGCCAGAACGACAACTATGGCGCGATTTCCTGGTCTCCGCTGAGCCCCTTCCCGCAAAGAGTGAGTAAGCCAGGAAGAGACAAGCCTGACCGTGGTAATGCTAAATCCGCCATCTTTTTGATTCCTTTCGCTTGATCGGCTTTTTCGGATTCGACGAGGATGTAGTTGTGCTATACCTGTCCGGGAAAAATTCCACAGCCGGCCCAAATGATTCCCGCTACGTTGGTTAAGATCATCTGCGTACTCTCACTTGCGTCAATGGCCGTGTCGCAAGAGTGGCGATTTTACGGCGGCGACGCCGGTGGTACGCGATACTCCTCGCTCCAGCAGATCAATCCACGAAATGTGGGCCGCCTGAGACAGGCATGGACGTACCACACCGGCGAGGTAACTCGTGGAGACCGCAGCACCGAGCGGCATCGCATCGCTCCGTTCGAATCAACTCCGTTAGTGATTGATGGCGTGCTTTACTTGACCACTCCTTCCAGCCGAGTAATCGCCCTCGATGCCGAGACCGGTAAGGAGATTTGGCAGTTCGATCCGCAAGCCGGACTCCCGGGCCCGCGCCGGTTTCACCAGAATAGCGGGGTTGCGTACTGGCAGGACAAAACAGGAAACGACCGTCGAATTCTGTACGGAACTTTCGACGCACGCTTGATCGCCCTCGATGCCAGGACCGGCAAGCCCTGCCGCGATTTTGGAAAAGACGGTGTGGTCGATCTGCGTGAAGGACTCACAGGCTTCACGCCAGAGACGGAGTACGGCGTCACCTCACCGCCCGTTGTCTATCGTGATCTGGTCATCACCGGAGCGGAAGTTCCCGAATATCCTTCGAAGGGCCCCAGCGGCATGGTCCGAGCTTTTGACATTCGCTCCGGCAAACTTGTGTGGACCTTTCACACCATTCCGCAACCCGGAGAAACCGGGCATGAAAGTTGGGAGAACGATTCTTGGAAGGACCGCACAGGCGCGAATGTCTGGTCCGTGATGAGCGTGGATGTTGAACGTGGCCTGGTGTTTCTTCCCATTGGCTCAGCCTCCTACGATTTTTATGGCGCAGACCGCAAAGGTCAGAACCTCTTCGCCAATTGTTTGGTCGCGCTGGACGCGGCCACCGGCAAACTGGTTTGGTACTTCCAGACCGTGCACCACGATATCTGGGATTACGATTTGCCGGCGCAGCCCGTGCTCATCAATGTGCGGCGCAATGGCCGCGAAATTCCCGCGGTGGCTCAGGTCACGAAGATGGGTTTCGTATTTATTCTCGACCGGATTACGGGAAAGCCATTGTTTCCGGTAGAAGAACGTCCAGTGCCCAAGAGTGACGTGTCTGGCGAGGCCGCGTGGCCTACTCAACCGTTTCCTCTGCTGCCGCCGCCTCTCGCGCGGCAGTCTGTAAGCGCGGCCGACATCAGCAACGTCACTGCAGAATCAAACCGCTACTGCACCGAGCTGTTTCATTCTCTCGACAATCACGGCATGTATACGCCTTACGGGCGCAATCTCACCCTAGTAATGCCCGGCTCGTTGGGTGGAGCGAACTGGTCGGGCGCTTCGTTCGATCCATCCACTGGATATCTTTTCGTCAACGTGAATGAATTGGGAGCTGTAGGCATAATGACACCGCAGGCTATGGATGCACTTGAGCGCTTTCGCCGCACCAGCAAATGGGGCGAGTATGGCCGTTTCTGGGACGACCATCAATGGCCATGTCAGCAACCGCCTTGGGGAACACTGAATGCCATCAACGTAAATACGGGATCGATCGCATGGAAAGTTCCCTTGGGCATAGTGGATGAATTAAAGATGAAAACGGGTACGCCAAATCTGGGCGGCTCCATTGTAAGCGGTGGAGTAGTATTCATCGGGGCCACGACCGACAGCCGTTTCCGCGCCTTCGACGCGCACACCGGGAAAGAATTATGGGCAACCACTCTTGAAGGTAACGCTCACGCCACTCCCATCACATACATGGGAAAGACTGGTAAACAGTTCGTGGTAATCGCCGCGGGCGGAGGAGGAGCGCTCAGCCCCAAGGTTTCCGATACGCTGGTCGCCTTCGCGCTACCAGAACAATCGGCGCGGAAGCGAGCTTTACATTAATTCACGGCGTCGTGACCAGAGGCAGTTCGATAAAGCTAGCCTGACCCGGAGCGTGGTAGACACGCTGTACCGCCTTGCGGAATTCTCCCGGCTTGGCCCAAAAAATATTGGATACGAACGTTTGCGGATTGCGATCGTAAAGCGGAAACCAGCTGGATTGGATCTGTACCATAATCCGATGTCCCGATAGAAAGACGTGATTCGCCGTCGGCAAAGCGAAACGGTAGAGCAGAGGTTTATCGGACGCGATGGCTTTCGGAGTCTCCAGGCTTTCGCGATAGCGACCGCGAAAAATATCGGCCGATATCATCAGTTGATAGCCGCCCATGGCCGGCTGTCCGGCAACTTCGTCGGGATAGACATCGATCACCTTCGCTACCCAATCAGAATCCGTGCCGCTGGTGGAAGCGACTAGATTCGCGACGGGTTGCCCACTGATTTTCAGTGGTGCATTCAAAACCTCAGAAGTAAACGCGAGCACATCGGGACGCCCCGACGCCTCGCGCTGATCGTCCACCAGCCATTCCGACCAGGTCAATCCGTTGCTATAACCCATCGGCTGAATGGGACGCGCGCGGTAAGGCACGGGCTTCGCGGGATCAGAAACATATTCGTCGAACGCCGCGTTGCTGGAAACCGGCGCGGCAAAACTCAGCTTGAGACCTGAGCCCAAATAAAGAGGCGTCGCGCGTACCGCGCAGCCGCTTGCACAGCCCACTGGCCATGCCGGCAGGCGCTGCCAGGTATTCGTCCCGGTCTCATACGCAGAAACAGGCGCAACGTCAGCCTTGCGCGCGCCGTCTTTTAAGTATTGATCCAGAAACGGTCGCAGAATCTGCTGCCGGAAATAGAGCCCCGTATCGCTGCCAAATTTCAAAACGCCCAGCGTGCTGGCATCCTCAATTTCCTGCCCGTGATGCCATGGACCCATAACCAGAAATACTTTGTCGTTATTTGTATCCTTCGGCTTGATCGCCTTGTAAACCGCGATGGCGCCGTAAATATCTTCCTGATCCCACAGACTGTGCACCAGCATGACCGGGACTTTCAGTGGCTGGACGGCGAGTATCCGATCCATCGCCTGATCGCGCCAGAACGCGTCGTACACGGGATGCTCCAGCACCTTCCGCCAGAAGCCGACTTGCGCGAGCCCGTGACGCCGTCCAAGCTCACCTGCCGAACCCGCTTCCATGTACACGTCGTAATCGTCAAAATGATTGGTCCACCACTTGGCCTCATTCTTGCGCGTCGCCTCCTGCTCATATATGTAAGTCGTGTTTTGCTGGCGGAAGGCGCCATTGTGAAACCAGTCATCGCCCATCCAACCGTCCACCATGGGATTCATGGGTACGGACACTTTGAGTGCGGGATGAGGATTCACCAGCGCCATCAGCGGCAAGAAGCCATCGTAAGAAATTCCGAGGATGCCAACCTTGCCGTTGCTCTCCGGAATATTTTTCACCAGCCAGTCGATGGTGTCGTAAGTATCGGTGGCGTGATCGACCGGCGTCGGATTCAGCGGCCCGTGCAACGGACGATTCATTACATAGTCTCCCTCGGAACCGTATTTACCGCGCACGTCCTGCACCGCGCGAATGTATCCACCCTCAACGATCACCTCGGTGGCGTTGTCGTAGCCACTCAAGCTCGGCCCGAGGTGGGCGCTATTAGCGTGTGTAGTGAGCGCATTGGCATCGTAAGGCGTTCGCGTCAGCAGGATCGGCGCGCCCTTCGCTCCCTTCGGCACAAGAATCACCGTGTGCAACTTCACTCCGTCCCGCATGGGAATCATCACTTCCCGCCGGACGTAGTCGAATCCATCGGTCGCGGGCTGTAGCGTAGCCGGTGTTTCGCTGGGATACGCCGGATACTGGACCGGCGACTCGGTCTGTGCCGCCGACAGGGTGATGAACAGCATGAAAAGTACCGGCGAGAGAGACAACGTGAGAATGCGAGTAATTGATTTCATAGGAGTGGCGCCGAAGTTCGAAACATGGGACGTCAAGGGCATGAGTCTCCTTCAAGCCAAAAAGATTGTCAATGTTGCAACTCTTCCGTAGCGCCGGCGTCCCGCCGGCTTCAGCTTGTGACACCGTGCTGTTCGAGAGCCGGCGGGACGCCGGCGCTACTCAAAACATCCGCTCTGCTCGTCGAAATTTGGTAGAGTTTCTGAATGGCCGCTTCGAGCAATTGTGAAATCGTTCTGCTGCGGGGCATCGAGGACTCCGACGGCTATCCCTGCGAACGAGCCTCTACAACCCAATGCTCCGACTGCGGATCTCAAATCTGTGATGTGCACACTGAAGAATGTGATCTTTGCTGCGACAGTTTTTGCGCTTCCTGCTATTACTCCCACATGAGCGAGCCGCACGCCAAACCAGTTCTCCCCGAGCGAGTACAACCTAAACGCGAGCGATCTGCGTAAATCCAGCAGCTTTTTCGCCGGATTGGCTAGAGCACATTCAAGCCGTTTCAGAACCGCTGCGTTTGCGCTCAGGCGGGACCACCTGTTTCGCCCAGCGCTTTCGCACTCCGGCCAGAAATTGCGTCTTGTCCTTTTGCATTTGCCGGACCAGCGCTTGATTGCCAGTATCTTCGTGCGCTGCCGCCCATAAGACCATTTCGGTCAGGACCGGCGCCAGGTCAATCCCTTTCTCCGTCAACAGGTAAATCACTTTGCGCCCGTCGGATGGGTCCAGTTCGGTGGTGACAATTCCGTAAGCCACCAACTTACGCAAACGATCGGCTAATATATTGGTTGCGATTCCTTCATAGCACTCCAGGAATTCCTTGTAGGTTCGGAATCCGCGCAGCATCATGTCACGGATGATCAATAACGACCAGCGATCGCCCAACATCTCCACCGAGGCATTCAGGGGACACTGCGATCTCCGCTTGGCCGGCATGTTTTCCACAGTAACATAACTTAACTTGCATTTTACAAGTAACTTGTGTAAAGTTTCACGCGCGTACGGAGGAAGCAAGGATGAGCAAGGTACGAGTATTGGTAGGGACACGCAAGGGCGCGTTCGTTCTGACGGCGGACGGCAAGCGCGAAAAATGGAATGTCAGCGGCCCTCATTTTGCAGGCTGGGAAATGTATCACCTCAAAGGATCGCTCGCTGATCCCAATCGCATTTACGCGTCGCAGACGAGCGGCTGGTTTGGACAGTTGATTCAGCGTTCGGAGGACGGCGGCAAAACTTGGCATCAGCCGGGAAAACCCGCTGGGGAACCGCCCGCACCTGGTCCTCCGAAAAGCGAGAGCAACAAATTCGCCTACGACGCGGCTGCGAAGCCGCTGACCACGCATCAGTGGTACGACGGAACACAACATCCCTGGGAATTCAAGCGCGTGTGGCATCTGGAACCATCGCTCACCGATCCCGACACGGTTTACGCCGGAGTCGAAGATGCCGCCATCTTCCGCTCGACCGACGGCGGAGAGAACTGGAAGGAACTCCCCGGCTTGCGCGGCCATGGCACTGGCCCTAAATGGCAGCCGGGCGCGGGCGGCTTGTGTCTGCACACCATCATTCTCGATCCCAGCAATCCGCAGCGGATTTGGATTGCCATCTCGGCGGCGGGCGCCTTCCGCACCGACGATGGCGGGAAGAATTGGAAGCCGATCAACCGCGGACTGCGCTCGCAATATATCCCGGATCAAGATGCGGAGGTCGGCCACTGCGTGCACCATATCGCCATGAATCCCAAGCGTCCCGGCATACTCTTTATGCAAAAACATTGGGACGTGTTGCGCTCGGACGACGCCGGCGACAACTGGAAAGAAGTCAGTGGCAACCTGCCCACCGACTTCGGCTTCGCGATTGACGTTCACGCCCACGAGCCGGAAACAATTTACGTAGTCCCTATCAAGAGTGACGGTGAGCACTTTGTGCCCGAGGGAAAGCTACGCGTCTACCGCAGCCGCGCCGGCGGAAACGAATGGGAGGCGCTCACCAAAGGCCTGCCGCAAAAAGATTGCTACGTGAACGTGCTGCGCGATGCCATGGCCGTGGACACGCTAGACAAGTGCGGCATCTACTTCGGCACCAGCGGCGGTCAAGTGTACGCATCGGCCGATGCGGGAGACAGTTGGAGTCCGATTGTGCGGGATCTTCCGGCGGTGCTTTCGGTCGAGGTGCAGACGCTGGGATGATCAACGCGCACCCGGGTGCTTGATGTTTTGGAAGGGCACGGCTTCAGCCGTGCCGTCCGGTCTAATAAGGACAGGGCTCTAGCCCCTGGGGCCTGCTCGTCAAAGCGGAGAAACATTCGCGCGAAGTTACACTGCCAGCGCCCAAGTCTCCAAAGTCGCGAGACGCGGGGCACCCCCTGTAGAATACTTTTCGAACAGGAAGGTCCCCATGACATCGATTGCACCATGGCTGTCGGTTCGAAATAGCGCGCGAGCCGTTGACTTCTACAAGTCCGCGTTCGGAGCGCTTGAGGCATTTCGCCTAGAAGGGCCTGACGGAAGCGTGGTAGCAAGGCTTTCCGTGGACGGCGCGGAGTTTTGGCTCAGCGACGAATCGCCCGACCATGGCAACTTCAGTCCTGAGTCTCTCGGTGGCGCCACGGTTCGAATCATCTTGACGGTGGACGATCCGGATGCTGTTTTTCTTCGGGCGCGAAAAGCTGGCGCGAAAGAGGTCTACCCGGTAGGAGAGGAGCATGGCTGGAGATTGGGTCGCGTAGTCGATCCTTTCGGTCATCACTGGGAGATTGGCCGTGAGCTCGCCGCGTAGTGTCTGGGAGTTCTAATTCGATGGCTTCTAATATGATCCGCGTAATCATCCCGCAACATCTTCGGACCCTGGCGCACGTCGGCGGTGAGGTCACACTCGAAGTGGAAGGCCAGATCACACAGCGTTCCGTGCTCGACGCGCTTGAGGCGCGATATCCCATGCTGCGTGGAACCATCCGCGACCAGGTCACGCAACAGCGCCGCGCCTTCTTGCGGTTCTTCGCCTGTGAGGAAGACTTGTCCCACGAGCCGGCGGACGCCCCTCTCCCCGACGCGGTAGCATCCGGCAAAGAGCCTTTTATCGTGATCGGCGCCATCGCCGGCGGTTAAATAGTGAGTATGGCTGCAACCTTCCCGTATTATTCATAATTGAAATTCCTCACCGAAGATCAAGGAATGCCGAATGGCCAATCTGCTGGCGACCAAACCGATCAGCACAATCTTTAACGAAGCGCGAGAAACTGACGAACATTGTCTGAAGCGTGCACTGGGTCCCAGCAACCTGGTTGCTCTTGGGATTGGCGCTATCATCGGCACCGGAATTTTTGTTATCACTGGAACCGCCACGGCGCAGCATGCCGGGCCGGCCGTGATTCTGTCTTTCATCTTCGCCGCAATCGGCTGTGTCTTTGCCGGTCTTTGTTACGCCGAATTCTCTTCAATGATTCCGGTTGCCGGCTCGGCCTACACCTATGGCTATGCCACGCTAGGAGAGATATTCGCCTGGATCATCGGCTGGGACCTGGTGCTGGAGTACGCTTTCGGCGCCGCCTCGGTGGCTTCCGGCTGGAGCGGATACTTCATTAGTTTGCTCGGCGATTTCGGAATCAAATTGCCGGCTTCGATTGCAGGCACGCGCTGGGACGAGTTCATTTTCTACAACAATCACTGGGAGAACGCGGCCAGGATCATTCCCAAGCTCAAAGTGCTCGGAATCGATCCTGCAACTCTGCTCCACACCTATGGCGCATTTAACTTGCTGGGCTTTTTGGCGATCGTGTTTTGCACTCTGGTGCTGGTGATCGGAATCAAGGAGTCGGCGAATTTCAATACTGCGATTGTGGCCATCAAAGTAGCCGTCCTGATAATTTTCGTCGGCATCGGCAGCCGTTACCTGCTCGAACATCCGGGATTGATGGCGGCCAACTGGCATCCCTTCATTCCACCGAACAATGGTTTCGGGAAATTCGGTATGTCGGGAATTTTCCGGGCAGCGGGAATTATTTTCTTCGCTTACATCGGCTTTGATGCCGTCTCCACCGCGGCGCAGGAAGCCAAGAACCCTGGAAAGGATATGCCTATCGGAATTCTAGGTTCTCTGGCCATCTGCACCGTCCTCTATATCCTGGTCGCGGGAGTGCTGACCGCTCTGGTGAATTATCGATACCTGAACGTACCGGATCCGCTGGCCATTGGCATCGACTCCACCGGCGTTCGTTGGGGCAGTTTATTGGTGAAGCTTGGCGCCCTCATGGGCCTGACCAGCACAATTGTGGTCATGTTGCTGGGACAGTCTCGAGTATTTTTCTCTATGTCGCGGGATGGTTTGTTGCCCGGCCTGTTCCGGGCCGTCCATCCACGCTTCCGAACGCCCTGGATTTCTACGTCGACGGTCGGGCTTTTCGTTGCCGTGCTAGCCGCGTCCCTGCCTATCAATGTACTCGCGGAAATGGTGAGCATAGGCACTCTGCTCGCATTCGTCATCGTTTGCGCGGGTGTATGGATCATCCGCCGGCGCAGGCCCGACTTGGAGCGGCCGTTCCGAACACCGCTGGTGCCGTTGGTGCCAATCCTCGGAATCATAACTTCGTTGGCGATGATGTTGAGCCTGACCGGGATCACTTGGATCCGGTTGGGAGTCTGGCTCGTCGTTGGGATGGTGATTTATTTCAGCTACGGCGTTCATCACAGCCGCGTGCAGCGGCAGAGCGACCCAAGTCAGAAGGTAGAAGCCGGGATGCGGAATTGACTACCCATCGTTCTTTAGTAAAGTCCTGCGGCGTTGTCATGCAGATAGCCATGCGCCATTTTCAGCGCCTGCGTCTCGTTCACCTCTCCCATCGAGATCATTTCTGCTAAAGCCGCGGCTAAGGCGGTGCGCGCGGATTGCACGCCCAACCAATAACTTTCCTCGGCTCCCAAGGTTTCGTTGTAAGGAAATGAATCCGTGCCGAAAGTGATTTTGTCAGGGAACGTTTCCAGCCATTGCTTCAGCGAGGGCTTGAATTCTGATGGATACATATAAATTTCCATCAGTGACGAATCCAGGTAAACATTTTTCAACGCTGCCAGCCAAATCGCTTCGCGCTCGTAGGGATAACCGCCGTGGATCAACACGAAGGTGACCTTGGAATAACGCGGGTCGCGAAGAATATTCTCCAGGTTCATGACGTTGCCTTCGAAGAGGTTGAAGTAATCGCCAATCCCCACCGCGGTATGAATGTGAACCGGAAGATGCAGCCTGGCGCCTTCCTGAATCAGAAAGCGGAAAATGTAATCCTGAAAGATACGATAGTCATCGGAACCAGGCACACCTCCCTGGACGTACCGTTTGTAAATCGCCGCGGCCTGCTCGCGAGTAGGATCGCCGAACTTCATCGGACGGAAGTATGCCACTTCAAACTTCATAGCGATCCCACCCTTTTTCTTGTTGTCTTCCAGTGTGCGACTCGCAAACGCCAGATAGCCTCCAAAGTCTGGCGGCAATTTGCTGACGCCTTCCTGCTGCATCCAGCGCCGCAACATTTTTTCTTGCAGTGGGATGTACACCTCCTGGTCAGGATTGCGTGCACGCTGCTGCTGGTTGTCGAAAGGCCACATGAAAGCGTCGGCGAAAAACACCCAGGGGAAACGTTTGGGATCGAGGTAGTCGGCCATCATGGCGCGATTGGCCACTCCGCGTTCGATGTTCAGCTTATCGAGAATGTTGGAGAAGTAAGCTTTGCCCTGGGCGCTCTTGAGCTCTGCCTTTTTTTGAATCAGCCATTTGGCATGATCCGGCGAGAGATCATCATAGGGATATCCGAACAATGCTTTTGCGGCGGCCACGAGTTCTGGATTCGAATCACGTTCGCGCAGCGCCGCACTTCCCGGCGGCGCAGCCATGGCATCCACATCAGGATCGTCAAAGAATCCCGGATGGGCGTGATGATCGAAGATTGCAATCTTTTCGATCTGCGGCAGAATGCGCTCATAGATCTGCTGTACGTCTGGGCCCGGCAAGGGACGAGCCTGTCCGAAGGATGCGATTGCAGTGCCTGACGCAATCACGACGCACAGCCATCTGCAAAGTTGCCTCATGTCTTGGACTCCTGGAAAAATCTGGAAGAACAACAATCAGTTCTACGCTCTTAGTTCGCGGTTCTTAGTTATCTGCTCGCGGGCATTCGTTGCCATTGCGAGGAAACCTGCAAAATCCGCTGAACCGCTTCCTGTAATGTGGCTGCCGAAGATGCAAAAGAAAAGCGGATGAAATCTTTGCCGTTAGGGCCGAATGCCGCGCCAGGAATTGCGGCAACCCCGCCTTCTTCCAGCATCACATGGCAAAGATCCTCGGCACTCCAACCAGTGTCATCAATCTTTACCCAGGTGTAGAAGGCGCCTTCGGGCGGAAGAGTACGAAATCCGAGCACCCGGTTCAGATCACGTACAAACTGCTCGCGACGTCGCGCAAACTCTGCCACCATCCGCGGCGTCGCACCTTCGCGATCTTTGAGAGCTTCGATGGCCGCATATTGAGTGAACTCAGCCACGCACGTGTAAGTGTTGACCGCTAGCATGGCGAGAGCTGGAACAATCCCTGGCGGAGCGACGGCATATCCCAAACGCCATCCCGTCATCGCAAAACTTTTAGAGAATCCGTCAATAATCAGCGTGCGCTCTTCCATCCCCGGATAGCTCATCATCGAGATGTAATTCCCGCCGTAGATGATGCGTGCATAAATCTCATCCGAAAGCACCAGCAAATCGTGTTCGACCGCCAACGCTGCCAGCCGTCGCTGCACCGGGTCGGTGTAAACCGTGCCCGTCGGATTCCCGGGCGAGTTCGTAATCAGTATTTTGCTGCGGGGAGTGATTTTCGCCGCAACTTCATCGGGATCGGGCTGAAAATGATTGTGCTCAGAAAGCTCAAACGGCACCGGAACGGCGCCCAGTCCCCGCGCAATGGACGCATACCCGGGAAAACCTGGGTCGGGATACAACACTTCATCCCCGGGATCGAGCAGCGCCATCATGGCCATGAAGAGCGCGATTTTGCAGCCGGGCGCGATAACTACGTTGTCCGGTGAGACATTCAGATTGCGGGTTTTGCGCAGATACTCGGCGAGCGCCTGCTGCAGAGCCGGCACACCAATCACAGGACAGTAACGATCCTTGCCTTCGCGCACCGCGCGATTCAAGGCTTCATGCACGCTCGCCGCAGGATGGAAATCCGGCTCGCCGAGTTCAAGGTGAATGATGGAACGACCTTGCTTCTCCAATTCTTTGGCTCGTGCGAAGACGGAGAGCGCTCCTTCGCCGCTCATCACCGACATTCGTGAAGCCAGTGGGCGCATTCAGACCTGCCCAGCGGAGATTTTTTCTGGTAGTGGAGTAAGCGGGATGCGAAGCGCGTCTACGAAACGTGGAAAAAACTGGAAAGCCGATGCCGTGGCAATGAGCTCGATGATTTGCTGGTCGTTGTACACACTCTGCAGTTTGGCGTAAAAGTCGTCATCGATCTGGTTGGCCGAGTGATGGAGCCGATCCGCGCAGCGCAACCCCACTTTTTCAGCTTCGGTGAACGGACCTCTCTCAAAATCGGACTTCATTGCCGCGATCTGCTGCTCGCTGGCACCCTTCTGCCTGGCAGAAATCGAATGCGCCGCCACAGCGTACGCGGAGCCCAACAAAACCGACATCCGCGTGGCGATCAGCTCTTTGTACCAGCCCGGCAGTGCACCGTCACTAAGAAGCGACTTAAGAAACGCGGCGAAGGTCAAAGCCAAATTTGGATGGTTGGCTACGGTCTTAAACATATTCGGCACAACGCCTCGCTGTGCCAGCAAGACGTCATACAAAGCCGCTAGTTCGGGCGAGATCTGATCCCGCTCGAGCATGGGAATCCGACTTTTAGGTTGATCTATCAGAACGAAAACCTTCCCGAAAGCTGAATCAGGCGCGGCGTGCCCTTGGTGCTGGTGATCGTCCCAAAGCCCAACCCGTTAAAGACATTGTTTGGACTGGCAAAAATGGGATGGTTCCAAATGTTAAAGAAATCAGCTGCGAACTTGAAATTGAGTTTCTCCGTAAAGCGAAAATTCTTGCCAAGAGATACATCCCAGTTCTGCTGAGATGGCCCGCGGAAAGTATTCCTCCGAAGGTTGCCGAAGCCTGTTTCTCCATTCGGCCCAACTGTGGGAGCGCCGCTAAATGCCGCGGGATCGAAGTAACCGTTGATTCGTTGATGTATGTCGCCGCTCGCCAGAGCGGAAGACATGGTAAATCCGGGATTCAACGTAGCGGTGCTGGTGCCGGGACTGCTCAGGTTGAAACCGGTTCCGCCGGCGGCGTCAATGATGGTAATCGGGGTTCCAGACTGAAAGGTCGTGATCCCGCTCAACGTCCAGCGACTCAACAACGCCCCCACCCAGCCTTCCGTTGCCGACAAGAAAGGGAGGTCCCAGTTGTAACTCATCACCAGCTGCTGAGTGCGATCAAAGTCCGCAGGACCATATGAATCACGCAAGTTAGTCTGGTCATTGATGGCGCTGTTGAACGCGGTGTTTCCAGTGGAAGTTGCGTCCAATGCCTTCGACCAGGTATAGGCGGCTTGGAAATACAGGGATTTGGAGAAGCGATGCGACGCCGTCATTTGCAGCGAGTGGTAATTGGACCAAGCATCGCTGGCGAAGATCTGATAGTTTTGCGTCGCGAGACCGAGAGCCCGCGAGCGCGCGTTGGCATTGAAGAAAGTGTTCTGGTTGATGGTGTACTGCGTCCCATCTTTGGCAGTGACGGTGACGGGATGAGTCCTGGCGTCAAACGGCTGAATCCCGTCACGCGTTTCCCTCAGGTGCGTGCCCTTCGTACCAACGTAGCCGACCTCAAGCACCCAGTTGAACGGCAATTGCCGTTGGATGCTCAGGTTCCACTGCTGTGTACTGGGGGATACGAAGTGGCGCGGCACTTCCAGCCCAAACAGATTGATGCTGTTGCCGCCGAAAACGCCAAACGGGTTGGGCTGCCCATTGTCGAACACGGAACATTGAGAAGTATCCGTGGTAGGCAAGCCGGTAGTGCAGTCCACGAATCCCAGGAATTGCGAATACACCGGGATGAATGCGGGATCGATCACACCACCCTGGGGCAATCGACCGGGGCCAACCGCGAAGACGTCCGCCATATCTCCGGGAGTACCGGTGGGCGTGGTAATCGGAAGTATCGGCGTGGTGAACGAGAGCTGGTCCACAGTTCCAACATCTTCCCGGACGTAGAAGAACCCGTATCCGCCGCGAATAGATGTGGTGTGATGGCCGAACAGGTCATAGGCAAATCCGATTCGCAGTCCCCAATTCGAGGCGTAACCATTCGCCATGGTGCTATCGCTGAGCGTTCCGGTGAAGCCAGGAACCCCCAGCTTGCCCACGCACTTGGGATAGACGAACGGCGTAATGCCTTGGTTGGCCAGCGCCGAAATTGTATTGCCGATGTGGCACAAATTGTCCTTGGCGGCGCCAAACAATTCCCAACGCAATCCAGCATTGACGGTTAAGTTCGGAGTTGCTTTGTAGTCATCCTGCACAAACAGTCCGAAGTCGTTGACCCGGTATTGGTGATTGGAAACACCACTGCCGCCGAAGGAAAATCCCGGCTGGCCAAGCAGGAAGTTCTGAAAATCTGAACAGCCCCCGATGGGAACACAGGGATCAGCCGGATTTCCAGCGTTCCCTGAAAGAGGAAAGAAGAACAACTGCCCATTGAAAGTCTGTGGAAAGTTCTTGTCCAGGTTTATGCGGTCGTATTCTCCACCGAAACGTACGACATGCTTTCCCGCAACATAGCTGGCCGTATCCAAAAAAGTATAGTTGTTCTGCAGTTGGCTCTGGTCCGCGCCCGGAGTCGGTCCCAGCTGGAAGGTGGAGAAGGTGAACTTGTAAATGGTTTTATAAAGATTGCTATTGGGACGGTTGATACCCAAATCGTCGACCGTCACTATGGGCTGATTAATAGAGACATTGTTGATGTGAACGAAGCCAAAACGGAACTCGTTTACCAGTCGCGCGCTGAACAAATGAGTTTCGGCAAGACTGAAAAAACGGTCTCGCACCGGCTGATCCAGCGGAAAGTTAAGGTCTGTCGGGCTGATGCTTCCACCCAGGGTCGCGGTCAGTCCGCCCGCGCCAAACGGAGTGATCGAACGGAAGTTGGAAAAGAAAAAGCGGCCAGAGAGTTTGTCGTTTCCTCGGCGGAAATCGCGGTCGTAGTTTGCGGTGAACTGATCATCGGTGTACTTGCCCGGTTTGCTGAGCACGAATGTTCCCGCGCAGGTTGGGCATGTGGCGCCAGACAATCCGGGAAATAAAAAACCGCTGGGATCATTGAATTGGTTGCTGTGAAAGTTGAGCAGCTTGAGCGCAACCGGATCGATGTTCGCCGCCGTCACATTGGGATCGCCGGGAAAGAATGTGTTGACCAGGGTCTGGGCGTACGCCGGCGTGCCCCGACCAACAGTCGGAAGTATGGGAAGAGTGGTGCTGATGATCGTGCCCGTCGAAAGGCCGCTGCGCTGGCGCGTTCCCTGATAGTTAAGGAAGAAAAAGCCGAGCTTGGCCTCTCGGCCCAGCGGACCGCCCAGGCTTCCGCCGTAAATGTTTTGCTTGATGTCCGGACGCTGATTCGGAAGGCCCGCCGCCAGCTGACTCCGCTTGTTGAAATACTCATTTGCGTCCAGGCTGGTATTGCGGAAAAATTCAAACAGACTTCCGTGAAAGTCCTTAGTGCCACTCTTCAGGATAGCGTTGATATTTCCCCCGCCATTCCGTCCTTGCGTGGCGTCGTAGAGACTGGTCTGGACCTTGAATTCCTGCACGACATCGGGGCTGGGGAGCGGAGTGTTAGTCAGTTCGGCAACGTTGTAGTCGGTCGCACTGATCCCTTCAATCAAATAATTATTGTTGTCCTCGCGCTGACCATTGACCTGAATGCGAACATCGCCGCGGCCGAGCTGGGCAGAGGCATTCAGTTCGCTCTGCGCGCCGGTGGAAAGGGTAAGCAGTTGCTGAAAATTCTGCGTAGCCAGCGGCAGGTTGCGGACATTGCGAGCTTCGATGGCCTGGCCGGTGGTCGCGGCAGTGGTGTCGACGTTCTGCACTTGCGCCTGCACTTCGACCTTTTCCTGCACCGACGAAGGACGCAAGTTGACCGTCAGGCGCGTGGTTTCAGTGACGCGCACGGCGATATCCGGAAATTTGCCTTCCCGGAATCCGGAACTGGTGACACTCACCGTATACGAACCGACCGGCAACAGAGTCGCCGTGAACGAGCCATTCGCGTCCGTCTTCAGAGTGCGGCTCAGCGCTCCAGTGTCCTGGTTGAGAATGCGGACGTCAGCTCCGGCGAGGACTGCGCCACTGGGATCCTCCACTGTGCCAGTGATCGCCCCCGTCGCCCCGCCCTGGCCCAGAGCATGCCCGATCAACGTCAATACCAAACCAACCCGGATCCATCTGCGTACGAACGTTGGCATACACTCCTCCCGATATCGATTCTGATATTTCAGAAAATCCGCCACCTACGTGCGCTGCTTAGAGAATTGCCGAAAGGAAGGCCTATCGAAGCTGACGCAACCCCACCCCTGCAGCGTAAGGCGAATAATTGGCTTGCTCGGATAAATTGGAGTGGGCATTCCATTTCTACAATTGCGTAGACTTCGCCCGCAAACAGGCGCCCGAGCCTCGAAGGATGCCCGCCAGATTACTTGAAATGAACAAGGTTGGCAAACCTGAAAAATGGTTCTTTCCCCGCATTGCTAATCGGGCAATCCCATACGCTTCAACAAGGGCCGAAAATCTGGGGTCTCCATGGAGGCACTTGTAGTCCGGATAGGAGTTCACAAGAGTGATGTCTCCGTTCCTTTCCTCGTAGGCTTTCTGAAGCCATTCCAGGGACTTCTCCTTATCGCCTACTCTCGCGTAGGCAGTCGCCAGGTCCAGCGATCCCGCTCCCCCATGCTCCTGCTCCCGCAGCGTTGCCTGAAGATTCTTCTGCCAGTAGCCGTTTGGGCCACCAGTACGAAATGCCGAAAGAAATTCAGCCGTCACCGCCGACGCCTGTTCCGGACTTTCGCCGCTCAGCAATGCGCCTCTCTGCACCTGTTCTATGGCCTCCCCATATTTCCCGATCTCGGTCAGGGCGGAAGCAAGAAAGAAGTGCGCAAGTGGGAATGTCGGATCGAGGTCGATCGTGTGCTGCAATTGCTGAACTGACTTCTGATAGTCCCCAGCCAGGAGATACGTCATGCCCATGTAATTGTTCAAAGGTGACGAAAGCGGGTCGAGTTCCAACGCCTTCTTCATCTCGGCGATGGCTTCCGCATGCCGACCCATCGGAGTGAGATAGCCGCCCGCGTAGTAAAGGTGAGCGTTGGCATAGTTGGGACTGAGCTCGATTGCCTTCAAAAAGTCTCGCTGGGCGCCTGGGAGATCAAAGTCGTAGTGCGACTTCACTTGGCCGAGAATCGCATGAGCTTCACCGAGCCGAGGATCCAGCACCAAAGCTTTGGTGGCTTGCTGCTTTGGCCTCCGGTGCGCTTTCCCTGGGGGTGAACACCCCGAGGTTGTTGCCCATGTTGTACGCATCGGCGAGGCCTACGTATGCCAACGCGAAATTTGGATCTTTTTCCATCGCCTGCTGAAAGAACTCAATGCTCTTCTTAATGCCAGCCCCAGTTCTCTGGTTCCAGTGATATCGGCCTTGCAGGTAAAGTTGATAGGCCTCGGAGTTGACCGTCGCGGATCTGGCGATTCGAGTTTCGTCGGCACTGTTCAAACGTAGCTTCAACTTGTCCAATATTGCTGAAGCCAGCTCATCCTGCGCTCGCGGGAGGTCGGAGATTGGATATCGGAACTGCCGGCCCCAGATTTGACTTCCATCGCTCACATTCACCAGTTCCGCGCTGATCATGACACCATCTGCTGGGTGCGAAATCCGGCCGCTCAGTACCGCCTGTACTTTCAAGTCTCTTCCTACGACCATCCCATACGCTTCAACAAGGCCGAAAATCTGGGGTCTCCATTATTGATCACACCTTCCGTGATTCCTTCGCTGATGTACTGGATTGACACATCTTTCGAATCGTCCTCGAAGGGCAACACTGCGATCGAGCGGCTTGGATTGAAATAAGCGGTGCGAACAAGAACCCATCCAAGCACCAAGATTGCTAGAGCCAGGATAGGAGTTGCTGCCCAAAGAAACCGAGCGACCTTTCCGAATCGCTTCGGTCGACTCGCAACCAATCGCTGCGAAACTGTGGAAGGGGTCGTCATTCGCCGGAGATCAACAGCAATCTCCTTAGCGGTCTGATAGCGGTCTTCGGGATCTTTCTCCAGACACTTCAGAATGATCTCTTCCAACTTAAGTGGAATTTTGGAATTGAGCTCGTGTGGAAGCGGAGGCGGACTGTTCAAGATGTCGTCTATGAGCTGTGGCGATATCTCTGCGGTGAATGGCCGGCGCCCGGTTGACATCTCGTACAGCACAACGCCCAACGCGTAGATGTCGGTGCGGGCGTCCACGTCTCGCCCGCGTAGCTGTTCGTTCAGACCGCGCGCAATTCAACGGCTTGACTTTTGCGCGGGTCGACGAGATCGGTTGTGCCCACCGCCGCGCTTGTGCAATTGGCGAGCGCGCGTCGAGCACGCTTCATTAAATTAAAATTTCATTACGCTTTCAGGAATCAAGGTCCCACCGACTCCGGATGAGTATTGCGAACTTATTGAAGAATAAGCCCTAAAACTGGTGGCGGCGGTTGGACTCGAACCAACGACCTACGGATTATGAGAACACAGCGGGATGTTGCGGCGTTATGAAAATTTTCTACTCTATTTGATTCTTGAGGCACATACAAGCCCGAAGGTCTTGTCGGAAGTTGATCCGTCTTGATCGATTCTGATTGTTGCATCATTACAATTTCATTACAACGCGAAGCTTCGCCACCCGGTTGCTTGCATTGAGCGGGTAGCACTTCAGTGCCCTATTCTTTGGCAGAAATTCAAAGGCAGCCAAACGCCCTTTTCCTCGACTGCTAGTAATGCCTCGGACTGCAGCATTACAGAGTTCGAACACGCTTTGCGAATGGTCAAGTACTTTCGTAATCTCCTGTTGTTATCGATTACGTAACATACTCGCCTTCGCATGGCAAACCTCCCCCAAGTTCTCCCGCCCCGACGCCCTACGCGAGTACATCTGGCAA
>WNGJ01000654.1_pt1 | contig 50217 bp, 48 predicted proteins | sample 5400611 | NCBI WGS metagenome assembly WNGJ01 (sample SAMN13153375, study PRJNA577476) | soil metagenome | isolation source: 40 cm soil or saprolite under Garry oak tree replicate 1 | place: USA:California | collected 2016-06-15 | reverse complement strand
TTGCGTACGTGGCAACCGGAGCACGTGGCTGGGACAGCATTCGCGGCGGCGGCGTGACGTGTCCGGAAGCTCTCGCCGTGCGACGGCGGTCGCCGGCGCGTGATGACGGCACCAATCCCCCGCCCCGCGCTCGAGGGGAACAGCCGCACCGCCACCCGCGGGGTCCCCGCGTGGCAGGCGAGGCAGCTCTCCTGCGTGTGACAGGTGCTGCACTGCTGTGGCGCGCTGCGCGCAACGGCGCCGTGCTCAGCCAGGAACGTCCCGGCCGCGTGCGTCGGCGGAGCCTGGAGACGCGCCTTGATCCCGAGCGAGCGGGGGTCGGCGGCGAGCGCCTGGACGGTCGGCTGCTCCGGGGCATCCACGTGACACTGTAGGCAGAAATCGCGCGCATGACAGGTCGCGCAGCTCGCTGCGACCGGGCTTTCGACCCTCGCTTGTGCGCCGTGACCCCGCCCGCCCGCGAAGCCGGCCTGTTTGTGAGCAGGTGGTGTTTCAAACGCTGCGACGTCCCGAACCGTCAGCCGCTCGGCTCGGGCGAGTGGCACGTGGCACGTCGTGCACGCACTGTCGGGCGCGGCGAGATGAGCGGTCCGGATGGCGTGGCAGTCGAGGCAGCGCTCCGCGACCGGCGGCTTCACGGCCATCCACGGAGCACCCTCATCCGAGTGGCAGTCCACGCACCCGACCACCGCTTGGCCGCGAGCCACAAGAGTCGCCGCGTGCTTGGCGTGCTCGAATGTCAGATTGTGTCGCGCTGGCTCGACGGGCGGCCGCCACGTGACGGCCTTCTGAATCTTGCCGTCGTGGCACGCCGCGCACGACGCCGGATCGGGCCACAGCGCCGCGCCGGCGCTCGCGGCACCCGCATGACAGGTGGTGCACGTGGGGAACAGCTTCTGGTGCTTCGGGTGATCGAAGCCGGACGCCGGCTGCTGAGCAGCGAGCGGGCTGGCAACCAGCAACGCCGCCAAGGCTCGGACCAGCAGGGGCACGCCATTGCTCGCTCGTTCCCATCCTGAAGGATCGGCTCGGCCAATCACTATCCTGAAGGACATTGTGCTCACCGGCTCTCGCCCCTGACGGGCATCCGCCGCACAGCAGGCGGGACGCCGGAGAGATCGGCGCTGCTGCCTAACAGCAGGATGGCGCGCGCGCTGACCCGCACCTGATCCCAGTTGAACGCCGCCGCGTCGGGGCGCTTCCGGTCTTCCACGTAACGGCCAGCGTCGATCTGCAGTCGCAGCCGGGACATTGCGCGGCACTCGGCCGAGAGCCCGTACGCCTTGAGGGACGACTCGTCGAACCGGAATTCGAGCGGGCGATCGAGCGTGGAGCCGTACACGCTGAGCGCCAGGAACTCGCCCGGTGTGAATGTGAGGGCGCCGACGAACCCCCGCGACGCCGCCCCGGGCCCGAACTCGGCGTGGTAGCCGCCGTCGACGGTCCAGCGAGCGGACGGCGTGACGGTGGTACCCCAGGCGAATCGCCAGCCGGACGTCTCGTACGTCACAAGCGGTGTCGACACGTCGGCGGCATCGAAGGCATATCTTTCGCCGCGGGCCCGCAGCCTGACCTTGGCGACGGGCGCGAACGAAACGGACCCCTCGACCGTGTGGTATGGCACCGGGCTGAACGCGCCCCAAATGGTCCACAGATCGAAGTGCGGGCGGTAGCGGCGCACGCCGAGGGTGGCGGTGACGCGGCCGCCTACCGGTAGAAACCCGAGCGCCGCTTCCGCGCTCCCCCACCAGCCGGCGGCGAGGTCGTAGTCGGCGCCGCCTGTGAGGGTCCAACCAGCGTAGGGACGGATCGCGACGTCCACGCCGGCGCGCTCCGAGACGAAATAATCGACGATGGGGTCGACCTCGCGCAGGTAGGTGGCCCGCACGTCGAAGCGCGACGTGGTCCAGTCTGCGCCCGCGCCCGCCACGAGCTGGCGCTGCTGCGGCTGGAAGTCATCGAGCGGATTCAACGCCGGGCTCGTGACGGGCAGTGCCACGCCGCGCGCCAGGCCCCAGCCGCCGTACGCTACGAGCTCGAGTCCACGCCGCGCGTCTCGCACAGTCACCCGCGCGCCGTCGAATCCCGCGAAGCCGAGCCGCGTGACGGTCGTCTGGCGGCCGACCTGTGCCGTGAGCCGCTCGCCGGCGTACTGGGCGTATCCTTCGAGCAGCTGCAGGTGGGAATCGGTCCCCGGCCAGTTGTCCCCGCTGCTCAGATCGCCGGCGACGCGAGCGGTGGCACGGATGCTCAGGCCCGGGAGACCGAGGCCCCAAAGCGTAACGTCCGCTGTCGTGGTAATCGGCGCGGCGTGCACCGCCGGCCCGGGCCGGAAGTACGTGCAGTAGGCGCTTCCGCTCAGGCAGGTGACGGCGAAGCCGTCCGGCGTGGTCGGTCCTCCGCTCGGGCCCGGGACCGTGTCGCTGGCCGGGATGCTGTCGGGCGTAATCCCGCGAAACGCGACCGTCTGCGCCCGCGTCTCGAGTCGCAGGCGATAGCCCTGGGCGCGCGCCGCGGCGGGAAGCACGGCGAGGGCGAGCGCGGCGAGCGCGCCGGCACCGCGGCTCACGATCCGGCCACCGGTTTGCGCAGGTGATCGCGGAACCGGTCGGGTGACGATCCGAAGTGGCACAGTGTGCACTCCCGGTCCGGATAGTGGTCCCGCTGCTTCGCATGGCAGGTGACGCACAGCGCCCGGTCGGGCACGAGCCGCGCCACGATCGCCGGCGTATGACATGCGTCGCACGCCACGTGCGCCTCGACCGGCGGCGCGTGCGCGGTGCGGCGCTCGGCGGCGTCGCCCGTGTGGCAGGCGCTGCACTGCTTTCCGCCCGCGTGGTGGTCGTCGTGGCATGCCGCACAAGCCGCCGCCTTCGACTCGGGGTCGAGGCTGACGGGGGTGGTGTGACACGCGACGCACTTCACGGTCCGGTGGGTAGCGTGATCGAACCGCGCGGCGTGCCGGCGTTCCGGGTGCGCTGCCACCGTGACCCGCACCGCCACCGACTCGGGACGCACCAGCGCCGCCGGCTGGTGACACACCGCGCAGTCGTTCGTTTGCGGAGCCTGGTGGTGGCAGATCTGACAGCCGCGGGGAGGCTGGAAGGTTAGCCGACCGTGCTCGCGCTGGGACGCGTGGCAGGTGATACAGGAGAGCTTCTTATGGCGGTCGTGCGGGAAGGTGTCGACCGCGGCGAGAGTGCCGCCGCGCGGGGCCTCCCCCGGCGGCGGATCGTCAAAAAAAGGTCCGTCTCCCTTGCCCTTCGGGGGCCTCAACGAGATGCGCCGCAACGCCTTGGTCGTATCGAACGGCAGGGGTGGGCTCAGCCTGCGCCCGGCGCGCCGCTGTTTCACCGCCGCGTGGCACCCGGCGCAGTCGCTCGCATCCACCTTGGCCTGGTGGGGTTGGTGGCAGAGGGTGCATTCGTCGCTGATGGCGCCGTGGTTCTTGCCGATGTGGAACGGTTCGGAGCGCCAGTCGGCGTGGCACTTGGCGGACGCGCACGTCTGCCCAGCTTCCACGGGCTGCGTCTGGGTGTGCGGGTTGTGGCACATCCCGCAGGTGCCGCGGTGCGGGTCGCGCGCCGGGTCGAATTCGGCGAGGGCCACCTGCATCTCGTGACACGACAAGCACTGCTTCATCGCCGGGACCAGTGTGCCGCGCGCCGAGTCGCGCGTCGCCAACGCCGGCACCTCCGCGGTGAAGCGGTGACACATGATGCAATGGAGGTCGGTCTGGCCGCGCATCTTGGCGAGCTTGATCTGGACGTTGACGTGGCAGCCGGATTGCGCGCAGGTCGAATCCACGGGCAGGAAGCGGTGCACCTCGAGCCCGTGGCAGGTTACGCACTGCACGTGCTTGAGGGCGCTCGAATCGGATTCGAGGTGCGTGCGGTGGCCGGCGGTGGACGCGATGCGCTGCCACGTCTCCTTGGCGTCGCCGCGAACGTGACAGTTGGCGCAGATGCGGGTCGGCACTTTGGCGTGCTTGCCGATCTCCTTCGGGCGCTCAGCCACCCACAAGTAGAGCTGTCGCATGTTGGCGAACATCGACTGCTGGTGGCACGAGTGACACGAGAGGGAATCGTGCTTGGACCCGGCGAAGCGCTGGAACGGCACCTTCATCACGTGGCAGCCGGTGCAGAAGCCATTGTTGTGTTGCATGTAGCCGTAGCCGACCACGCCGAAGGCGCCGAAGCCGAGCACGATCGCCGCGGCCCCGGCGGCAAGCCCGATCTTGACCCCCCGCCGGCGCGTGAACACCCACTGTACGATCACGGCGCGATGCCGCCACAGGAGCAGGAGCACCGCCGCGGCGACGATGACTCCCACGATGAACCCGACGATCTGGAACCACTGGGGAAGATTGAAGAAGAACCGCAGCACCGCAGCGACGCCGCCCGGCAGTGGGGGGGGACCGACGGCGATCTGCTGGAGGGTCAGCATGTCGGTCCCTCTACGTTATCGGTAAACAGGGGCCCCGGGAACCACCGGGTTCCGGGGCCCAGGGCCGCCGCTCGCGGGCAAGTCTGAACGAAGGTCTCGCGACCCCGCTACCTCTGGCCCGCGCGCATCCTGAGTGCTGGCGGCGGAGTCGCCTGCACCTGGAGATTGCGCGCCGGCGGCGAGGGCAACGCATACGTCGAGTGCAGCGCCGCGATCGAGGACGTGAGCAGCGCCTCGAGCAGGAACGGGTTGTGCACGCCATTCCCGGACGCCATGTGCGTCGCGAAGCCCTTCCCCAACACTGTGCCGTTCAGGAAGAATTGACGGTCGTCCGTTGCGGCGAGCGCGGCGTTGAAGAGCGCCCCCTTGGCGACCGTGGTGGTCGTGCTCCCGAAGTCGATCTGGGCGGAATCGGCCGCCGTGGCTCCGGACCGCTGCGCCCGCGCGACCAGCTGGGGCAGCAAGCCGGGTTCGATCGAGTCGATCACGCCGTTCTTGTTCGTATCCGCCCAGATCTGGTCAAGCAGGTTGTCGAGCCGTCCTTTGAACGTGAGATACGCGGAACGCGCGACCGCGGCGGTGGCATGACAACCGCTGTTCGAGCACGCCACGAAGCTGCGCACCGTGTCCGCCGGCGCAGCCGTCGCGCAGGGGACGGGGACGCCGGTGCTCGCTTTGGTGCACGGAATGGCTTCAAACAGGTGGCCGACGCTGTTCTGTATGAGGACACCGTTCGCATCGGTGATCGTAGTGAACGCCACGTGACAGGTCGCGCACAGCCGTGTGTTCGCCGCGGAGCCGTGGCTGCTCACGATCTGGTTCGTGTCATAGGTGAAGTTGGGTGGAATCCACCCGACGTTCTGCCCGATCACCAGCAAGCCCTGCGCGCCGTGTGCCCCACGGGCCGGCGAGCCGACCGCGGCTCTGCCCCAGGGCGGAGTCCCACTGCGGGAGTGACACTTGATGCAGAGGTTGTCGGTCGTGGGATCCGAGATCGATGCGCGCAGTTGTCCGGAGTACGGGGTCGCCCCGTGCGGGTCGTGACACACGATGCACACGATGCGCTGATGGGTCGTGTCACTCTTTTCCACGTAGTTTGTCGTCACGCCGAACTTTACGGCCAGCGCCGCTTTCCCCTCGTGGCACGGGGCACAGCTCGCGTTCGCGGCGGCGTGGGAGAAAGCGGGACCGGAGCCGTGCGCGGACCCAACCCATTGATCCACGAACGGCTCGTGGGTTCCGGTGTGGCACCCGCCGCACCCGTTCGTGATCCCCGTGTCGACGTGCATCGCGGCGAGCGGCGCGTTCGTGGCGAGCGGATTCTGCGCATGGGTGAATCCGGGCCCATGACAGCTTTCGCACTGCACATCCTGGTAGCTCGCATCCGGCACGAGATTATAGCCGGCAGCGTGGCCGACGCTGTTGCCGAGCTGCGAAACCGAATGGCAGCCGTTGCATGAGGCCTGCGCGTGGCCCGAGCCTTGCAAATCGACCCACGCCGACGCGTGCTTGGTTCCTTTCCAGGACGCCTGCACGCCGACGTGGCAGTTGCCGCAGTTGGTTTGCTTGTCGCTGACCGTGAAGTAGCCGAGGAACCCGTTGGCGGCATCCTGGGGCGCGTTGAACGGGCGTACGAGGTATTGGATCTTCTCCGTGGTACAGGCACCGAGCAGCACTACGACGAAGCCAACTGCACGAAGGTATCTCATGGCCCGCACTCCTCGTCGCCGAACGTCGGCAGGAACGTTTGCGCTGTCCTGCTCAGCTGTCAACCGATCGTCTTCATGGTTTCTTCATCTGGCCCCCGGTCTGCAGGTAGTAGAGGATGTCCTCCGTCTGCTGGCCCGCCGGCGGCGCGACCCGCATCCGCTCCATGTTCCGCTCCATGCGCGCGAACACGATCGCCCAGTCCTGCTTCGAGTGGACCCGCGGATCGGGGAGCGCGTGGCAGCGGCTGCAGATCAGGGCGAACGCTTCGCGCCCGCGGCCTGCCGGCAGAAGGAGCCGCTCACCTTGAGCGCATTGACCGGAAGAACATCGGGACTAGCCGACCTTCGCCGGCCGTCCCCGGATCGCGTCGCGCACCTTGGCCGCTGTGCTCGGACTGATCACCCGCAGCACGAGATAGCAGGCATACCCGAGACCCGCGAGCACCAGGACCGTGATCGCCAGCCCGATGAGCGTGCCCAGAATGCCCAACGCGAGCTTCAGGACCAGCCAGACGGCCACCGCGAACAACGCAAAGCCGAGAATCCTCCGCATCATCGCACCCCTCCTGCCGGTTGACCCGCCTCGACACGGCCCGCGAACTCCCGCGCGAACGCACGGAGATCGTCCCAGTCCGTGTACTCATAGTCGGGCGTCGTGTCCGTATCGCCTTCAGCTTTGGCCACGACCCGCTTCATGACCCATTTCTTCAACCAGTTGTACTGGGTGTACGGCACCGCCCCGGCGACTATCCGTGACATGAGCGGCCGCCATCCGCTGCGACGCAAAAACCGCTGCACGATCTCCTGGACTTCTTGCCGAGCTTCGGGGCGCTGCTCCAGAATCCCGAGGCACACCGATACGAAGGCGCTCGGCCGGCGATTGAGCTGCTCAACATTCCGGCGAACCCAGCGCTTGACCGCGCGCTGAAAATTGCCGATGTGAATCGAGCCCGCGATGACGACACCGTCGTAGCCCTCCGGACGGACATCCGGGGAGACATGCTGGGTGTCGATCACATCGACGCAACTCCCCTCCCACCTGAGGACGCCCCCTAGGGCCGCCGCGATCTTGCGCGTGTGACCGTCGGTGGTGCCGTACACGATCAGGACTCGAGACATGCCGTTAAGGTGAAGATGGATGTCTAAAGCGACGCTGAAACCGCGCTGAGCTTTGCATCATGAGCCTTGAGCCACCCTTCATCTCGTCTTGGGATCGCCTTCAGTCTCGCGCCCCTAGACTGGGGTCATGACACGTGAACACGGTAGACTGATCAATCGCTTCATGCCGCATGCGGACATCCGGGAGCGCCATGAGACATTGGTGCGCGCGCCGGCCGACGTGGTCTTCGACGTCGCACAGCACTTCGACGTCCAGTCCATCCCCATCATCCGCGCCCTCTTCTGGCTGCGCGCGCAGCTGCTCGGCGCCGCGAAGCCGCCGGCGGATTTGTTCGCCCAGGGACTGCTGGCCGAGACTCAAGCGTTGGGTTGGGGCGTCCTCGCCTACCGCCCAGGGCGTGAGCTGATCATGGGCGCAGCCACCCAGCCGTGGAAGGCCGATGTCAGGTTTACGTCCATCCCGCGGGACCGCTTCACGCAGTTCGCCGGACCTGATTTGGTGAAAATCGTCTGGACGCTCGAGGCCGAGCCACTCGGCCCCGCACTCACACGGTTCCGTACCGAGGTTCGCGTGCTCGCGACCGACGACGCGGCGCGCAAGAAGTTCCGGCGCTACTGGCGCATGTTCGGAATGGGAATCGTCCTGATCCGCTGGCTGCTGCTACCGGCGCTGCGCCGCGAGGCGGAGCGGCGGGCGTCCGTTTTACCGGCATCCCTCGATGAGACAGCCATGCCAACCAAACGCCACTTCTCCGCCGATGAGGCCCGGGTGATCGGAACCCGCGCAGGCATCGACTGGGACAAGATCGATCTCGCGCAATTCCGTCGCGGGCTCGAGGTAGAGCTCGAGCACGGCGCCCACGACCCACAAACCAACGTGACCAACGACGACCTCGACCTGACGGCGAAGATCGCGTGGGCGCATCTCAAGGAGATCCCGGATTACTACTCGCGGCTGGACGCGATGGAGGCCGCAGTCGTCTGAGAACGCTCAGGCTGTGCCCGCGCTGACTCGGAGCGCGCAGCTACACCTCATGGTCGCGGCCTCGGGGAGGCGGGGCAGGAGGTGGTAGTACATGGCCACGAGCATCGGCACGAGAACGAGCGTGTTGTAGAACAGGTGCAGCTCGACGCGCGGGATCCACAGCTGCACGATGCTGATCGGGACTGGCGAGCCGAACAGGTTGTGCCCCGCAATGGCTTGGCCCTGGAGCAGGGCGTGCTCGATGTGGTGCCAGAATTGAATCACGAGCGCCGCCAGCCACCACGTGCGTGACCGGCCGACGAAGCCCGGCAACAGCATCCAGATCCCGACCAGCATGATCACCGCATACCCGTAGTGCAACACCTCCGAGTGCACGAGCCAGGGGAACCACTGGCCCAACATGCCCCGCGCTTCATGCACCGGCCAGTGGAGCACGTACACCTGATACGCCTGGAACAGGTGCTCGGCGAAATGCACGAGCACGATCACCATGAAGATCTGCAGACTACGCCGGTGCCACGGGCCATTGAGCCGTGACATGAAAGATGGTCTTGCAGGCGAGTCACTCATGTGCCTTCCCTGGACCTGGATGGGCAGGTGCCGTGGCTCACCCAACGGACCCGCGTTGCAAAGATGAGCCCTGAGAACTCGGAGCGCTAGCGGAGCACAATGGCCCGCTCGCGCCCGGCATCACCCGTGAATTCGGGCCCACAAAGAGGAGCTGGCCATGCAAGGGTGCCAGCGAAAGCGACTTGAGGAGGCACGCGCGTGGTCGACATGCTGCCCGGGGACCAGCTGCCAAGGATTTGCTGAAGCGGTCTTCACGGTCGGTTACGCCTGGCTTCACGCGCCCGCCGCGATCTTGGGTACGAAGCCTTTCAGGGTGGAGCCATGAAAACCACGAACATCGGCGGCGCGGATACCGCCATCCGGGCGGTGTTGGGGATCCTGTTCATGGTGTGGGCCGCGGTCGTCGTGGACTCGCATCCCTTCCTGGCGTTCGGTGCGGCGCTCGTCACGACCGTCATCCTCGCCACGGCGATCGCCGGGGCGTGCCCGCTGTACACGGCACTCGGCCTCGACACGCACGCGCGCCCACGGCCGCAGCCCCAGCCGCGGCCGCGAATCGACGTGCGGCGCGAGCCGGCGCAACAGCTGCGATAAACGCCGGCTCATAACGACGAAGCGGTCTGAAAGACCGGTTCAGAAAAGCTTCATGTTCCCTGGAAGCTCCCGCCCTGGCGGGCTCCCCGCTCGCGCGTCAGCTTTGGGCCACTGACCCGAGGGGCGGTGCACAATGAGCCAGCCAGCCAGGGGTGAGCCCGGGGCCCAAGCGGCGACGCGGGTGGCGAAGGCCAGCTACGAGCGGTGCTGCGCTGAGCCCGGCTTCTTGCGCGCCTTCTACGACGACTTCTTCGCCCGCTGTCCCGAGGCGAAGCCGCGGTTTGCCCGCACCGACTTCGAGCGCCAGAACAAATTGCTGCGGCACGCGTTCAGCCTGTTGCTCCTCTTCCCGAACGAGCCGCGCACGGAGCCAGGGCTGCTCACGCGGGTTGCCGAGCGGCACAGCCGCCGCGATCTCGACATCCCGCCGGCCCTGTATGGACCCTTCCTCGACAGCCTGATTGCGACGGTGGAGCGCTGCGACCCCAAGTTCAGCCCCGCAGTCGAACGAGCCTGGCGGGAGACGCTGGCCCCGGGTGTGGCCTACATGCAGTCGAAGTACTGACCGTCCCCGACGTCGTTGACGCTGGGTTGAAGGTCGGCGTGCATCATGCGGTCGCCATGCAAAGGCGCCGACGCTATGTTCCGGGCATGGGCGACACCCTGCTCATGACCGCAGACGAGCTGCTGCGGCTGAACCTGCCCGACAAGCGCACCGAGCTGATTCGCGGCAAGCTCGTCGTCCGGGATCCCGGTGGCGCGCGGCACGGCGCCGTCGCCAATCGCCTCGCATACCGGATCACGGCTCACGTCGAGGCCCATGACCTGGGGCGGGTCTACGCGGCTGAGACGGGCTTCAAGATCGAGTCGGATCCCGACACGGTGAGGGCGCCGGACGTCGCCTTCATTGCGCAGGGCCGCGTGCCGGAAGTCGAGCCACGAGGCTATCCCGGTTGGGCGCCGGACCTCGCCGTGGAGGTCCTGGCCCACGACGATCATCCCGCGGAAACGCTCGAGAAGGTAGCCCAGTGGTTGAAGGCCGGAGTCCGGCTAGTATGGGTGGTCGACTCGGAGCAGCGGACCGCCCGGGTCTATCGGGCCGACGGGAGCGAAGCGCTGCTCGACCCCAACGAGACGTTGGACGGCGAGGACGTACTGCCCGGCTTCCGCTGCCCGCTCGTGGATCTGTGGTGAAACCGGTCAGCATCATCTCACGCGGAGGGCGTTGAGGATCACCGCCGCGTCGAGCGCTTCCTGCATCACCGCGCTGACCGCTGGGCTCACGAGACCAAAGCTCGCCACCACCATCAGCGCGAAGCTCACGCCCAGCCCCACACCGATGCTCTGCAGCGCGATGTGGCGCATCCGCCGGCTGAAAGCCACCGCGTCGCCCACCCGCGAAATGTCGTGCCGCCCCCCGCGACGAGCGTCGCGAGGAAGATCCACTGTCCGACCTGGGGAGCGCCGACGACTAAGCGGGCCGCGAGCCCAGTGACGAGCCCGGCGCCCACCAGCACGGGAAGGGGATACAGCTTGAGCATGCGTCGCATCAACGTTTCCCCTTTCCCGTCTCCCCTTTCCCGATGTTCAGAACGGTGTATAGCCCGGCGACCCGAACCGCTGCATGTGCAGATGCGACCACAGCGGGTAGGCGTAGGCGATCAGCACGAGCGCCACCGCTACCAGCGTCCAGAGTCCGTAGCGGTCGAGCAGCGTGGCCTTCGGGCTCGACGGCTCCAGCGGCTCGGCCCACTCGATCGGCTCCGGCTCGCGCTTCCGCCCGGCGAGCCCCGTTCCGAGCATGACGAGCATGAAGAACCCGGCGCTGGCAAACAGGAACAACCCGCCTACCGCGGAGATCCCGGTGAGCCCCCGCCACGCCTGCGCCGCCGCCGCGCCGCCGTACGTCGCGTCGTAGATCCGACGGGGCATCCCCATCAGGCCGGTGATGTGGTTTGAGATCGAGAACAGCACCATGCCGACGAACCACAGATACGGCTGCACCTTCGCCAGCAGTCCGAGCTCGAGCTCACGTCCAGTCAACCGCGGCAGCAACCAGTACGCCGTCCCCATGAAAGTCAGTGCCGTTGCGCTGCCCACCGTCAGATGGAAATGTCCCTGAATCCAGGCGGTGTTGTGCACCACGGCGTTCATCCCGTATGCCGCGTTGATCGCGCCGCCGATTCCTCCTACCGCGAACAGCAGCATCGACAGCAGGACGCTCGCCACCAGCGGGTCCCCCCACGGGAGTCGCTTGAGCCAGTCGAGCAGTCCCGTTGCGCCGTGCATCCGCCCCGCGACCTCGAGCGACGCCGTCACCGTGAACGCCGTCACGAAGCTGGGAAACAGGATCCCGAAGGTGAGGATGGCGTGGAACAGCTTCCACGCGGCGGGAATCCCCGGGTCCATGAACTGGTGATGGAAGCCCACGGGCGTGGACAAGATGATGAACAGCACGAACACGAGGCGCGCCAGCGGGTCGCTGAACAACTTCCCCCCGGCAACCCTCGGCAACACCGTGTACCACACCACGTAAGCCGGCAGCAGCCAGAAGTAGACGAGCGGGTGGCCGAAGTACCAGAACAGCATCCGGGCGAGCTCGGGATCGACCGTCTTGGTGAAGCCAAGCGACCACGGAATCAGCAAGAACAGCATTTCCGCCGCCACCCCCACGGTGGCGATCAGCCACACGATCACCGTGGCGAGCGTCCCGTGCAACGCGAGCGGCGCGGGCTGACCCACATGCTCCCGCTTCCAGAGGAGGTAGCTGCGGATCACCACGAAGCCCCAGATCCACGACCCGACCACGAGCAGGGTCGCCCCAATGTAGAACGCCGGATGCGCCTTGAGCGGAGGATAGAAGGTGTACAGGACCGTGGCCTTCCCCGAGAGGATCGCCGCGACCGCCGCGAGCGTCCCCGCGAGCGCCACCCAGAAGCCCGTCCACGCGAGGCCGCGGTGCGGGACAGGACGACCCAGCGTCCGCTCGGCCACGACGTAGCCGAACGCCATGATGAAGAACGTCGTGAACACCAACGCCATCAGCGTGCCATGTGCCGTGACCGAGAGGTAGTACATCTTGGCCGAACGCCACGGCAGCTCGAGTGCCGCGCGCGACAGTGCCTGCATGAACGCCATCGCGGAAGCGACGCCGAACGCCAGGATCGCAACCCACAGGTTCGCGACGGCGAGCCGACTGGAGCGGATCATGGCCGTGCCTCCTCCACGATCAGCCTGGCGGACATGAGGTGATGGCTCAGTCCACAGTACTCGTTGCACACGATCAGATACTCGCCCTGCTGCCGGAATGTCGTGGTGAACTGGCTGACGTAGCCCGGGACCAACATCGTATTCGCGTTGGTGCCGACGATCAGGAAGCCGTGGGTGACGTCGGCGCTGGTCATCCGGAACGTGACCGGGCGCCCGGCCGGGACGTGGATCTCGGCGGGCAGGAACGCGAACATCATGCCGACCGCGATGACGGTGGCGCCGGTGGGGCTCACGGTGACGCCCTGCTTCGCGAACCGGCCGTCCCGCCACACGGTGGCCGGATCGATGGTCTCGATATGGCTCGGCGGCACGAGCGCGCTGCCGATGCCGGCCACGAGTACCGTGGTGGTGAACGCAACGATGATCCCCCCCGCCGCCCACATCCAGATCTTTTCGTAGAGCGGGACGTTCATGGCGTCACCCCGCCGCGCCGCAGATACACGAACAAGTACACGGCGAACCACGCGACCACGAACAGCACACCGTACAGGCCGATGAGCAGCAGGGTCCCTTTGGGGTGCTGCGAGGTAAGCGGCTGCTGCGGCGCCATGGCGTGCTCCGGGTTCAGCGGTGAGGAATTGCGGGGAGATCGACCTCGAAGCGTGATCCCGTCCCGCCTCCCGTGACGTTCGCTACGTGCACGCTGCCGCCGTGCAGCCGAGTGATGGCCGCGACCATCGCCAACCCGAGGCCCGTCCCGGTGCCACGGCTGCGTGCCTGGTCGGCACGGAAGAACGGCTCGAAGACGTGAGGGAGCTGCTCGGTGGCAATCCCCGGACCTGAGTCCTCCACCGCGATCCGGACGCCGCCAGCGCCGTTCAGCGGAGCGGTCGCGACGCGCACCCGTCCACCCGGGGGCGTGAATTTCACGGCGTTGTCGAGCAGCTGTCGCACCAGCCGGGTCACGAGATCCGAGTCGACGACCGCGTGCGTCGCCTCGGGAGCGAAGTGCGACTCGACCGCCAGCTCGCGCTCCTCGATGCGCGGTTGCAGCGCTTCTACCGCGCAGTGGACGATCGCGTTGAGGTCGGTCGGGATGCGATCGGCCTGGAGCAGGTGGGCGTCCGCCCGGCTGATCAACAGCAGGTCCTCGCTCATCGCCGTGAGACGGTCGATCTCCTCCAGCGCGCTGTGCAGCACCCGCTGATAGTCGCGGGCGCTCCGCTCGGACCGCAGCGCCACTTCCATCTCGCCCCGCAGCGCCGTGAGCGGCGAGCGCAGCTCGTGGCTCACGTCCGCGATGAGGCGGCGTTGGTTGCGGAACGCGCGGTCCAACCGCTCGAGCATCCGGTTCAGCACGGCGACCAGGCCGCGGTACTCGTCCGTCTCGGCGTGCGCCGCGATTCGCTGGTCCAGGGTGCCCGGGGCGATCCGCGTTGCCTGCGCTGTGATCTCGTGCACCGGCCGCACCGCTGACCCGGCGAGCCACCACGCGCCGACGAGCGTGGCCCCCGTTCCCAGCACCACCACGGCCGCGAGCAGGAGCAGCAGCTCGCGGTGCATCCCGGCAGCGGGGCCGACGGCCACGCCGTACGCCGCCGCCGCCGCGAAGAGCAGGCCGGCCCCCATGGTCGCCGCGAACCGGACGGCCAGGGTCCGCCGCAGCGACCGGCTCACTCCTCGTCCCGATCCGGTGACTGGAGACGGAAGCCGACCCCGCGCACCGTATGGATCAGCTCCAGCTCGGCGGCATTCTTGAGCTTGCGCCGCAGATTGCCCACGTGCACGTCCACCACGTTACTCTCGGGGTCGAAGTGCAGGTCCCAGACCTTCTCGAGCAGCTCCGTGCGCCGGATGACCTCTTCCGGCCGGAGCAGGAAGTGCTCGAGCAACTGGAATTCCTTCGGGGTGAGCTCGAGTCGCTGCCCCTTCACGCGCACCTTGTGCTTCAGGCGGTCGAGCTCAACCGGCCCGTAGGCGAGCAACTCGGTGCGCGACGCCCCACCGCGGCGCACCAAGGCCCGCACGCGTGCCAGCAGCTCGTCGAACTTGAAGGGCTTGGGCAGATAGTCATCCGCGCCGGCGTCCAACCCGCGCACCACGTCTTCCGTCGTGTCGCGCGCCGTGAGCATCAGGATCGGCGTCTTACGGCCTTCGCGGCGCAACTCGGACGCGACCTGGAGGCCGTTCTTCTTGGGCAGCATCACGTCGAGAACCACGAGGTCGTAGTCGTAGACGTGCGCCAAGGTCGTGCCTTCCTCGCCGTCGGGCGCCACGTCGACGGCATACCCCTCTTCCCGCAGCCCCTGCTCGATGAAGCCCGCGACCTTTCGATCGTCTTCCACCACAAGGATTTTCATGGCTCGGAGAGTAAGGGAAGGGTGCTGAACCGATTCTAAAGAATCGCTGAAGGAACCTTCATACTCAGGCGGGTGGCCGCAACGGCAGCGCCAGGGTGAATGTCGCTCCGCGGTTGACGACGCTCTGCACCGTGAGCGCCCCACCGAGCACCTCCGCCAGCCGGCGCGAGACCGGCAGCCCGAGCCCCGTGCCGAGCCCCGAGTGCGGGTCGAATCGCTCGAACGGCTCGAAGATGCGGTCCTGGAGCTCCAGCGGGATGCCGCGGCCGCGGTCGCTCACGCGGAATGAGACCATGGAATCCGCCGTCGCCACGTGCACCGCGACGGTGCCGCCTTCCGGGCTGTGTCGCACCGCGTTGGAGAGCAGGTTCACGAGGATCTGCTCCAGCCGCACCGGGTCGGTGCGGAATGTCGTCGGGCCAGGGCCATAGTGGGGTGCGAGCACCACGCGCTTCGCCTCAGCCGCCGGCTGCATCCCCCCGATCGCCCGCGCGACTGCCGCGGGGATCTCGACGTCGCGCCACACGGGACGGACCTTCCCTGCGTCGAGCCGCGTGAGGTCGAGGAAGTTGTTGAGCAGGGTGATGGTCAGCCCCGCTCCTTCGTACACTTCCTGCGCCGCCTGCGCCGCCGCCTCGGGCGACTTGCCGCGCACCAAGCGTTCCGCCCAGCCGTACACGGCCGTGAGCGCGTTCCGCAGCTCATGGTTCATCATGGCGAAGAAGAGGTCGCGCTGGCGTTGCATCGCCCGTACCTCACCGACCAGGCGCTCGCTTTCGTCGTGCAGGCGCGCATTTTCGACGGCGACCGCCGCGTGCGCCGCGAGCAGCACGGTGATCGCCTCGTCTTCCGCATTGAACTGTTTCGCCCCGATCTTCTCGGTGAGGTAGAGGTTGCCGAACACCTTTCCCCGGCTCCGGATCGGGACACCGAGAAACGATTTCATCGGCGGATGGTGGGGCGGAAAGCCGTAGCGCTTGGGGTGGCGGTTGATATCGGCCGAACGGACCGGCTTTGGCTCGCGGATGACCAGGCCGAGCAGCCCACGGCCCCGCGGCGGGTCGCCAATCCGTTCGCGCTCGGCTGGGGAGAGGCCGGAGGTGACGAACTGGCTCAAGGTCTCCCGGTCCGCAGCGAGCACGCCGAGCGCTGCATAGCGGGCCCCCACGACCTCGCGCGCCGAGTCCACGATCTGCTGGAGCACCCGCTCCAGGGAGTGCTCAGAGAAGATCGCCACGCCGGCCGACAGCAAGGCCTCGAAGCGCCGTCGCACACGTGCCCCTTCGGCACCGCCCTCCCTGGGTGGTCTAGGGGTGGAGGCTGGTCGTCTCGGCACGCGGGGCCTCGCTCCTGAAGACGGTATGAATTTCGTCTCGGGGAGAAGCCAGCGGTATCTCCCTCACCCGGGGTTCAGGCTCCCTTCAACACCCAACGGTTACGCTCGGACCATGCGAATCCGCAAGATCCTCGTCGCCATCGACGGAGGGCCGGACTCGGGTGACGTGTTGGCGGCCGCCACAGCCATCGCGTACCCGATCTGAGTGCAACCAACTGAGGCGTCCGCACGTCTTACGCATCAGGCAAGGCCCACTGCCCGTATCTTCATCTCGACCACCCCGACAACTGGAGCTCCCGATGAGTTCACAAACCACAGTCTTGGACGCGGCGCTCGCCGCCCTGGTCACGGCCTGCTCAGCCGCCCACCAGCCGCGCGTGCCGATGGCGGGGACCGCCGGCGACGTGGCCGCCCTCGCAGGCCGATGGGAGGGGTCGTACTCGAGCGCTGCCACGGGCCGCAGCGGCAGCATCTCCTTCACCCTCTCCGCCAGCAGTGACAGCGCCTTCGGCGATGTGATCATGATACCGCGTGGCTGGGGCCGTCCGCTCCAGGCGTGGGACCGGCAAGGAGCGGCAGGCGGCGCCGCGGCGCAGCCGCGCAGCGCGGTGTTGACGATCAACTTCGTGCGCGTGGCGAGCGGCCGCGTGACCGGCACGCTCGCGCCCTACGCCGACCCCGAGAGTGGCGCCCAGCTCTTCACCACGTTCGAGGGCCGACTCGATGGCGACACGATCGAAGGCAGCTACACGACACGCGGCGGTGGCTCCGGTGACGCTCAGACTGGTCAGTGGAAGGTGACGCGGCGCAAAGCATGAAGCGGAGCGGCGCCGGAGCCCCGTCCGGCGCCGCCGCGTCAGCTAGTGCGCCATCGCCGTGACGTGGGGCGGCGCGCCGACCTGAATCAGCCCAACCGCACCCTTGGCGGCGTCGGCGAACGCGTGCGTCACGAACGCGTATACTCCCTCGCCGCTCCCGTCCTTGTCGAACACGGTCTCGAACACCGCCCCACCACCCGCGGGGATACCCCACGTTTGGACGTGCGCCAGCGCGTGCGCCGGATCTCCGTCCGGATACACCTTGTCGAACACCGCACCCACGACGTGGAAATCGCTCGAGAAGCTCGGACCCGCGTTCACGACGAACAGCCGGACGCGGTCGCCCACGGCGACTTCCAGGGGGTGCTGCTGGTACTGGAACGCGCGCCCGTTGAACACGACATAGCTCGCCTGGCGTCCGAGGGCCTGCTTCCAGTCGGCCTGCCCTGGCAGCGCGCTGTCGCCCCCCTGCACGTAGAACTCGCTCTGGACGATGACGAACTCCTTGTCGGCCTTGCCGGGCCAGCCGTGCTTGGGATCCACGATGATGGGGAGGTACATCCCCTGCATCAGGTGGAGCAGCACGGGAGGGGTGCCGCAGTGCACGAGGTAAGCACCCGGGTCGCGCGCCACGAATTCGAAGGCCAGCGAGTCGCGCGGGACGATCGTGCGGAACGCTACGTTCATCGGAATCCGCGCCGCGTGGAAATCGATCGAGTGCGGCAGCGACGCTTCGTTGACGAGCAGGATCCGCACGAGATCCCCTTCGCGCACCCGGATCACCGGCCCGGGCACGGTGCCACCGAAGCTCCAGCCGTTGTATCTGACGCCGCTCGCAATCTCCAGTTTCGCATCCCGAATGGGGATGCGGAACTCCTTGACCGGAGCCGCCGAGGCGGGGGCGAGCGTGGGGTTGTAGACCGCGCCGACCGCGCGGGGCGCGGCGCCGAAGTCGATCCGCTCGGTGCGCGGCGCACTCGTGAAGCTCGCACCCGCGAGCCCGACCAGGGCGAGAGCGACGATGCCGGTCCCCAGAAGCTTCGAGTTCATCTCGTGTTCCTTGAGAGGGTTCGATGTATGTGACCGGGTAGGAATCTGCTCGAGGCTTGATTAAGGCGGCTGGGAGGCTGGATGAAGGTTTCTTGCGGTATCTGTCAGAATCGCTTCACCGCCCCCGCGCGACCTTGGTTTGCGTCAGGAGGTGGTCACATGTCATGGAAACCCTTCGTGGTCGGTGTGGACGCCTCGCCTGAGGCAGCGGCGGCGGCGGGGTTTGCTTGCCGCACGGCGGAGCGAGCGAACGCGGGTTGTCGCCTCGTCCACGCGACGCGTGACATGCTCGCGGGGTTCGAGGCGCCCCAGGTGGAGGTCTATCGCCAGGCGATCGTCGAGCAGGCGCGCGGCCAGATAGCCGCAGTCGTGAGCGGTAAGGTTCCGGCCGGTACCCGCGACGAGATGATGGTGCGGTTCGGCTCCGCCGCGGGGGTGTTGAAGGACGTCGTGGCCGAGATCGGCGCCGAGGTCGTCGTCCTGGGCGGGAAGCATCACTCGACGCTCGGCCGCTGGTTCGGCGGGAGCACAAGTCTCAACGTGGCTCGCACGGCCGACGTGCAGATCCTCGTGACCGCCGGCACGCCAACGACGATCCGCCGCGTGCTGGTCGCCGTCGACCTGTCGGGCGCCGCCCGGCGGACCCTGCGGGTGGCCGAGCGCTACGCCGCGCTGTTCGGCGCGGAGCTGCGCGCGCTGAGCGTGTTCGAGCCGCTCCCCGTCATCCCCGAGGTGACGCCGTCCTACGACCCGACTGAGTACTACGCGATGTCAGAAGAGCTCTTGCACCGCGATATCTGGCCCGCGATCCGAATGAAGGGCGTCGAGAAGGTGGTGCGGTACGGAACGGCGGTGGACACCATCTTGCGCGAAACGGCCGCATGGCAGACGGATCTGCTCGTGGTAGGGTCGCACGGCAAGGGGTGGGCGACGCGCGTGCTCGTGGGCAGCGTGACAGAGCGGTTGCTCAACCACCTGCCGACGTCGCTCATCGTCGTGCCGGTGTCGGCGGCTCAGGTGGCCGAGCCGGTGGGGGTGAAACTGGCGACCGCCATGGCTTAGTGGAGGACCAGCATCCCCACCCTTTCAATGCCGCGGCAGTACCGGAACGAGGGACAGCGCGATGGAGACCGCGATCAGCACGATGATGATCCATTCGAGGATCTCCATCCGCCGGCTCGACGCGCGGTCCGCCATCTTGGCGTAGATGCTGTCGATCGTCTGCAGCTTGCGCGTGATGCTCGCGTCCCAATCGCCCAGGTGAAAGCGCCGGGACGCGAGCGAGTACACCCGCGCCAGGAACTGATCTCCCACCAGCTTGAGCGCGTTCGTCACCTGCTCGAACAGGATCGCGCCGTCGAGCTGCAGCCGGGCCAGCCGGCGCAGGTCGGGACCCTCGCTCCCCGAGCCGACGACCCGCGTCGGGCGCGGCTGCAGCAGCTCATAGGCCCGCTCGAGAATGTCGTCGAGCTGCTGGTCGAGGAAACGCATCTCGAGCAGCTGGATGTTGGCGAACTCGAGCACCGCGCGCACGTCGTCGCCTTCGGGGTCGAACAGTAGCGTCGCGTCCGTGTCGATGAACGTCGCGTCGTCGGGCCCGAACGAGAGCCGCGAGGCCGTGGCATCGGCGACTTCCTGCTGGGACAGAGTATGCGGCTCGGCCCGCAACACTTGAGCGACGGTGTGCGCATGGTCGGTCCAGAGAGCGGCGGCGGCGCACGGCGCCGCAAAGGCCTCGATCTCGAAGATGGAGTAGTCCTCGACGAAGTCCGCGATGTGCGGTCGTAACGCCGCGTCCCCGAGCGTCGCCAGCAGCTCCTCCACGTGCCGGCGGGCGTCGGTCGCGAGCCGCTCGTTTCCCCACAGCTCGTACGCCAGCGCGGGGAGGCCCAGCAGTGGGCCCTCGATCGGCACCGCATGACTCACGGAGATGGCGCCGAAGTCGTACAACACCAGCTCCAGCGTCGGCGCCGTGCGGTAGGCGCCCAGGACGTGCACCTCCCCCGCGCGGGTCACGCGCAGTGGTGCGGGACGGTATTCGAACGATGCGGGCGCCCGGCGTCGCTGCTTCACCGTCTGCCGCTCGGCGCCGGCCAGGATGCGGCGCTCGGCCGCGTCCAGGTCGATCGCTCGCGCGACGTCGTAGGCGAACAGAGGAAAACAGGTGCCCTTCGCAATCACCGGCTCCATGAGATCTCGACTCGGGCTTCCGCCAGCCCCACCGGCCAGCGCGGCGTGAGCGAATGGCCCTGGACCGTCTCGTCAAGCCCCCGCTCCGACTTCGACACCGTGCCGATGGGAAACGACCAGACTTCGGCGGCAGGCGCGCACTGCAGCTCGAGCGGGTGGGCGAGCGATACCTCCGGCGCGAACAGCGCATCCCGAGGAAAGCGCGCCGGATCCCAGCGGTAGGAGACGGTCACCCCGCCACCAGCGTCGAAGCGGAGTCGCTTCTCGAGCTGGGGCGCCCGGCAGGTCAGCTCTACGGCCGCGCCGACCGTACGCACAGCGACCGCGATCGGGACGCCGGCCCACGATACGATCGGCTGGTACTCACCGCTCGCATAGACTTCCCGCGTCAGTGCCCCTGGGAGGACCCGCTCCACGAACAACGCGCGCGCGTCGCGATCGACGGGCGGCAGCTGGTCGATGCGCATGCGCTTCTCGATGTCGTGAATGCTCGGTGTCCCGTCTCCCGTTCCCATGTTCGCCTGCTCGCCCCCCTCCAGCGCGAGCTCGTGATACGCCTCGCGCCGCCGCGTCAGCACATCGGCGTAGTTGATCCCGGCGCCGAACAGCGTGTATTCCTCGATCGCGCCGCCGCGGCGCGGGCTGACGAGAGCGGAGAATGCCGCCGAATGCAACCAGATCTCCTCGAACCCGTCAGCGTCGAGATCGAGCTGCTCGACCTCGAGCGGAGCGTCTCGCCGCAGCTCGCCTTCGGCCAGCGCGAGGTTGCGCCAGATCGCCTGCCGGAGATGCGGGAGGTACAGCCCTCCGAACACGCCGTGCCAGTACGCGTCGTTGCATTGCGCGCGGCCGATCGCCTGGCGTGCTGCCGCCGGGTCGCCCGAGCGCCGGCACAGCGCGGACAGGGCCTGCATCTTCTTGTGCATCCGGTTCGACTCGGGATAGCGCACGAAGAAATTGCGCCAGTGCGCCCCCCGGACCAGCGCCCCGTCGGGTCCGGCGAGCCGCTCGGGCCCGAGGTCGTGCTCCAGCCGCGCCAGTCGGGTTGCGGCGTCCGGCGGCAGCGCCCAGCCCTCCATCTCGCGGTACGAGGCCGTCGGCAAGTACGCGAGCCCACCGCTCGGTACCTCGGCGAGCGCGGCGGCGAGCGTCGTCAGGCGGATCTCGCCGCCCGCGATCAGCCCGCCCATCGCGTCGAGGAACTGCGCGAGCCAGCCACGGTCGTACACCCACTCCTTCGTGCCGGGCCAGCCGCCGAACTTCTCGCCGTCGTCCACGAACACGGCGAGCGGCGCCCCCCCCTCCCGCAACGAGCGCAGGTACGCCACGATGTCCGCGGGCGGCTTGAAAGGAATCAGGTAGCGGAGCCGCTCGTCGATCGGAAACAGCGCGACGCGCTTGCCGTCGCTCTCGGTCCAGTACGGGGCGTGCAGCCGATCGGCGGAGAATCCTGAGACCAGGAAATGACGATCGTCCACCAGCGCGTAGCGCACCCCCGCCTGCGCCAGATCCGCCGCCAGCTCAGGCTCCCACACGCGCTCCGTCAGCCACAACCCGCTCGCTTCCACCCCGAATCGCCGTCTGATCGCCTGGCGCATCCAATCGATCTGCTCGATCCGGTCCTGCCGGGGCAGGGCCGCCAGCACGGGCTCGTAGAACCCCGAGAGCAACAGCTCCAAGCGCCCGTCCACGGCGAGCCGCGCGATCCGGTCGAGCAACGCGGATTCGTGCCCTTCGAGCCACTCGAGCAGCGGACCGGACATGTGGATGGCGATGGGGAGGAATTCCCGCGTCGCCAGCCGCTCCAGGAACGGGCGGTACACGTCGCGCACGTGCTGCTCGAACACGTGGTCGAAGTTGCCCACCGGTTGGTGGAAATGGACGCCGAAGGCGAAGCGCAGCGGATCCAGCTAGTGGTCCCCCCCCTCCCCCTTCTCTTCGCCATTCCCGTCTGCGAAACCCAGCCGCCAGGCCGCGGGCGCGAGCTGCGCCGCCCAGTCGGGCGGAGATGCGGCGCGGATCCGGTAGAACACCGTCTGGGCATCGAACGGAACCGGACTGCCGTCGCGCTGCACGCGATCGGCCAGTTCCGTGACGACCGCGATCGCCCGAGACGAGTGATCGTGCTCGAGCCGCGTCACCGCCCGGAGCAGCTCTCGGGCCGCGTCACCGCCCGGTCCCCCGGTGTCCCAGTCCGAGCGCGACGCCGCATCCACCGGCACCCGCCGCTTGACCCGGCTCAGATAAACGTCGCGCCCGGTTCCCGCTCCGGGCTCGTTCGACTCCGCGCGCGCCAACCGGTCGAGCACGCCCGCTTCGAGCCGGGGCGCGTCCGCGCCGGCCAGCTCGACCGCGCGCGCCGCGTATCGCAGGATCTGCACCGACTCGAGCCCGGCGATGTCGTCGAAAAACCAGCCGCAGGACGTGAACATCCGGAGGGCGTTGCGCTCGAGGTCGAGCAGCTCCCGAGCCCGGACCCGGCGCGCCGCGTCGACGGGCCGGCGCATCTGCTCGGCCACGAATCGCGCGCTGGCCGCCTCGTCCGAGCTGACCACGGCGCCATAAGCGTCGCGGGCGGCCCACGGATCGGTGAACAGCTCGCTGCCCTCGCGCTCGAAGCGCGCGTGCAGCTCTCCGGCGAGCCAGTCGAGCGCCTCGCGCAGCGGCGCCCGCCACCGCTGCTGCGTCGGCCGCTCGGGCGCCATGCGGCAGCCGCAGTCCGCCCGCCAGCGTTCCACCCCGTGCTGGCAGCTCCACGACGTGGGCGCTACCAGCGTCACCTCGTGCTGCGGCGGGTGTCGCGCCAGGAAGGCGGCGACGTTTTCGACCCGCACATCGCGGCGCCGCTCGAGCTCCCGCAGCAGCCAGGCGAGCGCCACTTCACCGAAGCGGTGGTGGTGGCCGTATGTCTCCCCGTCGGTCGCCACCGCCACGAGCCGCGGCGGGCTCGCCCCCTGCTGCGTCGCTACCAGCCGCTTCACCCACGCCGCGGCGTCCTTGAGCAGCGGTCCGAACGCGACGTCGTGCGAGATGGGGCCGTCGTACACGAACAGCGCGAGGGACCGGCCGCCCGCCGTCCGGTAGCGCCCGGGAGACCCACCGGCGGGAGCGTGCTCGACCTGATGCGGAGCAAGGATGGTGAAGCGGATCCCCTCCGCCGCGAGGACATCCAGGGTCTCGGGATCGACCGCCGTCTCGGGAAGCCACATGCCCTCGGGGTCACGTCCGAAGCGACGCCGAAAATCAGCGATCCCCCAGCGCACCTCCGTCACTTTGTCGCGGCGGGACGAGAGCGGCAGGATCGCGTGGTGGTAAGGCATGGCGATGGCGTTGCCGTGCCCGCCATGCCGCTCGCGGCTCAGCCGGTCCGCCTCCAGCACGGCGGCATAGGTCGACGGCGCCTGTCGCTCCAGCCACTCGAGCAGTGTGGGGCCGAAGTTGAAGCTGATCGAGGCCAGGGTGTTCACGATCTGCGCGATCCTGCCGTCGGGGGCATACAGCCGCGCCGCGACGACCGCGCGGTAGCACTCTTGCTCGATACGCTGGTTCCAGTCGTGAAACGGGGCCGCGGACGGCTCGGCGGCGACCTGGTTGAGCCAGGGATCCTCGCGCGGCGGCTGGTAGAAGTGCCCGTGGATGACGACCGACCGAACGCTCAATCGCCCAGCACCTCGGCCACGGCGTCGAGGACCTTCGGGAACAGCCCGTCGCGGCGCTCCAGCTCCGCCGCCAGTGCGACGCCCCGCGTCCCCGTGTCGCCCGACGAGCCGGACGTCAGGGCGGCGACCAGCCGCTCGGCGTCGTCGCAGTGCAGCTTGAAGCGGCGCTCGGCATAGTCCGGCACCGCGCCAGTGGAGATCATGAACTGCCAGTCGGAAGCCTGGGCGAGGAGCAGCTCGCGGGCGGCCTGCGCGAGCACGGGACGGGCGCCGGGGGATGCGAGCGCCGCAGGGGCCGCCTTCCAGAAGGCGTCCTCCAGCGCGCGGAGGCGCGGCCACGTCCACGCGGTGCGGTCGTTGAGCCACATCGTGTGATCGCCGTTCACGCCCCACGAGCCCTCCGCGAGGCGTAACCCCACGCGCGGGGCATGGTCCGCCAGGTGCTGCGACGCCGTCGCGGCGCGGATGCGGGGATGGTAGCGCAGCTCGCGGTACACCGCGGCCAGGAAATCCACACCCTCGAACCACCAGTGACCGAACAGCTCCGTGTCGAACGGTGCGACGACGACGCCGGCATCTTTCAACGCTCCCGCTCCGGGCGCCGCCGCGATTTCGGCGAGCAGGTGCGCGAAGTGGCGCGCATGGTCTCCGGCCCGGCCGCGCGCGGCCGCCGGGTCGTAAGGGCGCTTCGCGCCCAGGTCGACGTCGGGTCCCGTCACCCGCCACAGCTTGAGACCGCCGGGCCAGCGGATCTTGTGGAACTCGAGGTACCACTCGTCGCCGGGGTAGCCCTGGTGGCGGCTCCAGACCTGCATCGAGGAGCGAGGATCCCGCACCAAGGTGGCCACACCCCGCTTCGCCCGAGGCGGCGTCACCCGGTAGGCCTGGTAGGGCGAGCGCACCGCCGCGGTTGCGCGTTGCGACGAAGCGTCGTGCCGCTCCGCGTCGAACCGCTCCGCGCCCAACGGGATCTCGGCGTACATCCCGAGCGGCGTGCCGGCCCGCGCGAGATGCGCGTCGGTGAAGAAGTAGCGGAACCCGGCAGCCGCCAGGTGGTCCTCGATGCCGCGCCGCTTGTCGGCGCGCGGCCGGTAGGCGCACTCCGGCAGCCAGCAGCCCACCGGATCGCGGCCGAACAGCCGCCGGTGCTCGCTCCGCCCCAGCGTGAGCTGCAGCTGTACGCTCTCGTCGCGGGCGAGGAGCGGCAGATAGCCGTGCGTCGCCGCCGAGCCGATGATCTCCAGACGCCCGTCGTCCTGGAGACGGCGGAAGGCGGCCACAATGTCACGGTCCAGCGACTGAAACAGCTTCCGCAGTCGGCTCAACCGCGCCTTCCAGTAGTCGACGAGGGGCATGAGCGCCGCATCGCCGGTCGCGGCCAGCGCCGCCGGGGCTTCCCGGAAAACGGCCTCGCGTTGGTCGAAGAAGGCCTCGAGCTCCAGTGCGAATGCCGGGCTCGCGAGCTGGTTCGCGAGCACCGGCGTGAAGCCGATCGTCACCGGCGCCCGTGTGTCGTGGGGAGGGGCCGCGAGCTCCTGCAGCTGCTCGAGCAGGGGGAGGTAGCTGTCGAGCGCCGCTTCGCACAGCCAATCGCTGCCGTGCGGCCACCGCCCGTGATTCAGCACGTACGGCAAGTGGCTGTGCAGCGCGAGGACGAAATCCATTGCGCCCGCGGTCAGGCGGCAGTCGAGCGCGCGGCGAGCGCGCGGAGATAGACAGCCAGGTAGCGGGAGGCAGAGCCCTCCCAGCCGAACGCCAGCGCCATCACCTGGTGCATGATCTTGCGCCAGGCGGTCCGGTCCCGATAGCAGTCGAGCGCCCCCAACACCGCTTGCTCGAGCGCCGCGGAGGTGTATTCGGTGAACAGCACTCCCGTCTCCCCGTCCACGATGCTGTCGAGCAAGCCGCCTACCCGGCGGGCGACCGGGATCGTGCCGTAGCGCTGCGCCCGCATCTGGGTGAGCCCGCACGGCTCGTACAAGGACGGCATCAGCAGCAGGTCCGCCCCCGCGAGCAGCCCGTGCTCCAGGTGATCCGTGAAGGCGAACTCGACCGCCACCCGTTCGGGGGCCGCGGCGGCGAGCTCGGTCAGCGCCGCGTGATAGCGGTGCTCTCCTGCGCCAAGGAAGATGAACTGCGCGTCCGTCTTCCCCAGTAGGTCGGCTCCGAGCACGAGGTCGAGCCCCTTCTGCGACACGAGACGCGCGCTCATGCCGAACAGCGGCGCGTGGGCGCGCTGCGGCAAGCCGTAGGCGCGCTGCAACGCCGCCTTGCAGCGCCGCTTGCCCGCGAGCTCATCGATCGAGTAGGTCGCCGTGATGTGCGGGTCCGTCGCGGGATTCCACACTACCGGATCGATCCCGTTGAGGATCCCCACCACCCGGTCTCCCAGCTCGGTGAACTTCTCCTGCAGGCCGAACCCGCCTTCCGGCGTCAGCAGCTCTCGCGCATGGGTCGGACTGACGGTGACGGCCAGGTCCGCGAACGTCAGGCCACCTTTGAGAATGTTCATCCGGCCGTACCACTCGAACACCTGTGGGTTGTACAGCTCACCGGGTAGACCGAGGGCGGCCAGCGTCTCGGCAGGAAAATGGCCCTGGAATCCGGCGTTGTGCACCGACAGCACCGTGCCCAACCGGCGGTGGAGCGGCTCGCCCGCGAACACGGTGCGCAGGTACACCGGCGCGAGACCGGTGTGCCAGTCGTGTGCGTGCAGCACCTGCGCCTCGGGCGCGATCTGCGGCAACACCGTCAGCGCAGCCGCGGAGAAGAAGGCGAACCGCAGCGCGTTGTCCGGATAGTCTCCGGTGTCGTCGCCGTAGATCCCCGCCCGATCGAAGAAGTCGGGGTGCTCGATGAAAAAGACGTGCGGTCCGCCGGCGGCGCCGTCCTGCACGCGATACAGCCAGGCGGTCTCGGTCCGGTCGCCGAGCGTGACGGTGAACGGCGGTCCTGCCCGTTCCAGATTCGGCGCGGTCTCCCGCACCTGGCGGTACAGCGGCAGTACGACTGTCGTGGGCATGCCGACGGCTGCCTGGAAGCTGGCCAACCCGCTCACAGCCTCTCCCAACCCGCCGGTGCGCGCGAACGGCCAGTATTCGGCCGTCAGGTGGACCACCCCGATCCGCTCGGCCGCGGGGGCGGGAGGGCGCGGCGCAGGGACGGGGCCGGCCTTCGGGCGGGCCCTCGCTCTCGCACGCACGGGCTTCGGCGCTCGGATGCTCGTGAGCTGCTCCCTTCGAGTTTGACGGGCCCCGTTCAGGCGGTCGGAGGATCGTCGCCCGGCAGCTGACCCTTGATCGCCGGCACGTAATGTTCCGTCACGTACTGCCGCAACATGCGCCGGGCACTGAAACGCTGGCCCGCGACGCACAGCGCGTGCTTCATTTTTTCCATCCAGCCGAGCGGGACGTCGCGCGCATCCCGGGTGTAGAACAGCGGGACCACCTCGTCCTCCAGCAGGCGATACAACTGCTCGGCGTCGGCCGCGTCGGCGTCCGCTCCCTCCGGCACGCCCGGGATCGCCCAGCCGTTCGACCCATCGTAACCCTCGGCCCACCACCCGTCCAGCGTGCTGAGCTGCGGCACGCCGTTCAAGGCCGCCTTCATGCCACTGGTGCCGCACGCCTCGAGGGGCGGCCGCGGCAGGTTGAGCCAGAGGTCGACGCCCTGCACCAGATTGTGGCCGAGGTGCATGTCGTAGTCTTCGATGAAGGCGATTCGCCCCTCGAACCGCGCTTCCCGGGTGTGCGCATAGACGCGCTGGAGCACCTGCTTCCCGGGCTCGTCGCCCGGATGCGCTTTGCCGGCGAACACGATCTGCACCGGGCGCCAGGGGTTGACGAGCAAGCGCTGCAGCCGGTGAGGATCGCGGAAGATCAGGTCGGCCCGCTTGTAGGTCGCAAACCGGCGGCCGAAGCCGATGGTCAGGGCGTGATGATCGAGCAGCGTCCCCGCGCCTACGAGGTGCAAGGCCTCTTTCCACTGGTCCGCCCAACGCCGCCGCGCCTGTTCCCGGATGCCCCGCATCAGATGGGACTTGAGCTCGTTGTGCACCGCCCAGAGCGCGAAGTCATCCAGCTTGAGCATCCTGGCCCACACGGCCGGGTCGTCCACGTGCTGCCACCAGTCGGCACCGAGATGGGACTCGAGCAGGGCCACCACCCGGTTCGCCATCCACGTCGCGACATGGACGCCGTTGGTGATGTCCGTGATCGGCACCCGCGCGGCCTCGCGGTCCGGCCAAAGCGGGGCCCAGATGCGGCGGGACTCCTCGCCGTGACGCCGCGACACCGCGTTCACCCGCGCCGAGAGGCGGATCGCGGCGACCGACATGTGAAAGCGGTCGTGGTCGAGCGCCGGGTGATGGCCGAGGTGGAACACGTCTTCCCGTCTCACCCCCATCTCCTGCCACACGGGACCCGTGCACTGCTCCACCTGCTCGGGGGAGAAGGTGTCGTGCCCCGCCGGCACGGGCGTGTGGGTCGTGAATACGCTGGTCGCGCGCACCCGACGAACCGCGTCCGCAAACGAGGCCCCACTCGCCACGAGCTCACGCACCCGTTCGACCAGCATAAAGGCGGCGTGTCCTTCGTTCGCGTGCCACACGGCGGGGTCGTATCCTAAGGTACGCAACACCCGCACGCCCCCGACTCCCAAGATCCATTCCTGGCGGAGTCGCAGGTCGGGCCCACCGGCGTAAAGCCGGTGGCACAGCTGGCGATCGGCGGGGTCGTTCTGCTCGTGGTCGGTGTCCAATAGAAAAATCGGCACCCGGCCCACCATAACTCGCCACGCCCCGATGCTCACCGCACGCCCGGACAAACGCACTGTGGCGAGGCAGGGATCGCCGTGCGGCCCGCGCACCGGCTCGAGCGGCGTTGCGGCCAGGTCGAACCGCTCCTCCGCGTCCTCCTGCCACCCGTCGAGCCGGAGCCGCTGATCCGAGTAACCTTTGATATAGAACAACCCCACGCCGAGGAGCGGCACGCCCAGGTCGGACGCCGTCTTACAATGGTCTCCCGCGAGAACGCCGAGGCCCCCCGAGTAGATCGGCACCGAGGCGTGGAGCCCGAACTCGGCACAGAAGTAGGCGATCGTCCGCTGCGCGAGGTCCGGATAGGTCGTCTCGAACCAGGTATCGTGCGTGTCGGCGACCCATCCGTTCCACTCGATGAGCGCGTCGTAGCGCTCCAGGAAGGCGGGGTCCTGCGCACAAGCCGCCAGCCGCGCCGGATCCACCCGGCGCAGCTGCTCGATCGGGTTGTGGCGCGTGAGGTGCCAAAGCGCTCCGTCCAGCATCCGGAACAGCGCTCGGGCATCGCGACTCCAGCTCCACGAGAGGTTGGTCGCGACGGCGGCGAGTCCGCTAATGCGTTCGGGAAGGCGTGGGCGGCGCGTTTCGGGTTGGCTCATCGCGCCTGCAAGTTAAGCGAGGAAGGGGCGCGGCGGCGAGGGAGGCAGGGCCTGGTGGCGCGGTGCGCTCGTGGCGATCCTATGCTCCGTTCTGGACCGGTTCAGCCATGCCCGAGCTCCCCGACATCGTGGCGTACCTCGCAGCGCTGCAATCGCGCGTCGTCGGAGCGCGGCTCGAGCGGCTCCGCATCTCGAGCCCCTTTCTGCTCCGGTCGGTCGACCCGCCGCCCGAGGAGCTCGCGGGCCGCGTCCTGCGGCGGCTCGAGCGGCTCGGGAAGCGTATCGTCCTCTGCCTCGACGACGACTACTTCGTGATCCTGCATCTCATGATCGCCGGCCGGCTGCGGTGGCGCGCGCCCGACGCGCCGATCCCCAAACGCCTAGGACTGGCGGCCTTCGATTTTCCCGCCGGTACGGTCCTCCTTACCGAAGCAGGCAGCAAGCACCGCGCCTCACTCTATCTCGCGCGCGGCGCGGCGGGTCTCGCCGCACACGACCCCGGCGGCATCGACGTGCTCGCGGCCGACCGCGCGGCGTTCGGGGCGGCGCTGACGCGGGAGTCCCACACCCTCAAACGGGCGCTCACCGACCCACGCCTCTTCTCAGGAATCGGCAACGCCTACTCCGACGAGATTCTGCACGCCGCGCGGCTGTCGCCCCTCAAGCTCACCACCCAGGTCACGCGGGAAGAAGTGGACCGACTGCATCGCGCCACGCACGATACGTTGAGCGCGTGGATCGAGCGCCTCCGCGCCCAGACGGGGGACGGCTTCCCAGAGGGGGTCACCGCGTTCCGGGAAGGCATGGCGGTGCACGGCCGCTATCGCAAACCGTGTCCGGTCTGCGGTTCGCCGGTACAGCGGATCCGCTACGCCGAAAACGAGGTGAACTACTGCGCGACGTGCCAGACCGGCGGGCGGGTGCTCGCCGATCGGGCGCTGTCGCGGCTGCTGCAGGAAGACTGGCCGCGCTCGTTGGAAGAATGGGAAGCGCGGCTGCCGGGCCCTTAGCGCGTGGCGAGTCGCGCCGCCGCCGCGAAGTCCTCCGGCGTATCGACGTCCATCAGTGCCTCCGCGGGCCAGTCCATGAACAACGCCTCGTCCCGGTGGCGTTGCACCACGGTCTTGCCGCACCCCTCGCCGGTCCATGCGAGCAGCTCGGCGAACAGCGCGCGGCGAAACAGCAGCGGCGGCGCCGTGATGTCCGCATAGCGCGAAACCACCAGCGGCGCTGGGGTGCCCCGCGCCGCGGCGGCGACGAGCGCGCCGAGCATCTGCTCGGTCACGAGCACCATGTCGGCGAGCATCACGACTGCCGCGTCCACGTCCGCAGGCAGACCCTCGAGCCCCTTGTGCAGCGACCCGCTCGTCGGGCCGGCGAAGTCCGCGTTCACGACGAACTCGCAGGCGAGCCCGGCGAGCGCGGCCCGCACCTGGTCCGGCTCGTGCCCCAGCACGACCACGACCGGCGAGAGGCGCGCGGCGAGCGCCCGCCGCGCGACGCGGCGCACCACCGCCTCCCCCTCGAGCTCGAGCAGCATCTTGTTCGTGCCCATGCGGCGCGACGCGCCGGCCGCGAGGATCACGCCGGCGACGCGGCCGGGCTCAGTCGGGTGGGGCATGAATCGACGCCTTGCGCTCGCGCAGCGAGTCGGCCGGACGCCCCGAGCGCACCGCGAGCACCTCCGCGATCACGGCGAGCGCGACTTGCTCGGCGCCGTCGGTGCCGATGTCCAGGCCGACGGGCCCGTAGATCCGGCCTTCGTCGACTGCTCCTTCGGCGCTCAAGTTGCGGACGATGCGCTCGGTGCGCTGCCGCGGACCCAGCATGCCGATGTAGGGAGCGGGGGTGCGGAGCAGGGCCCGGAGATACGCCTGATCGTCCGCGAAGTTGTGCGTCATCACGACGGCATAGCTCGCCCCGTCGAGCGACAGGCGCGCGGCCAGATCGGCGCCGTCGCTCGCAACCAGCCCCGCCGCCGTCGGGAACCACTCGCTCCTGAGGTAGCCGGGGCGGCGGTCCACGACGACCACGCGAAAGCCGACCTCCGCCGCGAGGCGGGCAAGCGGTCGCGCGTCCTCGCCGGCCCCGAACAACACCAGCTGCGGCGGCGGGAGGAAGACGTCGAAAAACACCGTGCGACCGCCGATCTCGTGGAGCCCCGATTGCTCTGTACCGAGCAGTGAACGAGCCTGTCTCGCCGCGCGGGCGTTCAGGTCAGCCGAGCCCAGATCGCCTTCGACTGCGTCTTGGGTCACGATGAGCCTGCCCCTTCCCCCTTCCCCCTTCCCCGGCAGTTCACCCATCCCCAGCATCACACCGCAGACGACCAACGGCTCCCGCCCATCGAGCAACGCGCGCTCCCGCGGCCGGGGCTCCGTCGCCGGTTCTACGAACACATCCACCTGCCCCTCGCAGCCCACCCCCAGGTCCCACGCCTCGACCTCGTCCGCGCTCGAACAATAGGTGCGGAGCTGGGCTGCGCCGGTCCGGATCACCTGCAACGCTACCTCGCGCACGTCCTGCTCGAGACAGCCACCGCTGACGTTCCCCGTCGTGCTCCCATCCTCGGCGACGAGGAGCTTCGCCCCCTCGTGACGGTACGCCGAGCCGCGCACGCGCACCACGGTGGCGAGCGCGACGCGCCGACCGGCGCGTACGAGCTCGGCCAGGCGGTCGAGGACGGCTCGGGTCTCAAGCCACTGCTTCATGGGTTCACGTACGCTATCGGAGTGAGGGGAGAGTCCGCAACGTCGCCTCCCCATCCCCCGCCACCCGCACGTCCCAGCGCAGCCGTTGCTTGATCGCCGCGGCCAGCCCTTGTGCCCCCTGCGGCTCGCCGTGTACCAGGTAGGTCGCGCGGGGCGGGCGCTCGAACCCCCCCAGCCAGCGGAGCGTCTCCTCACAGTCCGCGTGCGCCGACAAGGCGTCGATCCGCTCCACGCGGGCCCGTACCGGCACCGCCTGGCCGAACAGCGTGAGCTGCTTGGCGCCCTCCTCGAGCGCCCGGCCGCGGGTGCCGGCCGCCTGGAATCCGGTGAGCAGCACCGTGGTGAGCGGATCGGGGAGCCGCTGCACGAGATGATGCAGGATGCGGCCCCCCGTGGCCATGCCGCTCGACGAGATGATGATGATCGGTCCCCGGACGGCGTTGATCGCCTTCGATTCCTCCACGCTCCGGGCGATGCGCAACTGCTGGGTCGCGAGCGGCCGGCCGCCGGACGCGAGCGCCTGCGCCATCTGCGCGTCGCAGTCCTCCGGGTGGCGCCGGTAGATATCGGTCACGTCGATCGCCATCGGGCTGTCGATGTAGGTCGGCAGCGCCGGGATGCGCCGCGCCTCCTCCAGGCGGTGGAGCAGCCACAACAGCTCCTGGGTGCGATCGACCGCGAAGGCGGGCACGACGATCGCACCCCCGCGCTGCGCCGCCGCGCACACGATGCGCGTCAGGTCGTCCTCGGCGCCGGACCGATGCGGGCGGTCGCCGTACGTCGACTCGAGCAGCAGCACATCCGCCGTGGGAACCGGTTCGGGGTCGGGCAGAATGGGCCGGTCGTACCGCCCCAGGTCGCCCGAGAAGACCAGGCGCGTCCCGGCGACGTCGAGCTGCACCGTCGCCGCGCCGAGGATGTGCCCGGAGCAGCGGAGCAGTGCGGTCACACCGTCACACACGGCGAACGCCTGATCATAGGGCCGCGGCTCGACCAGCTGCAGCGCGGCCCGCGCGTCCGCCGCCGTGTAGAGGGGCAGCGCCGGGTGGTGCCGCGAGTAGCCGTGGCGGTTCGCCCGCTCGGCGTCGTCCTCCTGGAGCCGCGCCGCGTCGGGGAGCACCACGCCGAGCAGCTCCGCCGTGGCCGCGGTGCAGTAAATCGGCCCGCGGAAGCCTTGCCGCGCGACCAGGGGCAGGTATCCCGAATGATCGATGTGGGCGTGGGAAAGCACGACGGCGTCGAGGGACGCGGCGTCGGGGAGCCGCGCCGTCCAGTTGCGGAGCCGCAGCTCCTTCAAGCCTTGAAACAAGCCGCAGTCGAGGAGCAAGCGCCGGGCACCGGTGGTGACGAGATGCATCGACCCGGTCACGGTGCCGGCCGCTCCGAGGAACTGCAGCGTCGCGCTCACCCCTTTTCCCGCGCCACGGTGGGCGTCGCGAACCCGGGCCGTGGCATGGGCGGCAGGCCGAGGTGCGCTCGGGCGCGGTTCAGGGCGTCGTCGATATTGCCGTGGACGTTCTCTTCGCCGAGCTCATCGTACATCCCCGAGCGCTCGAGCGCGACCACGGGTTGGGCATGCACGTCCGAGAGGAGGACCAGCGTCCCCTCGTGGCGCCCCCGCTTCACCAGCTCGCGCAGCGCGTGCAGGCCCGTCGAGTCGATCGCCGGCACGTGGCGCATGCGGAGGATCAGCACCTTGGGACGGGCGGCGAAGCGGCCCAGCCGGTCCCGCAGCGTCTCCGCCGCCCCGAAGAAGAACGGGCCCGTGATCTCGTAGACCTCGACCCCGGGCGGCACGACGCGCCGCCGCACCGCGTTGGGATCCTGCTCGAAGTCATCAGTTGGGTCGTGAAACTCGTGGGTGAGCACGCTGATGTTCACGACTTCCGCCATGCGGCGCATGAACAGGAACGCTGCGAGCACCATCCCGACTTCGATCGCCACGGTCAGATCCACGAGCACGGTCAGGAGGAACGTGGTGAGCAGCACCGCAACGTCGCTCTTCGGCGCGCGGAACTCGGCCCGGAAGACACGCCACTCGCTCATGCTGTAGGCGACGACCACCAGGATGGCGGCGAGGGTCGCCATGGGAATCAGGCCGGCCCAGCGGCCGAAGAACAAGGCGATCAAGAGCAACGTGACCGCGTGCACCATCCCCGCGACCGGCGTTCGGCCGCCGTTCTTCACGTTGGTGGCCGTGCGCGCGATCGCACCGGTCGCCGGGATCCCGCCGAACAGGGGCGCGGCGATGTTCGCCACGCCTTGCGCCACGAGCTCCATGTTCGAGCGGTGCCGGCCCCCGATCATGCCGTCCGCCACCACGGCCGACAGCAGCGATTCGATCGCGCCGAGCAGCGCGATCGTGAACGCCGGCGCCATGAGCCCGGGCAGCTGCGACGCGGTCACTGTGGGGAGGGCGGGCGCCGGGAGAGTGGCGTCGATCACGCCGAACCGGGTGCCGATCGTGTCCACCGGCAGGTGCAGCAGCTGCACCAGCGCTGTGGTGACGATAAGCGCGACGAACGGGCTCGGTACGCGCCGATTCACGTACGGCCACCCCACGATGATCGCGAGCGTGGTCAGCGCGACGAGCACCGCCCAGGGATCGACTGCGTTGAAGTGCGAGCCAAAGGCGCGCCACTTGTCGAGGAAGTCGGCCGGAACCGTCCCCATGCGCAGGCCGAGGAAGTCCTTCACCTGGCTCGAGAAGATGATGAGCGCGATCCCGCTGGTGAAACCGATCGTCACAGGGTAGGGAATGAACTTGATCGCACCGCCCAGGCGCACCAGGCCGAACAGGACCAGGATCACGCCCGCCATCAGGGTCGCGGCGGCGAGCCCGTCCACCCCGTGCTTCTGCACGATGGAATACACGATTACGACGAACGCGCCGGTCGGTCCGCCGATCTGCACGCGCGAGCCACCCAACGCCGAGATGATGAACCCGGCCACGATGGCGGTGAACAGGCCGCGCTCAGGGGTGACGCCGCTCGCAATCGCGAACGCGATCGCGAGCGGCAGCGCGACGATGCCGACGATCACCCCCGCGACCACGTCGGCGAACAGCTGCTCGCGGCTGTAACCCTTGAGCGTGGTGACGAGTTTCGGGACGAGCTGGTCCAGATCCCGATCCTGTTAGGGGCAGGGAGAATCTAACCAGGGCCGCGGCGTAGGGGCGCAGTATGCTGCGCCCCTACGATACACGGCCGGCTTCCCGACAGCGGGCGAGCCGCGGGTTCACCCGCGGCCCGGTGTGGCAGTTACCCGGTTACCGTGCCAGCCCCAGCACGTGGTCGAGCGAGTACGCCCCAGGCCCGAGTGCCACCACCGCCAGCGCGGCGATGACGAGCACCAGGTTGTATTCGTAGCCGCCGTTTTGCACGAAGAAGCCCTTCGGTCCGTGGACCTTGGCGATCGCGACCGCCATGGTGGCCAGCACCAGCAGCCCCGCGATCGGCGTCAACCAGCCGAGCAGGAACAGCAGCCCGGCAGCGAGCTCGCCGCCGACCGCGAGCGCGGTCCACAGGCGCGCCGGGCGGAACCCCAGGCTCCCGATGAACCCGGTGGCGCCCGGGAAGCCCGGGCCGCCAAACGCGCCAAATGCCTTCTGCGCCCCATGGCCCAGGAACACCACGCCCAAGGTCAGGCGCAGCGCCAGCAAACCCAGATCTGCGAACATGGTACCACCTCCCTTAAGACGATCCACACTTCTCTCGAAATCGAGATATTTGACTTCGAACCACCTGGGGAACAACTTCCCTCGTCCCCAGGTTCCGGAGGCAACATGAGACGCTCACCCACCGCGGCCCGCGCCGACGTGCCGCTCAAGCTCTGGATCGTGCTGGCCCGGGCGTTCGACGCGGTGGACCGCCACTCGCGCGCCAGCATCGCACGCTTCGGGCTCGGGACCACCGAGTTCGGGGTGCTGGAGGTGCTGTATCACAAAGGAGAGCTGCCGGTGTGCGAGGTGCAGCGGCGCATCCTGGTCGAGTCGAGCAGCACCACCTACGTCGTGGACAAGCTGTTCGAGCGGGGGCTCGTGCGGCGGCGGCCCAGCGCCACCGACCGCCGGGTGACGCTGCTCGCCCTCACGACGGCGGGACGACGCCTCATCGAGCGCAGCTTCCCCCCGCACGCGGCGGCGATGCGGCGGGCGGTCGGCGCGCTGCCGCCCCGCGAGCAGGCGCAGGCGGTGCGCCTGCTGCGCGCGTTGGGGACGGGAGCAGCCAACCGGCTCAACCGCAATGAGACGAGAACATGATCGCGGGCGCCAACAGGGCGCTGGAGAAAGGATTGCAGCCCCCGGCCGCGGAGTGCGCGAGTGAACTCGCGGCTCGGCATCTGCCCGTAAACGGGCGTGGCTCCTCCGCTTCAGCGGAAGGGGCCGAGTCGCGGCTTCAGCCGCGCATCACGGGTACGGCGCGGACAAAGCCTTTTCAGCAGCCTGCTAGAGCCCCTGGCGGAACCGCAGCCCGAGCGTCCGATAGCGGAACGCTTCAGTTCGAGTGCCGGTCGTCGAGGTGGCGCCGGCGGAGTTCGTAATCGAGCCGACGAGCGCCAGCTCGTTGTTCGCGCCCCAGGCGCGGGAGACCGTCAGCCCGAAGTGCCATGCCGTTTGGTGGGCGGCGCCACGAAACACCTGCTGTGAGCCGAGGCCGCCGTCGGCACGTGCGCCCCAGCGGCTGCGCTGCCACTGATACACGAGACGCGCCTCGAGCACGCTGAACCGATCCGGCGCGAAGTACAGCCCGGGGGCGGCTCGCCGATACCCCAGCATGCGAGCGAACGGGCCGATTTGCAGGCCACGCGCCACACGCCCCAGCACCGCGCCGACGACCGAATAGCGGCGGTTGCCGTCGGAGAGCCACGCGCCGCCCCCGCCGCCGGAGATCGACCAGCCGGCGCCCGGCGACACATCGAAGCTCAGGTCGACGGCATCGATAGTGAGGGCCTGACGCATCAGCCCGGCCGTCTCGTCGAACGGCGTGCGGCCGTAGCCGACGCTCACGGCCCCGTAGCGCGCTGGATGGAGACCGATCCCGAACTCCGCGGTCAACGGCGTGCGGGCGAGGCCGACGTCGGGCTCAACCCGCCGGGCGCCCAGGCCGGCGCGTAGCACCGCGCCCTTGCCTAACGCCACGATCAGGTAGCCGCCCCCGCCGAAGCTCGTGCCGTCGCCGGCCAGGTCGGTCGCCCGTCGCCAGCCGGCGTGGAGCGTGCCCCGCAGCTCCCCCCCGAGCGACCCAGTGAGCGAGGCTTCCTGGGCGACGAAGTCGCCGCGCGCACCGCGCGCTCCAAATCCCGGGCTGTCCGGTCCTCGGGAGCCGCCGCGCGCGCCCGGGCCGCGTACGCTTCGGCAAGCGCCGGCTGGCCTTTCCAGTAGAGCGTCTGCGCGAGCCCGATGAGCAGCTCGGCCGCGTCGGGGTGCGCGGCAAGCGCCGCCCGCCACAGCCGCTCCGCCCGCTCGAGGTCGCCCCGCCAGGCGACCACGCGAGCCCGCCCGGCAAGCGCGTCAACCCGCCCGGTGGAGCGTGACAGCACGGAGTCGTACAGGATGAGGGACGCTTCGGTGTGTCCCGCCCACGCCAGTACCTGCGCCTGGGCGACCATGACGTCTTCGTCCTTCGGGTCGAGCCGGCGCAGCCGGCCGAAGCGCTGCAGCGAGCGCGGCAGCCTACCGTCCCAACTGTCCAGAATGGCGAGCCGAAACAGCGCGCGCTGGTTCAGCGAGTCGGCAGCGAGGACCCGCTCGTAGCCCGCGCGCGCCGCCGCGTAGTCGCCGCGATGGAACGCCGCGTCCGCTTGGGGCAGCTGCGCCGCGAGCAGGGCTGGGATCGCGAGGAGTGCGAGCACAGGGCTGAAAGAGCGTCGGGCATCGGTGTTTCCCATCCTGAAGGATGGGCTCGGCGGGGCACAACGCTGAAGCGTGGATTGCTTTAGCACAGTGGTTCGCCGAGCCCACGCTTCAGCGTGGGGACCATCCCGGCGCGGACCTCGCGGTTCCCTCACCACCTGCGCCACGAGCGGGGCGAGCAGGACGACCATGAACGGCCAAGATAATGAAAGCCGGGGCCTGGATGGTGGGCCCCGGCTTTCCGCACCGCGACGGCGTGCGGCGAGCTAGCGCTTTACGGCATTCACCGCCCCTAACGCGTCCAGGTAGCCGGCGCCCACCTCCCACAGGGCGAACCCCGGCAGCGGCCGCGCGGTGCTGGTGATCGCCTTCGCCACTTGGTCCGGCGTGAGCGTCCCGCCCGCAGCCTCCTGCATCAACGCCACGACGCCCACGACGTGCGGCGTTGCCATCGAGGTGCCGGACGCACACGTGTAGAAGGGCTCGTTCGTCAGGCTGATGGCACAGGTGCTCGTGAGGTTCAGGTCGTGGTTGGCGTCGAGCCCGTTGAGCACCGTCCCAGTGGACGCGCGCGTCGAGACGATGTGCACGCCCGGGGCGGTGATGTCGGGGTGGTACAGCGGGTCGTTGGGGATGCCGCGCGACGAGAAATCGGCGAGGATCGGCGCGCGGTTCTGACCGGTCTGATCGGCACAATGGATGGCCGAATTCGTTGGGTCGGGGCTCACGAGCTTGCACCCCGCGGCTACGCCGATCACCCAGGGCGCCACGCTGTACGGGTTCAAGGTGTTCTGATCCGGCCCGTCGTTGCCCGCGGCGAACACCACGGTGATGCCGTGGTCGTGCACGGTCTTGGACGCCTTGTTGATCGGATCCTTGGGATCGAAGGCGCCGCTCGTCCCCCAGGAGTTGTTCACGACCTTGATGTTGTAAGCCTGCTGGTGGTCGAGGATGTAATCGAATCCGGCGAGCGCCCAGAAGATGAACAGGATGTCCCCCGTGCCGAGACCCACGAGCTTCGCTCCCGGGGCGACGCCGGTGTAATAGCCGGCCGAGGCGGTGCCCAGGCCGGCCGTGATCCCGGCGACGTGAGTGCCGTGGCCGACCGATGTCTCGCTGTTGGGGAGGTTCTCGACGAACAGGTCGGCGCCCTGCTTGAGCGGCTTCGGAGCCGGCCCCTTGAACGTGACGACGTCGCTGAGATTGAAGATGACCTTGATGTTCTGGACGGTCTTGTCGGGATAGTGGAGATCGGGGTTGTAGAGCCCGTCGATCCCTGAGTCGAGGATCGCGATGCCGATGCCCTTCCCGGTGATGCCCATCGCCTGCACCGCGTCCGCCCGAATCGTCGGCACGCTCTCGTGCAGCAGCAGGGCGTAGAGACCGCCGCCACGCCCGTAGTACTGTAGTTGTCTGTTCAAGTACACCGACTGGACTCCCGGCAGCGCGGCGATGGCGTTGACCTGCGCCGGGGTCGCGACGCCCGCGACCAGGGCGAGGTTCCTGAACTGCACCACGCCCGCGCCGAGGTCGAGCATCGCGTTGCTCACGGCATCGCGCGTGGTGAGCGCTTCGTCGTAATTGACGATTACCTCCAGGCTTGCGGTCGGCGTCGCGGTCGCGAGCGCCGCCGTCAGGGCGGGATCCAGCACATTGGCCTGCAGGCGCGGCGCCGCGGGTTGCGGCCCGGCCACCTCGGGTCGTTCCCGGCACGCACCGGCGAGCGCCAGCAGGGCGACCAGAACGGAGCGTCTCATGCGTCCCCTCCTATAGGTGGTGTGATGGAGCGAGCGGCAGGAAGGGCAAGACCGATGCCGACTGAACGCCAAGCGGACCCGGGCACCGCGTGTAGCGGATACGCAGCACCGAGGGGGAGCGCGCGGGCTCTTTAATCGATCAGTGGAACGTGACGCCCAGCCCGAAGTCGACTACGTTCTGCTTCCAGCCGGTCGCGAACGTCCCTCCACCCCCCGACAGCCCGAGCTCACCGACCCCGCCGTAGACGAAGTTCGCCACCGGCGTGAGTGAGACGTTGCGGCCGACCCGGACGTCGTACCCGACCCCCGCCGTGAACCCCCAACCTGTCCCTGTTATCGACGGGCTCGTGTCCACGTTGTAGGTCGAAAAGCCCAACCCACCGCTCAAGAAGAGGCCGCTGGCCGCGACGGGATAATAGTAGAGGGACGCGGTGACATTACCGATCGTCTCCGTAGCCCCGCCGCTCGTGTGCGACCAGCCGTTGATCGCGCCACCGATCAGCAGGTTGCGGCTGGGCGTTCCACCCAGCTTCAGAAACGCCGTGACACCGCCGGTGCGCGGGCCGCTGCCACAGCTGTCGCAGGTGATGTTGGCTGAGCCGTAGCCCAGCCCGAATCCGATCCAGAACCCTTCGCGCCGCTGCGGATACTGGGCCCGGGCCGCGGGTGCGACGGCCAAGAGCGCGCCCCCAAGCGCGATGACGCGCGCCACGATACGCATGGAAACCCCCTGTGAGATCAGGTGTTAGCGGCTAGCGACGGCTGCCACCCCGCCGGGGGCGAATTCTGTGCCGCATTGGCGCAGCAGGAGCGGCGCCGCCGCACTGTCCCCTCGTGGTGTCAGGTGCGCGGCCGGGGCGCCTGACGGGCGCCGGGCACCAAAATGTGCTGTTGCGCATGTCGGACTCAGACGGCACATTCTCCCCGGCGGCACACCGATTGCCATGCACAGTACCGGCCGCGGTGTCGGTGAAATCGTGCATCAAATGCAAAAATCGATTGACGGTGAGAAAGGGGCGCGCTAGCTTCGACCCATGAAACTCATCACCACTATCGTGCGGCCCGAGCGCCTCCCAGAGGTCAAGGCGGCGTTGTTTCGGGCCGGCGTCACCGGGATCACGCTGACCCGCGTCAGCGGCCACGGGGGCGAGCAGGAGATCGTCGAGCAGTATCGTGGCACCACCATCGTCATGGAATTCCAGGAAAAGGTGAAGATCGAGATGGTCTGCTCCGAGCCCTTCGTGGAGCCGTGCATCAAGGCGATCCTGTCGTCCGCGCGCACCGGTGAAGTCGGCGACGGCAAGATCTTCGTGCAGCCGATCGAGCGCGTGATCCGGATTCGCACCGGCGAGCTCGACAACGCGGCGCTCACCGCGGTGAACGCGGACGCAGTCCAGCGTGCCGCGCTCGAGACGGCCCAGCATGCCGGCGCGACTGCCGGGGAGGAAACATGAGACTGCCCTTACTCGCGATCGACGCTGCGGCCATCTCGGCGGGCGACACCGCCTGGGTGCTCGCCTCCACGGCGCTCGTGATGGTGATGACCGTCGGCCTGGCGTTCTTCTACGGCGGGCTGGTGCGGCCCAAGAACGCCCTCAACACCATGATGATGAGCGTCGTCGCGCTCGGTCTCATCAGCGTGCAGTGGGTCCTTGTCGGCTACTCGATCGCGTTCGGACACGGCTCGCCCTTGTGGGGCGGCCTCGCCTGGCTGGGCTTCCGCGGTGTGGGAGGCGATCCCGACCCCGCGTACGCGGCCACGATCCCGTTGCAGGCGCACGCGATGTTCCAGCTGATGTTCGCGATCATTACGCCGGCGCTGATCTCGGGGGCGATCGTGGAGCGGATGCGGTTCCGCGCCTACGTCGTGTTCCTGCTGTTGTGGGCGACGTTCATCTACGACCCGCTCGCCCACTGGGTGTGGGGCGCGGGAGGGTGGCTACAGAAGCTGGGGGCGCTCGACTTCGCGGGCGGCACGGTGGTGCACATCAGCGCCGGCGTGTCGGCGCTGGTCGCGGCGCGCATGCTGGGCCCGCGGCGCGACTTCAAGCGCACCGCCATTGTCCCGCACAACGTGCCGCTCGTACTGCTCGGCGCCGGGCTCTTATGGTTCGGATGGTTCGGCTTCAACGCCGGCTCTGCCCTTGCCGCCAACGGCCTCGCCGCGCTCGCGTTCACCAACACCAACACCGCGGCCGCCATGGCGCTCGTCACCTGGGCGTGCCTGGATCTGGCCCGGTCCGGCAAGGTGACGGCGGTCGGAGCCGCAACCGGCCTCGTCGTCGGGCTCGTGGGCATCACCCCCGCGGCGGGATACATCACGGCGCCTGCCTCCCTCGCGGTCGGAGCGCTGAGCGCGCTGGTGAGCTACACCGCGATCCAAATCCGCGCGAAAACGCGGCTCGATGACTCGCTCGACGTGTTCTCCTGCCACGGGCTCGCGGGAATGGCTGGAGCGATGCTGACCGGCGTGTTCGCGACGAAGCTGGCCAACCCGGCGGGCGGCGACGGCTGGCTGGCCGGCAACTTTGCGCAGATGGGGATCCAGCTGCTCGCGGTGCTGGCGACTGTCGTGCTGGCCGCGACGGGGACGGCCGTGATCATGATGATCGTCAAGGCCACGGTCGGGGTCAAAGCCGATGTGCGCGCCCAGCTGCGGGGCCTCGACCTGAGCGAGCACGGCGAAGAGGCATACTTCGGTGAGCAGGGGGCGATCGCTGGGTCGGGGACGGCGCTGGGTGAGAGCGTCATCGTTTCGTCCGTCCCTGCGACGCCCTTGGAGGCGCCGGCCGTCAGCTAGCGTTTTTCGCCTCCTCGAGCGCTGCGGCGTACTCGCGGCCCATCCGCTCGAGCGAGAACAGCTCCACCGCCCGCCGCCGCGCCGCGCTGCCGAGCGCGCTGCGGCGCGGCGGATTGGCGAGCAGCTCGGCGAGCGCCAGCGCGTACTGCTCCGGATCGTCGGAGGTGAGGACGCCGGCGTCCCCCAGCACTTCCGCGAGCGCGGCGCCGGTCATGGCCACGACCGGACGGCCACACGCCATCGCCTCGGCGAGCGCGAGCCCGAACGTCTCCACCGGGCAGGCGTGGACCACGCACGTAGCAGCGTTGTACGCCGTCGCCAGCTCGACCGGCGCCAGGAACCCCAGCAAGCGGACATCGAGCCCGAGCCGCGCCGCTTGGTCGCGGATCAACCCGGCGAACCCGCCCTCGCCACACACCAGGAGCGGCGGCCCGTGCGGCCCGAGCCGAGCGAGCGCGTCGAGCAGCCAGTCATAGCGCTTCTCGCGCTCCAGCGCCCCCACCGCCAGCAGGAACGGGCGGTCCCCCAGGCCGCGCCGCTCACGGAACTCGCGTCCCGCGGCCGCGTCGGGCCGGAACCGCTCCGCATCCACGGCCTCGTAGATCACTCGTGCTGGTCGCCGCACCATAAACGGCGCCACCGAGCGCGCCTGCGCTGCGGCCGCACGTGTGAGGAAGACGGTCAGGGCCACGCGCCGGTATGCGAGCCTCACGACCGCGTCGCGCGGCGGCGTCGCCTGGCCGACGTTGTGGCGATACACCAGCGCGAAGCGCCGCGCCAGCGACGCCAGCGCCCCCAACCGGAGATCGCGCGGCTTCTCGGCCAGTACCACATCGCTCTGGAGCTCCCGCAGCGCGCTCAGCAGAATGCGAGCCTCCCGGAGACCCGTGTCGCGGATCGGCAGCTCGCGCACCGCAAGCCCCTGCGCGGCGAAACCGGCGGTCACGGCCGGCGTCGTGGCGAGCAGTTCGACGGTGTGTCCGTGTCCGGCCAGCCCGCGAGCGATGTTGGCGAGACTCGTCCCCGAACCGCGCCACGTCCGCGCCGACGTCAGCAGCGCTACGCGCACACTTGGTGTCCGGTGTCCGGTGTCCGCCCGGGCCCCGGGTCCCGCCGTTCACGACCCATGAAACCACCGCAGCCTGAACAAATCCCACGCGAACCGTCCGGGCGAGGTGAGGCAGGTGACTGGGATACGCCGCAGCTCGAGCAGATCCGTCGCGTCGGTGTTCATGCGACGCCGCATGATGACCCCGGCCTCGTAACCCGCGTCGCGAGCCAATTGCAGCGTCTGACGGTTGTAGTCGCCGTACGGGTAGCCCAGCACGGTCACGGGCTTTCCCAGCAGCGCCCCCAGCTGCTCGCGCGAGGTGCGCAGCTCGCGCTGCGCTTCGACCGGCGGTAGCCTCGTCAGGCGGGGGTGCGTCGCCGTATGCGAGCCGAACTCGATCCCCCCCTCCGCCTGCAGCGCCCGGATGTCAGCAACGTCGAGCAGCGGCTCTTGGATCTCGTCTCGATCCCAGGCGTTGGTCTTTCCCACGTAGGCCGCCACGAGGAAAATCGTGGCGCCGAAGCCGTACTGGCGCAGCAGCGGGAGCGCGATGGTGCGGTTCGAGTGGTAACCGTCGTCGAAGGTGATGATGATGGCGCGCGGGGGTAGGAGCCGCTCACCCTGGCGGTAGGCAAGGTAGTCGGCGAAGCTGACGCTCCTGTAGCGGTGGCGCGCGAGGAACACGAGCTGCGCCGCGAACTGCTCGGGCGTCACGTAGTTCTTCGGGTAGCGTGAGCCCGGCGGAATGCGGTCGATCTTGTGGTACACGAGGATCGGCAGCTTCATGCGTGCACATGATAACCCGTGGTCGGCGTTTTCACCGCCCCGCGACCTCGATCTCGCGCGTCGCGACCGCCTGGCGCCCGCTCGCGCCGTGCACAGCGATCTCCATGCGGTAGCGCCCGGGCGAGAGGCCCGACAGGTCGACCGCCAGCGGCCGGCCGGCCACGGCGCCCCGCAGCTGGGGCAGCTCCTGCCACTCGAGCCGCACGGAGGCGCGCCGTCCCGCGATGTGCAGCGACTGCGCGGCGCGGCGCAGCCACCCCGTGCCGACCGGCAATACGGTGACCACGGTAGTCGTGGCTTCCGCCGAGTCGAGCCCAGCGATCTCCCAGAACAGCCCGACACGCGCGCTCCCCCGCACCACCGTCGAGCCGCGCACATAAGGGAGCACCGCCGCGAGCTCCGTGGGCAGGGTGTCGGGAGGATCGAACAGCAGGATGTCGGAGACGGAGAACCCGGCCAGGGCGTCGTGTGGGCGCACACCGTAGCGCGCCCGCGCGACGTGCCGCCGAGCGGCTGCGACCAGCTCCAAGCTCAAGAGCTGGGGCCCCCCGTCCACTTTGGCGACGATGACGTCCGAGGCGCCCGCGGCCGGGCGGCGCTCGATCACCGGTACGCTCCGTTCGTCGCGGGCGAGCACGAGCGCCACGTCGCGAGCCGTCCCCGCGAACAGGGTGTCTTCGCTCACGTCATAAGCGGCGACGACAAGGCACGAATCGCCGCGCCGGAACAGCGCGACCTGGTGCTCGAGCGGGGCGAATGCGGTCGCGTACGCCGGCGCGTAGCGCTCGCGGGGCCGGGGAGCGGCGGGCGTCCAATTCTCCCCTTGCGAGCTTGCCGGATCGTCGAACGCCCGGGCGCCGGCCAGGAAATGAAACGCCGGCTCGGGCTCGTGGCTCGTGACCCGCGGCTCCACCGATCCGATCGAGCCGGACGGTTGCTCGGTCCAGTACGCAGGCCAACCGTACCGCAACATGGTCTCGCGCATGTCGTCACCCCAGGACATGGCGAAGGGCGAGCGCGCGTCCTGCTCGATGCGGGCCATCGTGGCGCGGGCGAGGTGCTCGGTGCGGCGGTCGTTGCCGGGGAGCGAGTAGAGCGGCTGGGCCAGCCACCACAACCGCTCCTCGAACGCGCCGCGCTTGTCGCAGGGGAGCTGTCGATAGCGTCGGGCCAGCTCGCCGTCGAGCAGCACCGATACGTCGGTCCAGCGACACCGTTCGTCGCGCGGCATGTCCCGCAGGGCGGTCCGATACGCGGAGTCCGCCGCGGCGTAGTTCCCTGCGACGTGCTGCGCGAGGCCCGCCAGCGCCTCGCACCACCACGGCGCGGCGCCGCACGCCCGGGCGGCGGCGAGCGCGGCGGCGGTGCGGCCGCTTTGCAGCAGGTAGCGCACCCGCTGGCCTGCAATCCAGTCGTCACCCGGGGCGGCAGCCGCCGCCGTATCGAGCCTCGCGAGCAGCCGGTCGCGCGCCCGCCCGATGCGCTCGGGCTCGGGCGGTGGGGACCCGGGCGACGCGGCGCCGTCGTCGTACCAGAAGCAGAACCGGCCGATGTGCTCGTCGCAGTCGTAGCCGCCCTCTCCGAACTGAGTGGGCAGGTTGTGGCGTCGGATCGATTCGAACTCCGCCTGCGCCTCGCGGGCCGAGCGCACGATGTGCTGCGAGTCGCGCTGCTGGACAGCCGCCCTGGCTTGGTCCTCGGGCACGACTTGGCCGGCGAGTGCGAGAAAGATCGCGACCGCTATGGCAGCGCGGCGCTGCGTAATTATGCGCCGAGTGGCGCTTTCTCGATGCTGGATCCCGCACCTCGTCGCGTATTGTGGTTCCACGGGCGGCGGCATGTGTGGGGTTTCACGTCTCGGCCTTCTAGCTTGCCGGGGTTCGCAGCCGGAGAGGTGCTGGTGTGGCGAAACCGGTAAACGCAGAGACCCCACACATCTCTGGGCGCAAGCCCTTGTGGGTTCGAATCCCACCACCAGCACCCCCTCGTGGGGTCGACTATTGACTCGGCAACGCTAACCCATGATGTTGTCATTCGTGTGGGGTCTCTGCGTAGCTGGTTTGGCTACGCCACGAAGCCGGAAAGCGTTGCGCTCTCCGGCTTTGTCGTTTTCTCCAGCCGAGCTGTCGTAGCCGCTCCTTCCCCGCTAAGGCCTGCATACCGCTTGCTCGCGGAAGCAAACAGGCGGCGTTGATACTAAACGCCGCGGTGGCAGGTGCAACGTGGAGGGCAGACCGCGCTACCGTCGGCCCGGTGACCTCAGTCACCGTCACCACGCCGCTCAACGGTGTAGCATGCGTTCCATGGCGTACCGACACAAGCTGTCCCGCATGGTCGCCCTGTTGGTCTTCATCGTAGCCGTGGTCTCGTGCCAACAGCCCAGCGCGGCTCCGGCTGTCCCCCCACCCCCGCCTCCCCCGCCCGGAGCGACAATTCTCGTGCAAGAGACGTTCGAGGATCAAGCCTTCGCGGCGCGCGGCTGGTACGACAACGTGGCGATGACTACGACCACGGCTCAGCACATCCCCGGCAGCACGCGGGCGCTAGAGGTCCATTTCACGCTGGGCGCGACGACGCCCACCTGGGGCGGTGCGGCCCGGCACCTGTTCACCGCGACCGAGTCGGTGTACCTGAGCTACTGGGTCAAGTACAGTGCCAACTGGGTCGGGTCGGGCCAGCCCTACCACCCGCACGAGTTCCTGTTCCTGACGAACGAGGATGACGCGTACATCGGGCCGTCGGCCACCCATCTGACCACGTACGTCGAGCACAGCTACCAGAACGGCGGGATTCCGGTGCTCCAGCTGCAGGATGGGCTCAACATCGATCAGACGCGGATCTTGCAGGATCTCACCGCGCTCACCGAGAGTCGAGCGGCGGCCGGGTGTAATGGCAACGCCGACGGCTATGCGACCGGGTGCTACAACTCGGGCGGCGGCGTGTTCGACAACGAGAAGAAGTTCGCCGCGGCGCAGCCGTCGTTCCTCCCCAACCCCGGGCCGGGGTACAAGGGCGACTGGCACTTGGTGGAGGCGTATTTCCAGCTCAACTCGATCCAAAGTGGCAAGGGGGTGCCGGACGGCATCGTGCGCTACTGGTTCGACGGGCAGCTGGTGATCGAGCACACCAACGTGCTGCTCCGGACCGGCGCGCACGCCAACATGAAGTTCAATCAGTTCATGATCGCGCCGTACATCGGGGACGGGTCGCCAGTCGACCAGACGATGTGGGTGGACGATCTCACGGTGGCGACGGGGAGACCGTAGGGGGCTCCACTATCTCGCACAAGCAGCGAAGGCCCTGCGCAAGCGCACAGGGCCTCTTGCTTTCCTGGCACCGGTCCGGACTCAGCGCACGAACGTCACAGAGCCGGCTTCGTTGGCGACTGCGCCGATGTGGCCTTGCTGGCTGAAGCCGATCCGCCGCGGCCTCCCGCCGACGTCGACCGTGAAGGCCAGCCTGCGTGACTGCAGGTTGAACACCTGCACCAGTCCCTGATCGGGAAGGGATATGTAGGCCTGCCCGTCGTCGGGCGTCACGCCGATGCCGAACGCGGCGCCCGCGAGCGTGATCGTCGCCGTCTGCTGTCCCGACTGCAGGTCGATCTCGGTGAGGAAGCCCGATCCGTTGGCCACATAGAGCCGTTGTCCATCGCGGGTCACTGCCATGTCCTGAGCGACCCCGCCGACGGTGAACGTGCGGAGCACGGCACCCGTGAACATGTCGACCTCAGTCACCGAGCCGCCGAACGAGGCGCTGACGTAGATGATCCGCCCGTCGGGGTGCACCGCGAAACCATTCGGCGCGAAACCGACCTGCACGCTCCCGATGACCTGTCGGGTCTGCGTATCCACGATGTAGACCGTGGTGGTGTTGGTCGAGATGAACAGCCGGCTGCCGTCGGGGGAGACGCGCACCACGAACGGGCTCTCGCCGCCAGGCGTCGGGATCGTGGCCACCTGCTGGGCGGACGCGACGTCGATCACCCCGACGTTTTGGCTGCCCTGGTTCGTGACGTACGCAGTGTTGCCGTCGGGTGAGAAGTCGAGACCTGTGGGGATGCTCCCGGTCGGAATGAAGCCGTCTACCGTGCGGGTCTGAGTGCTGGTGATGCCGACGCCGCCGTTGAACAGCTCGGTGAAATACGTCAGGCCGTCCTCGCGCACCGCGACGCCGAAGGCCGGCGGGGTCGTGACGTTGTCGATCAACAGCCCGCTGGGGTGCGTGGGCGGCTGGCAGCTGGGCGCCGCCGTGGCCATCGACACCCCGGGCGTAGCCGGAGGGAACGCAGACTGGGCCGTGGGGGGCGACTTATCGGACGCGCAAGCGGAGAGTGAAGCGGCGGCGCAGCACAGGAACAGACCTGCGAGTGTAGTGCGATGCATGGTGGGCCTCGCTGGAGGTTGAGGGAGGACGACCGGCCTACTGACCCAGCGTGTGTTGAAGCGCCTCGACGCCTCAGCCTGCAACCCTCATTCCCCCCAGTCCGTGTGCTAAGGCGTTCTGTTGCGTTGCAATGGCGAGCGACTCGGTCGACGCGCCTGCGGCACCGGCGCAGCGCGTGTAGCGGCAGGCCCCGAACGTTCACAAATGAAAAGGTCCACCACCTGTCGCGCGCGGGAACCTATTCGGGCATCTAGTTCATTCATGAACTGTATAGCGAGGAGGATGTTATGCTGAAGCGCTCTCTCTCCCTCGCCACAGCGGCGCTGTTGGCGGCGCTCGTGCCGGCGGCGCTGCGCGCGCAAACCGCCGCCCGTCCCGTCTTCGACCAGGTGACCGTGGGCGGCGGGTTCGGCGGCCTGTCGGGCGCGGCCGATGCCGATCGGGCCGGGGCGAACAGCTGGCGGCTGGGCTGGGCCGCCTCGCTCGATGCCACGGGCTGGATCAACGACTACGTGGGCATCCGCGCCAGCGGCGCATGGGCCCAGGACAGCCTCGACGGCACCGCCGCGGGGCTGGTGGGCCGCGGCAGGTTTAACAAGTTCAGCTACGACGCCGACCTGGTGCTGCGCTATCCGATCAAAAGCGGGTCGGGTTGGATCCTGCCCTACGTGCTGGGTGGTGCTGGCGCCATCAGCATCCATCAGCTCGAGGCCAGTGACACCTGGACCAAGTTCGCCGGCAGTTTCGGCGCCGGGTTCGAGTACCGTTTCGGCCGGGCGGGCGTCCGCGCGGAAGCGCGCGACAACGTCTACAAGCTCGACCGCTACGGCTTCGACAAGACGCAGCACGACATCGCCTGGCAGGGCGGCGTCACGCTGTCCTTCTGACGCGGCGCGCCACTGGGCCGGCGCGCCGCTCGGGCGCCGGCCAAGTGGTGATGCCATACCACCAAGGGTGACCCTATGCGCTACATCGCATTAGCTGGACGCGTGCTCTACAGCGCGATCTTCCTGACGACCTTCACTCACTTCTCCCCTCAGGCGATCGGCTTTGCCGCGCAGCAAGGCGTGCCGGCAGCAGGACTCTTGGTCCCCCTGTCGGGCGTGATCGCACTGGCGGGCGCGCTGAGCATCCTGCTCGGCTATCGGGCCAGAATCGGCGCCTGGCTCATCGTGCTGTTTCTCGTCCCGGTCACGCTCATGCTCCACAACTTCTGGGCCGTTGCGGACCCGATGATGCACCAGATGCAGCAGGCGATGTTCCTGAAGAACCTCTCCATGCTGGGCGCGGCGCTGCTCATCTCCCAGCTGGGCGCGGGCCCGCTGAGCCTGGACGCTCGGCGCCGCGCGGCCCGCGCGTGAGCCAGGATGCGGCGACCGCAGCGCTTGACCCTCCCGACGGACGGCCCGTA
>WNGJ01000286.1_pt1 | contig 50232 bp, 44 predicted proteins | sample 5400611 | NCBI WGS metagenome assembly WNGJ01 (sample SAMN13153375, study PRJNA577476) | soil metagenome | isolation source: 40 cm soil or saprolite under Garry oak tree replicate 1 | place: USA:California | collected 2016-06-15 | reverse complement strand
GCGCGCGCCGGATCACGCTCGGCATCGGCGACGTCCACCAGCACCGCGTCCCTCGTCCGCAGCGCCACGGGATCATCGGGCACCTCGGCGAGCACGGAGTCGACCAGCGCGAGCGCGCCGGCAGGATCGGTCGTGGCGAGCGCCCGTGCGCGAGCGAGCCGGTTGTCGCGGTCCTCGAGCCAGCACACGCTGCTCACACCGTCATTCTACGCGCGCTCAGCGCTGTCGCTGCTGGAGGCGCCTGAAGTGTTCCGCCTGGATGCGCTCGTACCGCTCCGAGAGCTCGTCGATCCGCGCAGCCTCGCCGGCGCTGCCCACGCTCCGCAGGTGGGTCGCGTAGAGCTTCAGGACTTCGGCCGGGTTGAACCCGAGATAGCCGTCGCCGCCGCCGAACGAGGCCCGGGCGTAGCGCGTCGCGTGCTCCTCGACGGCCGCGGCCTCGGAGACTTGAGTCGATTCGCGCAGACTCCGCGCATACTCACGGAAGGCCAGCGCGGTGTCGACGTCCACCAGTTTGCCCTGGATGGCGAAGGCGGTGTCGGGATCCGTGGCGTAGCCCGCCGCGCGCTGGAGGTCTTCGCGGGCCCCGGCGAGGTCGCCACCCTCCGCGCGCTCGGCGGCTTTCCACCAGTAGTACTCGACGGCGGTTTGCGCCCCGGACGTGACCGGAAGGACGCTGATGAGCACGGCGAGCCAGAGCGCCGCGACGCCGACTCGCATCGCATCGGCCCTGAGCCGGCGGCTCGCCCTACACCGGGAAGACGGCGTTGCGGCGCTGCGGGAACTCGTGGGCCTTGCTCTCGGCGTGGGCCAGGCGCTTGATGAGCTCGGCGCGCAGCGAGGCGCCCGGCACGATGTCATCGACGAGCATCTCGGAGGCGAGCTTGTAGACGTCCACGTCCTGCGCGTACTCGTCGCGCTTGGCCTTCACGTACGCGGCGCGCTCGCTCTCGGGCAGCTCCATGATCTTGTTGTAGTAGACGGCGTTCACCGCGGGCTCCGGCCCCATGATCGCGATCTGCCCCTGCGGCAGCGATAGCGTCGCGTCGGGCTCGAAGGCGGGGCCGCACATCGCGTAGAGCCCGGCGCCGTAGCACTTGCGCACGATGACCGAGATCTTCGGCACGGTCGCCTGCGAGGTCGCGAACACCATCTTCGCGCCGTGGCGGATGATGCCCTCGCGCTCCACCTTGCTGCCCACCATGAATCCCGCGACGTCGGCGAGATACACGAGGGGGATGTTGAAGGCATTGCAGAGCCAGATGAAGCGCGCGGCCTTGTCGGAGGAGTCCACCATCAGCACGCCGCCCTTGACCTTGGGCTGGTTGGCCACGATGCCGACGGCACGGCCGTCGATGCGCGCAAGCCCGACAATGACCTCCTGCGCGAACAGGCGCTTGACCTCGAACCACGAACCCGCGTCGATCACGCGGTCGATCACCTCGTACATGTCGAACCACTTCCGCTGGTCGTACGGCACGATCTCGTCGATCGAGCGGCCCGGCTTCGGCTCGGCGGCAGCCACGCGCGCCGGCGTCTCCCGGAACGAGCCTGGCATGTAGGCGAGGTAGCGCTTGGCGAGCTCGATGGCCTCCTCGTCGGACGCGGCGAGCACGTCGCCGCAGCCCGACACGGTGCAGTGCATCCGAGCGCCGCCCAGCTCCTCCAGCGTCGTCTTCTCACCGATGGCCATCTCGACCATGCGCGGGCTGCCGACGTAGAGCGAGGCCTTGCCGTCGACCATGATCACGAGATCGGTCAGCGCGGGCAGGTACGCCGAGCCCGCGGGCGACGGGCCGAACAGGATGCATACCTGCGGCACCACGCCGGAGAGCTGGACCTCGTTGTAGAAGATCCGGCCGGCGTGGAAACGCCCGGGGAAGATCTTGATCTGCTCGGAGATGCGCCCGCCCGCGGCGTCGACGAGGTAGAGCATCGGGACGCGCAGCCGCGCGGCCTTCTCCTGGATGCGGACGATCTTGAGCACCGTCTTCTCGCCCCACGAGCCGGCCTTGACCGTGTAGTCGTTGGCCATGATGCAGACGGTCTTGCCGCCGACCTTGCCGACCGCGGTGACGACACCGTCGGCCGGCGTGTCCGCTTCCTGGTTGCGCGCGAAGAGCCAGTCCTCCTGGAACTCGGTGCCCGGGTCGAGGAGCAGCTTCAGACGATCGCGGACGAACATCTTGCCTTCGGCCCGGAGCTTGTCGCGGTACTTCGCGTGGCCCTGCTCGATGCGGGCGCGCTCGGCGTGATAGCGCTCTTCGCCCTGGCTCATGGCGCTATTGTACGGGGCTTTCTCGATAGGGGATCGGCCCCGCGTACTCGGCGCGCAGCGGCGTCCAGCGTCGCGCGCCGAGCCGGGCGAGCGTCGCCGCGAGTTGCGCGAGGTGGAGCCGGTCGTGCGTCACCCACGCGGCGAGGAGGTCGAGGCCGGAGAGCGTCCCGAGCCGCGGGTGCGTGACGGCGTGCCGGAGGACCTCGGGCGGCACGCCGGCGAGGAACGCGAGGCTCGCCGCCCGGCGCTCTCCGAACGTCGTCAGGGCCGTACTCGGGTCGGCGTCGCGATACCGCCGCTCCACCGCCCACCGCTCCGGATCGATGGCCGCGAAGCGATCGCCGCCCTCCACCACGACGCGCACGCGCGCGCCGAAGTCCTCGGCCTCCTCGTCGCGGAGGTGACAGACGATCTCGACCGGCGACCACTCGGCCGGCGCCGGGCGCTCGCGCCACGTGGCGGCGTCGAGATCGCCGAGCAAGCCGTCGAGGATGCGCGGCAGCCGCGCGAGCTCGGTGCGGGCGCTCGCCAGCAGCATGGTGGGGTCGACCATCGCCGCATATTGTAGGCTAGGGGCACCACGGGGAGGCACGATGGGCTTCGACTACGGCAAGTACTTCGGCGAGATCAAACTCACGCACGACCTCACGACGCGCGCCGACGAGCGATCGTGGCGGCTGGCCGCCCCCGAGGCGCGCCCCGCGCGCAAGCCGATCGTGCTCTATCTCGGCTGCAACGTGCTCCGCACCTCGCACATGATCCGCACCGTCACCGCCGTCTTCGACCGGCTCGGCCTCGACTACGTCGCCGTGGGCGGGCCGACGTACTGCTGCGGCATCGTCCATCACCAGCAGGGCGACACGGCGGCCGGCGACGGCATGGCCAGGCGCACGCTCGAGCTGTTCAAGCGCTACGAGCCCGACGAGGTCGTGATGTGGTGCCCGTCGTGCATCTACTTCTACGACGAGGTGATGCACGCCGAGGTGCCGTACCGCGTGCGCCACACCACGGAGTTCCTGCTGGCCCAGGTGCCGCGCGTGCAGTTCACCGTGCGCGCGGAGCGCACGGTCGCGGTGCACGCTCACGTCGTGGGAGAGGCGCGCCAGCGGGAGGCGCGCGCGTGCCGCGAGCTGCTCGCCTCCGTGCCGGGTCTCCGCGTCGTGCCGCTCCCGTCGGAGCCGCGCCTCGGCCGCTCGTGCGCGCCGGCGATTCCCATCGCGCTCGGCCAGGACGTCTGGGACGGTCTCGTGCGCGACGAGATCGAGCTAGCCCGCGCCGCCGGCGCCGACACGCTGGCGTGCATCTATCACGGCTGCCAGCGAATGACCTGCGGCTTCGAGGCCGAGGGACGCATCACGATCGAGCACTACCTCTCGGTGTTCGCGCGCGCGCTCGGCATCGAGTTCGAGGACCAGTTCAAGAAGTACCGGCTGTGGGGTGATCCCGAGCGCGTGCTGGAGGACGTGACGCCGTGCATGCAGGCCAACGGCGTCGATCCCGACAAGGCGCGCGCACTGGTCACGGCGACGTTCGCACGGCGCCCCGCGCCCGGAGGCGCCGCCACGCCCTCCTGAGGTTCGTCCGATGCTCTGCCCGCACTGCCGTGCCGTCGTTCCCACCGGCGCCCGCTTCTGCCCCGGCTGCGGCCAGCCCCTGCCCCGCGCCTGCCCGCGCTGCGCCACCGCGAACGCGCCCGATCACCGGTTCTGCAAGTCGTGCGGCGCGCCGCTCGGCGAGGCCGCGCCCGAGCCCGGCGCCCTCGTCAGCTCGCGGGTCGCTCTCGAAGGCGAGCGCAAGCACGTGACGGTGTTGTTCGCCGATCTGAAGTCGTCGATGGAGCTGCTGGCCGCGCGCGACCCCGAGGACGCGCGCGCGGTGCTCGATCCCGTACTCGACGGGATGATCCAGGCCGTGCGCCGCTACGGCGGCACCGTGAACCAGGTGATGGGCGACGGCATCATGGCGCTCTTCGGGGCGCCGATCGCCGTCGAAGATCACGCGGTACGCGCGTGCTACGCGGCGCTCGCGATGCGGGACACCGTCCGGCGACTCGGCGAACGCCGCGCCGACGGGCCGCCGCTGGCGATCCGAGTCGGGCTCAATTCCGGCGAGGTGCTCGTGCGCGCGATCGGCGGCGCTTTGCACGTCGACTACACGGCCGTCGGCGAGACCACGCACCTGGCGGCGCGCATGGAGCAGACGGCGGCGCCGGACGCGATCTTCATGACGGCCCAGACCTACCGGCTGGCCGAGGGCTTTCTCGACGCCACGCCGCTCGGGCTCGTGAGCGTGAAGGGTCTGGCCGAGCCGGTCGAAGCCTGGCGGCTGGTCGGCGCGCGGGGCGCACGCACGCGACTCGAGGCGCGGGCGGGCGCGCTCAGCCGCTTCGTCGGTCGCGAGGGGGAAACCGCGCAGGCGGCGCGCGCGCTCGAGGCCGCGGCCGGCGGGCGCGGCCAGGTCGTCGCCGTCGTCGGCGAGCCCGGCGTCGGCAAGTCCCGCGTCTGCCACGAGCTGGTGCGACGCGCGTCGGCGCAGGGGCAGCGCGTGATCGAGACGGCCTGCCTGTCGTACGGCGCGTCGACGCCCTACCTGCCCATCGGCGGCCTCCTCGAGGCTCTGCTCGACCTCGACGCGCGCGCCGAGCCGCCCGAGCGGCGGGCGCGGGCCATCGCCCGCCTCGCCGGCCTCGACGCAGAACTCGGCGCCGCCGCCGCGCCGCTCCTCGCCCTGCTCGAAGTGCCGACCGACGATCCGGCATGGGCGGCGCTCGACCCCCCGCAGCGGCGACAGCGCACGCTCGACGCCCTGCGACAGCTCCTGCTCCAGGCGGCACGCCAGCGGCCGCTCGTCGTCGTGATCGAGGATCTCCAGTGGGCCGACGCCGAGACGCAGGCGTTGCTCGACGCGCTGGTGGACGGCATGGCGGCGGCGCCCCTCGCGCTGCTCCTGAACTACCGCCCCGAGTACCGTCATCACTGGGGCGGCAAGTCGTACTACACGCAGCTGCGGCTCGACCCCCTGCCCGCGGATGCCGCCGGCGCCCTGCTGCAAGCGCTGCTCGGGCGCGATGCGGCGCTGGCGCCAGTCGCCGCCATGCTGCGCGAGCGCACGGCCGGCAACCCGCTCTTTCTCGAGGAAAGCGTCCGCGCCCTGGTCGAGACCGGAGCGCTGCGGGGCAAGCCCGGCGATTACCGGCTCGTTCGGCCCGTGCCGGCGGTGGAAGTCCCGGCCAGCGTGCAGGCCGTGCTCGCGGCGCGGATCGACCGGCTCGCGCCGAACGACAAGCGGCTGCTCCAGTGCGCGGCCGTCATCGGCTACGAAGCGTCCCTGTCCCTGATGCGCGTCATCGCCGGTGCGGACGAGACCGGCCTGCGCGAGGGTCTCACGCGGCTCCAGGCGGCCGAGCTGCTCTACGAGACGCGGCTCTATCCGGAGGTCGAATACACGTTCAAGCACGCGCTCACCCACGACGTCGCGTACGGCAGCCTCTTGCGCGAGCAGCGCCGCGCGCTCCACGCGGCCATCGTGGGCGCGCTCGAAGCCCGCGACGGCGACGAGCACGCCGAAGCGCTGGCGCATCACGCCCGCCTCGGCGAGGACTGGACACGCGCGGCGCGCTACGCCCGCCTCGCCGCCGACCGGGCGGCGGCCTTGTGCGCGGACGCCGAGTCGGTCGCCCTCTATGAGCGCGCCCTCGAGGCCCTGGGCCGGCTGCCGGACACGAAAGAGACCGCACGCGCGGGCATCGACGTCCGCCTGGCGCTGCGCGCGCCACTATGGCGCGCGGGCCGCCTCGACCGGCTCGCGCCGGTGTTCGGCGACGTCGAGACGCTCGCACGCCGGCACGGCGAGCAGGAGCGGCTCGACGCCGTCGCGGGCTTCTTCACGCAGTTTTACTGGGCATCGGGCGACTACGGGAAATCGATCGAGTACGGCGAGCGCTGCCTGGCCATCGCCGACGCCCGCGACGATCCCGCGCTCCGCGTGAGCGCGCACTTCTATCTCGGGCACGCGTTTGCCTCGTCGGGCCGCCTCCTCGAGGCGCGCGCGCACTACGCGCGCATCTACAGGCTGCTCGCCGGACGCGAGACCGAGCGGTTCGGGCTCAGCGGGCTGCCCTACTCCGGATCGTGCGCCTACGACGCGTGGGCCGCGCTCGAGCTCGGACACGGCGGTGAGGCGCTGGAGCTGCTCGATCGCGGCGCCCGCGTCGCCGACCGCGCCGGGCACCTCTACAGCCAGACCGTGATCGGCGTCTACCGGACGTTCGTCCTGAGCTATCTCGGCCGCGCCGACGAGGCGCGCGCGATCGGCGAGTCGACCGTCGCGACGTGCCGCGAGCGCCAGTTCGCGGGCCAGACGATGATGGGCCTCATGGCCACGGGGACAGCGTTGGGCCAGCTCGGGCAGGCGGCGGAGGGCGCGCGGCTCGTCGAGGAGTGCATCGCGCTCCAGGAGAGCGCGGGGGCCCACTCCGACCGCGGCATGATGCTGTACCTGCTCGCCCAGCTGCGCGGCGCGAGCGGCCGTCTCGAGGACGCGGAGCGGGCAGCGGACGAGGCGCGCGGCTACGTGGAGCGCAACCGTGAGGAAGGCTACGGGGCGTGGCTGGCGTGGGTGCGTGGCGGGCTCGCGCGAGCGCGAGGCGATCGGACGCGGGCCGGCGTCGAGTGGCGCGCGGCCCTGGCCGAGGCCGAGCGTCTCCGTCTGGCCCTCCTGGCCGCCCACTGCCGGCTGATGCTCGGGCTCCTCCACCGCGACATCGACGATGCGAACGCCGCACGACGCGAGCTCGGAGCGGCTGCGGGAGCGTTCCGGGCGATCGGCGTCACCCCGCGCGCGGCGGAAGCGGCCGAGGCGCTCGCCACCATGTGAGGCGGCGGCCCCGAGCGGCGAGAACGGTGCAGATGCGAGGCGACGACGGAAGCGCGGCCCGAGGCGTATGCCGCATACGCCGCAGGGCAGCGCGACGGAGTCAACGAAGCAGATGCGCCGTTATCGCCGCTCGGGGTTGGCGTTGGCCCAGACGATGATGACGAGCACCCCCTCCGCGTAGCGCGGCCCGCCGATCACGGCCGGGTTGCCGCGCGCCGCCTGGATGTTCGTGGTGACCTCGTTCACCGCGCCCCGCTGCAGGCGCACCCGCATGTGCACCGTGTCGCCGCTGACGCGCTCGGGCACGACCTCCAAAATGCGATCACCCGGCACCGACCACTGCTGCACGGAGCCGATCGCCACCTCCGCGCGATAACGCTCGAGCGACGTGTACTCCGGGTAGCCCGTGAGCTGGCGCAGCCGCGGCAGGAACGCCTGGAGCCGCTCGTCCGGCGCGGGCGGCGCGACGCGCAGCGACGTCGACGCCGGCGGCGTGTCGGTGGCCAGCAGCACGCGGGCGCCGAAGCGCACGATCTGCTGCGCGTCGGCGGCCAGCGGCGCCGCCACGGCCACGAGCGCCAGGAGCAGGGCCAGCAGCGGGCCGAGGGCCACCTTCAGGCGCTTGCGCGCGTTGTGCAGCCGCGACATCACGGTCCCCATGGGGATCTCCAACACGTCCGCAATCTCCTTGTACGACAGCCCCTCGATGTCACCCAGGACCACGATACGCCGATGGTCGTCCGACAGCCTCGCCAGCGCCCGCTCGATCCGCGCGCGCTGCTGCGCGCCCGCCGCCGCCGCGTCGGGTGTCGCCTCCGCGGGCTGGTCCACCAGCACGCGGTCCCAGTCCTCCTCCGGGATCCGCTCGGTGCCGAACGCGCGGCCGCGGGCGGCGCGGGAACGGGCGCGATCGGCCGCCACGTTCATCACGATGCGGAACAGCCACGTGTAGAAGGCCGACTGGCCGCGGAAGTTGGGCAGGGCCTGCCACGCCCGCACGAACGCCTCCTGGGACACGTCCCACGCCTCCTCCCGATCGCGCAGCACGTTATAGGCGAGACGCCACACGCGTTGGCGATACTTCTCGACCAGCGGCTCGAAGGCCGCGATGTCGCCGGCGCGGCATCGCTCGATGAGGGCGGCGTCGTCGGTTTTCACGCGTTGTGAGTGGCGCCACGCCCCGTACGGCAGTTAGACGCGCGGCTCGCCGTGTTTATTGTAGTGAGGACGCGTCAGCGGCGGCGCTTGCCGAGGGCCAGGAGGGCGTCCAGGCCGAGCAGGTAGCTCTCGGGCCCGAAGCCGGAGATCTGGCCGCGGGCGGCGGCGGCGATCACCGAGTGGCGGCGGAATTCCTCGCGCGCGTGGACGTTGGACAGGTGCACCTCCACCACCGGCACCTCGATCGCCGCCACCGCGTCGCGCAGCGCGATCGAGTAGTGCGTGAACGCCCCGGGGTTGAACACCACGCCCAGGAATCCCTCGCGGCGCGCGCCCTGCAGCCAGTTGACGAGCTCGCCTTCGAGGTTCGACTGGCGGCACTCGACGCGGAGGCCGCGCTTGCGCCCGTGCTCCTTGATGAGCCGATCGACGGCGGCCAGCGTGGTGCGGCCGTACACGGCCGGCTCGCGCGTGCCGAGCAGATTCAGGTTGACCCCGTGGAGGATGAGCGCGGCCCCGGGCATGGCCGGATCAGGATAGCATCCGACCATTTGGGGGGCCCCGAAATGGCCCCCCAGCTCCTCAAGCGAAAGGGGCGACGCCCCCCTCGGACTCCCCCGGCCAGCGCTCGGAGCGCCCCGGGGGAGCCGGGCGCTCCTCGGTCACGCGCCCTAATGACCGAGGATCTCGGAGAACGCCCAGTCGACGACGACGAAGAAGAGCAGGCCGCCGAAGACCGTGTACGCGAGCCCCGGCGCATTGTCCTCGCGATTGACCTCGGGGATGAGGTCGGACGCGGCGACGTAGATCGTCACGCCGGCGGAGAGCGCCAGCGCGTAGGCGACGTGGTGCTGCGCGATGAGGCTCGTGCCGAGCGCCCCGGCCAGCGTGAGCACGCCCAGCCCCGTCCCCGCCGCCAGGGCGGCGCCGCGCGAGTGGCCGCTCGCCAGCATGATCGACGCGATCGTAAAGCCCTCGGGCAGCTTGTGCAGCATGACGGCGATGAACAGGATGGCGCCGAGCGAGGGGCTCACCATGAAGCCGGCGGCGATGGCCACGCCGTCGAACACCGTGTGCACGCCGAGCCCGAGCACGGCCAGCCAGCCGGCGGACGGGCGGAGCAGCGCCTCCTGATGCACCTCTTCGCCGAAGTGGAAGTGTGGGGCCACCGTGTGCTCGAAGAGGTGAACCCCGAAGTACCCGAGCAGCACGAACAGGAAGGCGTGGGGCACGTGGGTGCTCTCCGGCAGCATCCGCACGAAAGCGGCTGCGAGCATGAACCCGGCGCCCCCGGCCACGAAGTACCGCAGCCGCGCGTGGCCGTGCTTGTGGGCCCTGGTGACGATGGCGGCCCCGGCGACATCCGCGGCGGCAGCGACGGCCGCGAACGCCAAGTATGTTAACATTGTCGGGAGCATAGCATGGCCATCGGAGCTCCTCCCCGCCTCCTTGGCGAGATCCTCGTGGCCGAGGGGCTGACCACCGCCGACGCCGTCGATCGCGCCCTTGCGCGCCAGCGGACCACCGGCGAGTTGATCGGCGAGGCCCTCGCCGCCCTCGGCGCCGTCAACGAGGACGACGTCGCGCGCGCACTCGCCGTGCAGCAGGACCTGCCGTACGTCTGGCGCGAGGAGCTGCCGTCCACGGTCCCGGTGCTCAAGAACGTCTCGCCCAAGTATCTGCGCCAGTACCGGATCTGCCCGATCACCATCGAGGGCGGCGTGCTCACCGTCGCCTCGGCCGATCCGCTCAACACGATCGTGGCCGACGACCTCCGGCAGGCCACCGGGTTGACCATCAAGTTCGTCGTCAGCTCGGCCACGGGGATTCTCGAGACGATCGACCGCAATTACGACGGCGCCAACGCCTCTGCGCTCCAGCGCATCGTCGAGGGCATGGACGAGGAGCGCGCCCCCGACGGCGACGAGGACGTCAACCATCTGCGCGACATGGCCTTCGAGGCGCCGGTGGTACGGCTCGTGAACCTCCTCGTCGAGAACGCGATCACCGCCGAGGCCTCCGACATCCACATCGAGCCGTTCGAGGACACGCTGCGGATCCGCTACCGCATCGACGGGATCCTCTACGACCAGGAGGCGCCGCCGCGGCGGTTGCAGGCCGCCGTCACCTCGCGCATCAAGATCATGGCCGAGATGAACATCGCCGAGCGGCGGCTGCCGCAGGATGGCCGCATCCGCGTCAACCTGCACGGCGCGCGCGTGGACATCCGCGTGTCCACCATCCCCACCGTGCACGGCGAGTCGATCGTCATGCGGCTGCTGCAGCGCTCGAGCGTGTTCCTGCCGCTCGACAAGCTCGGCTTCCCCGCGGACACGCTCAAGCGCTTCGACGCGCTCATCAAGCGCCCGCACGGGATCATCCTCGTCACCGGGCCGACGGGCTCCGGCAAGACCACCACGCTCTACGGCGCCCTCGACAAGATCAACTCGCCGGAGCGCAAGATCATCACGGTCGAGGACCCCGTCGAGTACCAGCTGAAGGGCGTCAACCAGATCGCCGTGAAGCCGAAGATCGGGCTGTCGTTCGCGACCGGTCTGCGCCACATCGTGCGCCAGGACCCCGACGTGATCCTCGTCGGCGAGATCCGCGACCTGGAAACGGCCGAGATCGCCATCCAGGCGTCGCTCACCGGCCACCTCGTGTTCTCGACGCTGCACACCAACGACGCGCCGGCCGCGATCACGCGGCTTCAAGACATGGGCGTGGAGCCCTATCTCGTCGCCTCCGTGCTGGAGGCCGTGCTCGCGCAGCGGCTCGTGCGTCGGGTCTGCGCAGCCTGCCGCGTGCCCGACACGCCGAGCGCCGCTGACCTCGACGCCCTCGGCGTCGTGGCACCGGACAACACCCAACTCCTCCGCGGCAAGGGTTGCGACGAATGCCGCGGCACCGGCTACCGCGGGCGCATGGGCATCTACGAGCTGTTCCCGATCACCGAGGACGCGCGCAGCCTGATGCTGCGTCGGTCGTCGTCGCGCGACATCCGGCAGCACGCCATCGCGGCCGGGATGATCACGCTGCGCATGGACGGCTGGCGCCGCGCGTGCGAGGGGTTGACGACGGTCGAGGAAATCCTGCGCGTCACCCAGGAAGACGCCTGAGGCCATGCCCGTTTTCGTGTACAAGGCCGCCGATCGTCGCGGCCAGACCATCGACGGTGTCATGGACGCGCCCGACGCGCGCGCCGTCGTCGAGCGCCTGCAGAAGGACGCCTACTACCCGATCAAGATCACGGCGCACGGCGAGCGCGCGCCCCTGTTCTCGCTGGGCGGCTCGCGCGTCGGCCAGCGCGACCTGCTCGCGCTGACCCAGCAGCTGGCCACGCTGTTCGAGGCGGGCCTGCCGCTCGACCGCGCGCTCACCATCCTCGAGGAGCTGGCGCCCAACGCGCGTGTGAAGGCGATCGTCAGCGACCTGCTGCGCAGCGTGCGCGGCGGCGCCTCGTTCAGCGAGGCGCTCGCCAAGCACCATCCGCGGCCGTTCTCGCGGCTGTACATCAACATGGTCCGCGCCGGCGAGAAGGGCGGCGTGCTCGAGGTGGCCTTGCGGCGGCTGGCGGAATTCCTCGAGGCGCGCGCCGCCTTCAACGAGGCGGTCATCTCGGCCCTGATCTACCCGCTCGTCATCACCCTCGTCGGCGCCGGCGCGGTCGTCTTCCTGATGACGTTCGTCATCCCGCGCTTCGCGACGATCTTCCGCGACCTCAACCAGGCGATCCCGCTGCCCACGCAGATCCTGCTCACGGTCAGCGGGGCGCTCCAGCAGTACTGGTGGGTCGGCATGATAGTCGTCCTCGCCGGTGTCGTCGCCTGGCGGGTCTGGACGGCCACGCCCGAGGGCCGGCTGTCGTGGGACCGCGCGATCCTGAACGCACCGATCTTCGGCGGCATCGCGCTGCACGTGGAGACGGCGCGCTTCGCGCGCACGCTGGGCACGATGCTGCGCTCCGGGGTGCCGGTCCTCGGCGCGCTCGCCGTCGTCGGCGACATGATGTCCAACCAGGCGGTGGGCGGCGCGGTGTCGCGCCTGTCGGACGGCGTCAAGCGCGGCGGGACGATCGCGGCGGGCATGCAGGATCAGGGCATGTTCCCCGCCCTCGCCATCCACATGGTGCGCGTGGGCGAAGAGACGGGACGGATGGAGGAGATGCTGCTCAAGGTCGCCGACACGTTCGAGACCGACGTGCGGATCGAGATGAAGCGAACGCTCGGCCTGCTCGAGCCGACAATCATTCTCGTGATGGGGGTGCTCGTGGCGTTCATCGTCGTCGCCATGCTGATGGCCATTTTCTCGATCAACGAGGTGGCGCTGTGAGACGCGGCAGGTTCGTCAGGGGACTCCGTAACGAGCGCGGCTTCACGCTGGTCGAGCTGCTCGTCGTGATCATCGTCCTCGGCCTGCTCGTCGGCCTCGTCGGCCCGCGGCTCTTCGGCCACGTCGGCACCTCCAGGCAGGCGGCGGCGAAGGCCCAGATCGAGCTGTTCGGGACGGCCCTCGACGCCTACCGGCTCGACGTCGGCTCCTATCCGAGCGGCGTGCAGGGCCTGCAGGCGCTTGTGGCGAACCCGAACGTCCCGAACTGGAACGGGCCCTATCTGAAGAAGAAAGAGGTCCCGCTCGATCCCTGGGACGCGCCCTACAAGTACGCCTGCTGCCCGGGCCAGCACGACGACTACGACCTGTGGTCGGAGGGCGCCGACAAGGCGCCCGGCGGCGAGGGCGAGAACGCCGACGTCACGTCATGGCAGGCCCTGAAATCGCGAAAGGCACAGCCGTAAGCGCGCGGGGGCGGCACGCGCGGGCCGCGAGGGGCTTCACGCTCCTCGAGCTGATCGTGACGCTGATGATCCTCATGATCGTCGCCGCCATCTCCGTGCCCGTGGTCGGCCGCAGCAGTGACGCCGTGCGCAGCCGTGCCGAGGTCGCCGGCTTCTCGGCCGTCCTGCGCTCGGCGCGCGAGCGCGCGATCACAAGCCGCGTGTCGCAGACCGTCGTCATCGACCCGACCAACCGCAAGATGACGGTGCTGGCCGGCCCCGAGGGCGAGGTCCGCGAGACACGCCCGCTGCCCGAGCGGCTCACGGTGGAGGCGACGCCGCCGCCCGCGCTCACCGTGCGCTTCGAGCCCCAGGGGACGTCGAGCGGCGCCGACTACAAGGTCAGGGCGGGCGACGTCGTCTATCGTGTGACCGTCGACCCGATCACCGGCCGCGTGAAAAATACCAAGCTATGAACACGCTCCGGCGGCGGGCAGCCTGGATGTTCCAGCGCACCGGCGTGGCCGGGATCATTCCGGCTTCACGCTGCTCGAGGTGCTGGTCGCGCTCGCGATTCTGAGTCTGGCGATCGTGGTGTCGATCCAGGGTTTCGCGTCGGGGCTGCGACTGCTCAAGCTCTCCGGCGAGCACCAGGAGGCGATGCTCCTCGCCGACCTGAAGGCGCGCGAGATCACCTCGCCGACGCAGGCGGGCCGCGACGGCGGCACCGAGGGCGCCTACACGTGGGAGCGCGAGATCAAGCAGGTGGTCACGCCGGATCTCGAGGTGGAGGGGCGCCCGGTGAGATGGCGCCAGTGGGAGGTGGACGTGCACGTGCGCTGGGGCGATCACCGCCAGGTCTCGGTGGCCACGCTCCGCACGGTCGCCGGCGACGGCGACAAGACTCCGACGAGTCCGAAGCCGTGAGGCGCGCGCGCGGCTTCACCCTGGTCGAGCTGCTGCTCGCGCTGGCCATCGTCGGCCTGCTACTGACGATCGCCTTCGGCGGCCTGCGCGTGGCCACGGCCGCCTGGACCCGCGGCGAGGACCGCGCGGAGGCGCATCAGCATGTCCGCGCGATCGCCTTCACGATGGCGCGCGCGCTGGGGGCCGCCTATCCGTATCGCGCCGCCAAGGGCGAGGCGCCCGAGGTCATCGTGCTGTTCAACGGCGTGGAGCAGAAGCTCGAGTTCGTCACGCAGGCGCCGCCGCTGCCGCTCCAGGCGCCGATCGCGTTCACGGCCGTGGTCATCTCGCTCGAGTCGGGCGAGGAGACGGGGCTGGTCGTGCGCGAGCGGGCGCTTCCCAACCGCGATCCGTTCACGAAGGCCGAGATCGTCATGCGCGATCCCAGCATCACCTCGCTCGCCTTCAAGTTCCAGAACGAGGACGGCGACTGGGTCGATACGTGGGACGGTCAGGAGCTCAAGGCGATCCCGCGCGGCGTGCAGCTGCGCCTGGGCAGCACCCTCAACGGCCGCACGCAGACGCTGCCGCCCCTCACGGTCACCCTGCGGGCCACGGGAGCGGCGCGGTGAGCCGTCAGCGCGGCTTCGCCCTCATCGCCGTGCTCCTCGTGCTGGCCATGGTCGGCGTGCTCGGCGCGGAGTTCGCCTACTCGATGCGGCTCGAGGCGACGTCCGTGCGCGCGTACAAGGACACGCTCACCGGCGCGCACCTCGCCGAGGCGGCCGTCGAGCAGGCCATCCGCGAGATCGCCGGCGACGTCGGCTTCGCCGTCCTGGCGGAGGACGGCCAGCTGACGTTCTACAACCGCGAGCGCCAGGAGCTCAAGCGCCTGCCGCGCGCGAACGTGCCGCTCGGCGCCGGCCACTTCTCCTACCGGATCAGCGACGAGGAGGCGCGCCTCAACCTCAACATCACGCCGCCCGACCGCGTGGACCGGCTGCTCCAGGCCCTGGGCATCGACAAGTCCGAGCGCGACACGATCAACGACAGCCTGCAAGACTGGCGCGACCCCAACGAGGAGCACCGGCTCAACGGCGCGGAGAGCGAGGACTACTACCTCAAGCTGCCGCTTCCCTACCGCTCCAAGAACGGTAACCTCGACTCCATCACCGAGCTGCTCCAGGTCAAAGGCGTGACGCCGGCGATCTTCAACGGCGTCGGCGGCAAGCCCGGGCTCGCCGCCTACGTCACCGTGAAGTCGCCGGGCCAGGTCAACCTCAACACCGCGTCCTGTGTGGTCCTGAGAGCGCTCACCCTCGGCGATGCCGAGTGCTCGTCCGTCGAGCAGGCCCGGCGCGAGGGCCCCTACACGAGCGTGCCGGGCCCGTTCGGCGGCCGAGGGCTCTCGCTGACGACACGGACGTACCGGGTCGAGGCCGACGGCCTGATCGACGGCCAGGTGCGGGCGACGCTCTCGGCGATCATCCAGCGCCGGACCGAGGCGGCCGGGGACACCGTCACCGTGCTCGAATGGTCGGGAGTCCGGTAACCCGGGAAGTTTTGCAGATCGCGGGTTTGTCCCGTAGGCTAATTGAATGAACTTCAAGTCGAGCCGGCTCTCCGTCGTCCTGCTCGGTGACCGCCTCGCGATCGCCGCCCTGTGGGGCTCGCGCGTGGAGGCTTTCATCGTCGACTCCGAGAGTCCGGCGCCCGCCCTGCGCGCCGAGCTGGACGCGCGCGGACTGCCGGCGCGCGGTGCCTTCCTCGCGCTGGCCCGCAACGCGGTGACGGTCAAGCCGATCGACCTGCCGCCCGTGGCCGGCGACGTGCGCCAGATGGTCGGCTTCGAGCTGGAGCGCCACCTGCCGTTTCCCGCGGAAAACGCGTCCTACGACTTCGTCGCGCTGCCACGCGATCCCGCAACCGAGCGGCCCCCCACTCCCGAGCAGCGCGTGCTCATCACGGCCGCGGACCAGCGCGTCGTCGACGTGGCGCTGCGGCTGGCGGAGGACGCGCGACTGCGGCCCCTGTCGCTGACGGTCGCCGCCCATAACCTGCCCACGCTGGCGCGACTGCCCAGGGACTCGCACGTCGCGTGGGTGCACAGCGCGGCGGGGGCGACCGAGCTCCTGTTCCTGATCGGCGACGCGCTCGTGTTCAGCCGTGGCCTGGCGGGCACCGACGACGCGCTCGTCGCCGAAGAGCTGCAGCGCTCGCTGCTGGCGCTGCGCTGGCGCGGCTACGACGCGGTGTGGGTCTCGGGCGACGCCGACGCGCCGCACGCGCCCACCGCGGAGGCGCTCTCCGCGCTGGGTGCCCCGGTGACGGAGCCGGCGTGGACGCCGCGCGCCCTGCGCCTGATCGAGGGTCTCGCCGCCGAGCATCGCGGCGCCCTCCAGCTCGCGGTGGCCGTCGCCGCCGGCCGCGGCGTGCGCCCGCTCGAGCTGCTGCCGACGGCCGTCCGGCCGCGCCGCCTCACGCGCGCACAGGCGTTCACGGTCGGCATGGCCGCGGTCACGGCCGTGCTCGCCGTCGTCGCGCTCCTGGCCCCGGGCTGGCGTGAGCAGCGCCACCTCAACCGTGTCAACGCGGAGATCGGGCGGCTCGATCCGGACGTGAGGGCGGTGGACCGCGTGCTGCGCGAGCTCGAGCGGAAGCGCAAGCTGCTCGCGACGGTCGATAGCTTCGAGGCCGCGGCGGTGCGACCGCTGCCCGTGCTGCGCGAGCTCACCGAGCTGCTGCCGGCCGACGCGTGGCTCACGACCGTCTCGCTCGACGCCAAGGGCGTGGAGCTCACCGGCTCGGCCTCCGCCGCGAGCGCGCTCATCCCGTTGCTCGAGAACTCGCCGCGCCTGGAGCGCGTGGAGTTCTCCTCGCCCGTCACGCGCGGCCGCGACAACAAGGAGCAGTTCCGCATCCGCGCGGCATGGGAGGCCGGCGGCGCCGTCGCGTCCACGTCCGCGCCGCCGCCCGCGCCCGGCGCCGTGACACCCCCGCCAGGCTCCGCCGCGACCGGGCCCGCGATCATGGTGCCGGCGCCCGGCCCCGGCGCGCCCGGGGCACCGCCGGCGGTGCCGGGCGCGCCCGGCGCGCCCACCCCGGCGCGGCGGCCCGGGCCGACCGCGCCGCCGGGAGGCATCCGCCAGTGATCAGCTGGCTCAGCAAGGTCTCGCCCCGCGAGCGCGTGATCATCATCAGCGGCGCGGCGGTGGTGGCGCTCCTCCTGGGCTGGTTCTTCGTGATCAGCCCGCTCCTCGCGAAGAGCACCGCCACCGCCGACCTGGTGCCCGAGCGCGAGCGGCTGCTCGTGCGCCGCATGGATCTGCTGGCGCGGCGCAATCAGATCGCCGCCGACCTCGAAGACGCGAACGCGCGCGTCGAGAGGCTCAACGGCCGCCTCCTGACGGCGGCGGCGCCCGCGGTGGCCGCCTCCGAGCTGCAGAAGCTCGTCAAGGACATGGCGGCCGAGGCCAGGACCGACATCCGCAGCGAGCGTATCCTGCCGCCCGAGGAGCGAGGCGAGCTGCTCGAGATTCCGGTGGAGATCGCGGTCTCCGCCGAGATCCGGCAGCTGGTCGATCTCCTGGCGCGGGTCGAGAGCGCGCAAAAATTATTGACCGTTAAGGACTTGCGCGTGAGAGTAGTAAACGTCAGTCAGCCGAAGGAACTGCTGGCGACGCTGACAGTGTCGGGCTTCATTCTTCCGCCCGGCAAGGCGAAAGCGTGATGCGAAGGACATTCGTGGCCCTGAACCTGGCGCTCGCCGCCGTGGCGACGCTGCTGATCGTGTACATCGCCCGCCAGTTCATCGCGCCGATGCCATTGCCCGTCGGCGGCCGCCGGGCCGCCACGGCCGGGTCGGCGGCGGTGACCGATCCGCCCAGGCCGCCGGCCAGCGCCTACAACGTCGTCGCCGCACGCAACCTGTTCAGCCCCACGCGTACCGAAGCGCCCACGAGCGGCGGGGTGGCCACGACACCGCTCTTGAAGCCGAACCTGTTCGGCGTCGTCGTGCGCGAGAGCGGCTCGATCGCGTATCTCGAGGATCCGACGACCAAGCGTGTGGCCGGCTATCGTGTCGGCGACCGGATTCTGGGCGGCACCGTGCAGGCGATCAAGGTCGATGGGGTCACGATCGACGCGCCCGGCGGCGCGATGGACGTGCGGCTCCATGATCCGGGCAAACCGCGCGCGACCCCGGCCGCCGTGTCAGCGCCGCCGCAGCCGAGCGTGGCGCCGGCGCTGCCCGGCGTGATTCCGCCGACGGCCACCACGCCCGTACCGCCCACGGTCGCCCAGCCGCCGGCACAGCCGAGTCAGCCGCCGGTCATGCCGGGGCAGCCGCCCATGGTCGGCGTCCCCGGCCAGCCGACGATCGGCACCCCACCGGTCATTCCAGGCCGGCGCCCGCTTCCACCGAACCTGCTGCGCCGTCTGCCACCCGGCATGGGCGATGCGCCGCAACAATAATGTAAGCGGCTTCATCGCCAGCGCCGTCCTCCTCTCGCTCGTCGCCGGGTGCGCGACGCGCACGCCGACCCCGAAGATCGCCACGCCGCCCATCGGCCCCCTGCCCCCGCCCACCGTCACCGTCCAGACCGAGCCGACGACGCCGCTGCCGCCCCTCTCCGTCGGCCCACGCGCGGCGGAGCCGGGGCGTCCCGAAGCCGCGCCCGCGACGCCACCGCGGCCGGCGATGCAGCTGCGCGTGCCCTCGGCGCCCACGACGTCGCCGAGCGGGCGCTTCATCGTGCTGAACTTCGACAACGCCGACGTCGAGACGGTGATCCACGCGGCGAGCGAGATCGTCGGGTTCAACTACGTGCTCTCGCCCGACGTGCGCGGCAAGGTGACCGTGCAGACCTCGGGCCGCATCCCTCAGGAAGACGTCTTCGGCGTGCTCCTCGGAATTCTGGAAGTGCACGGCTTCACCGCGGTGAAGTCCGGCAACATCTACAAGATCGTGCGCGTGGAGGGCGCGCGCGAGCGCGCGGTGCCCACGGTGATCGGCGACGTGCCGATGGACACGCGCAACCCGGACGAGATCATCACGCAGATCGTCCCGGTGCGGTACGCGTCGGTCAACGACCTCGGCGTGCTGCTGCGGCCGTTCGTGTCCTCGCGCGGCACGCTGGTGGCCAACCGCGAGACCAACGTCCTCATCATCACCGACGCGGCCTCGAACATCCGGCGCGTGCTCGACATCGTCAAGCTGGTCGACGTGCAGGTCTCGCTCGACGAGCTGCAGATCTTCCCGATCAGCTTCGCCGACGCGGGCGAGGTGGCGACCATCCTCAACCAGCTGTTCGCGGGCGGCCGCCTGCGCGCGGGCGGCACGCCCGGCGTCCCGGGTGTGCCGACGCCGGCGCCCGGCGCCGCCGCGCCCGGCCCCGCGGGCGCCACCGTGACCGACCGGCCGCCGCTCGTCATCGCCGAGAAGCGCTCGAACTCGATCATCGTCCACGGGCGCAAGAACGAGATCGAGATGATCCGCCGCATCCTCAGCCAGCTCGACATCAACGTCACGGGCGGGCGACGGGTGTTCATCTATTTCGCGGAGAATGCCAAGGCCAAGGACCTCGCGGCGACGCTGAACGCGATCTACGGCGCCAAGGAGACGGTTCCGACGGCGCAGCCGACGGCGCCGCCCACGGGCCGGCCGCCGGGCTCGCCGTACCAGCCGCCGCCGCCCTCGCCCACGGCGGCGCCCGGCGCCCCGCTCGGCACGCCCGGCGTCACCGACGTCGGGTTCGTCGAAGGCCAGTTCCGCTTCATCGCCGACGAGACGACGAACGCGGTGATCGTGACGACGACGCCACGCCTGTGGGCGGACGTCGAGCCGACGATCCGGTCGCTCGACAAGATGCCGCGCCAGGTGCTGATCGAGGTGCTGGTCGCGGAGATCACGCTGAACGACGACACGAGGCTCGGGATCGACTGGGCGCTGCGCGGGTCGAGCGGGAGCGTTCCGTTCCGCGTCGCGCAGCAGTCGATTCAGACGTCGAGCCCGCCCTCGATCACGACCCCGACGGGTTTCGAGGCCCTGGGCGCCGCGACCGCGATCGCCGGCCTGCCGGGCGCAGGCCTGACCGCGTTCACGTTCACGTCGGACAAGTTCTTCGCGATGCTCAACGCGCTCGCGTCGGACAACCGGGTCAACGTCGTGTCCAGCCCCCACGTGATGACCTCGGAGAACAAGAAGGCCATCATCAACGTGTCGCAGTCGGTGCCGATCATCACGGGCCAGCAGACGAGCACGGTCAGCACGCCGGGCGCCACCGCCGGCACCACCAGCACGACCATCACGACGGGCGGCGTGAACCAGACCATCGAGTACCGCGACGCGGGCGTGATCCTGACCGTCACGCCGCGGATCGGCGAGCGCGGGACGGTCGCGCTCGACATCAAGCAAGAGGTCAACTCCGTCGGCCCCGCCGTCGCGCCGACGAACTCGCCCTCCTTCCTCAAGCGCGAGGCCGAGACGTCGGTCGTCCTGCTCAACAACCAGACCCTCGTGCTCGGCGGCCTGATCCAGGACAAGCGCACGATCACCGAGCGCGGCCTCCCGTTCCTGAGCAAGATCCCGGTGCTCGGCTACCTGTTCGGCTTCAAGGAAAATCAGCTCGAGAAGAGCGAGCTGATCCTCCTGATCACGCCGCGGGTGGTCGGCACGCCGATCGACGCGCAGCGGATCACCGACCAGATGCGTCGTGCGACCCCCGAGTTGAACGAGGCCGTTCGCAGCGCGCCCCGCCCGCCGACCTCGGCGCCCCCGCCGTCGGTGACGCCCGCCCCCGCGCCGGTCCCGGCCGCTCCCGTTCCCGCGCCGAGGCGCGGCGCGCCGCCGACCACGCCGGCGCCGGCCGTGCCGGCGACGCCGCCGCCCGCGCCGATCACGCCGCCCTCGGGCGTGCCGCCGATCCCGCCGGCGCCGCCGCAGTCGTCCGGCTCGCCGATGCTCGACGAGTCCCAGCCGAGCCCGCGCTCCGACGGACGCTCGCTGCCGCCGCCCGTGAATCTCCTGATCCCTCCCCGCAGCGAGTAGCCGTCTCCAGACGCATACAGTTGCCGACCACCTTTGCGGAGCTGGTACGACGGGGCTCGATCACTCTGCGCAAGAACGACGCCCGCGCGTATCCGCCACGGCGCAAGCGTCTTCTCGCTCCCGGGGTGCTCCAGCGCCTGCTCGACGACGTGCGGGCCGACCGCTGAACGTGTACGCGGACTCCCGGCGCATCGTCTCGAGCAGCGACCGCGTGGTCGTGTCCGACCTCGCGCTCGTCGACGGTGATCGTACGATCGTCCGCGCCACCGTCGAGCGACACCTCGCGGAAGCCGAGGCTCCGGGAACTCCACACGTTGCTCGCCTCGACGGCGCGCCGGTGGAGCCTCATGCGCCTCGACGATGAGGTCGTCAGCCGCGCCCGCCGCCCGTTCGCCCTCGAACCGCTCCGGGCACTCGATGCCCTTCATCTCGCGAGCGCGCTGATCGCGCGCGACGGGGCGCGCCCATTCGTGCTGCTGTCCCTCGATCGGCGGCTTCGCGAGGCCGCGCGGCGCGCAGGGCTCGAGGTCGCGCCGGCGTAGGCGTCGACGCCGGCCTCAGCGGCCGGTGAACTTCGGCGGCCGCTTCTCGAAGAAGGCGGCCAGCCCCTCCTGGTGGTCCTCGGACGAGATGGCGACGCCCTGCGAGAACGCCTCGAGGTCCAGGGCGCCGGCGAGATCCGAGGTGGCCGCGCGGTTCACCATGTGCTTGGCCATCCTCAGCACCGCCGGCGGGCCCGCGGCGATCTTCTCCGCGAGCGCGCGCGTCGTCGTCTCCAGCTCCGCGACCGGCACCACGCGGTTGACGAGCCCGATGCGGCCCGCCTCGGCGGCGTCGATGATCTCCGCGGTGAAGATCAGCTCCTTGGCGCGCGCCATTCCGATCACGCGCGAGAGCAGCCACGTGCCGCCGCCGTCGGGAACGAGGCCGATCTTCCAGAAGAGCTCGCCGAACTTCGCCCGGTCCGAGGCGACGATGAGGTCGCAGCAGAGGGCCAGGTTCGAGCCGGCGCCGACGGCGTAGCCGTCCACCATGGCGATGGTCGGCTTCGGGAAGTCGACCAGCCGGAGCACCATGCGATTCAGCGACTCGACCCGCGCGCGGCCCTCGGCCGCGGTGTGGCGCTTCGCGCGCATGGTCTTCACGTCGCCGCCCGAGCAGAAGTGGCCGCCGGCGCCGGTCAGGATCACCACGCGCGCGGCCTCGTCGGCCTCGATCTCGTCGAGCACGGCCGCCAGCTCGCCGCGCATGACGAAGTCGAGCGCGTTGCGGGCGTCCGGGCGGTTCAGGGTGATCGTGGCGAGGGCGCCGGCGCGCTCGGAGATCAGCGTCTGGTATCCCACGGGTGGCTCCTTTCAGGCCTCGAGATCGTCGCGCCATGATAGCGACGGTCTCCGAGGCTGTCCACACGCCGCGTGCTACAATTCGTTGCTGTCATGCGCCTGATCGGCATGGTGCACCTGCCTCCGCTGCCCGGCAGTCCGCGCTGGGACGGTTCCATGGAGCGCGCGATCGCCGTCGCCCTCGCCGACGCGCGCGCGCTCGTCGACAACGGCATGGACGCGCTCATCGTCGAGAACTACGGCGACGCGCCGTTCACGCGCGGCCGCGTCGGGGCGTCGACGGTCGCGGCGATGGCTGTGATCGCGCACGAGATCCGTCGCGCCCTGCCCGACGCGCCGCTCGGCGTCAACGTCCTCAAGAGCGACGCGCGCTCGGCGCTGGCCGTGGCCACCGCCATCGGCGCCCGCTTCATCCGCGTCAACGTTCTCGCGGGCGCCGTGGTGGCCGACCAGGGCATCGTGCAGACCGACGCCCACGACCTGCTGCGCGACCGGCGGCTGCTCGGCGTCGACGTCGCCATCTTCGCCGACGTGCAGGGCAAGCACGCGATGCCGCTGGCGCCCGTCGAGCTGGAGCAGCAGGCGCGCGATCTCGCCGCGCGCGCGCTCGCCGACGGCCTCGTCGTCTCGGGCCGCGCCACCGGCGACACCACGCCGATCGAGGACGTCAAGCGCGTGCGCAGCGCGGTGCCCGACGTGCCGATCCTCGTCGGCAGCGGCGTGACGCCCGAGACAGCGCCCGAGCTGCTCTCGCTCGCCGACGCGCTCATCGTCGGCACGTCGCTGAAGCGCGACGGCGATGTGAGCGCGCCCGTCGACCCCGCCCGCGTGCGGCGGCTGGTCGACGCCGTCGGTGGCCGCTAGCCTCCGGCCCGCGCTCCTCCTCGCCGTCCTCCTCGTCGCCGGCTGCCGCAGCGCCGCGCCCGCGCCCGAGCGCTTCGGCGCGCTCAACCCCCGGCTCGGCGAGCTGCTGCTCGTGGGCTTTCACGGCACCACGCTCGAGGACAACGCCGCCCTCGAGAGGCTCGTGTGCGAGACGCGCGTGGCCGGCGTCATCCTGTTCGCACGCAACATCGTCAGCGCGGAGCAGACGGCGCGGCTGACGCGCGACCTCAGCGCTCGCGCCCGCGAGTGCACGGGCCGCGCCCTCCTCGTGGCGGTGGACGCCGAGGGCGGACGCGTCATGCGCCTGGGCCCCGACGCGGGCTGGACGGAGACGCCGTCGCACCAGGACCTCGGCCAGGCCGGCGACCTCGCGCAGACGGAGCTGGAGGCGCGGCGCATCGGCGGCATGCTCCGCGCCGCCGGCATCAACTGGAACCTCGCGCCGGTGGTGGACGTGGGCTACAACCCGGCCAACCCCGTCATCGTCGGCGTCGGCCGCTCGTTCGGGGCGAACCCGACCCTCGTGGCCGCCCAGGCCCGCGCGTACATCACCGGCATGCACGCCGCCGGCGTCCTCACCGCCCTCAAGCACTTCCCCGGTCACGGCTCGAGCGTCGAGGACTCGCACGCGGGCTTCGTCGATGTCACCGACACCGCGCGGCCGGACGTCGAGCTGGTCCCCTACCGGCTGCTGCTGGCCGAGGGCCTCGTGGACGCCGTGATGACGGCCCACGTCTACAACCGCCACCTCGACGCCTGGGTCCCGGCCACCCTGTCGCGGCCGACCATCGACGGCATGCTGCGACGCAAGCTGGGCTGGCGCGGCGTGGTCGTGAGCGACGACATGCGGATGGGCGCCATCGAGCAGCACTACGGCGCGGGCGACGCCGCCGTCCTGGCGCTCCGGGCCGGCGTCGACCTGATCTTGATCGCCGACGACCGGCTGCCCGGCGACCGCTCGGCCTCCGCGGAAACCCTCAAGACCATTCGCGGGGCCGTGCGCCGGGGCCGGCTGCCGGCCGGCCGGGTGGACGAGGCACTGGCGCGGGTGGCCGCGCTCAGGTCTCGATTGTTGACCCCCGCCGCCGAGGTCCGATAGTCTCGTTAGGTGAGGCGCGAGTTCCGGCTGCCGCTCAAAGTCAAGCTCAGCCTCCTCATCACCACCCTCGTCGCCCTCGCCGTCCTGCTCGTCAGCTTCTCGCTCCTGCGGCGCCAGGAGCAGGCCCTGACCGAAGCCGTCACCAGGCGCGGTCTCAGCATGGCCGCCAACCTCGCCGCCGGCGGCAAGAGCGCGCTGGCCACCAACGACGACCTCGCGCTCAACATCCTCATCAGGGAGGCGCTGCGCGACCGCGACGTCGCCTACGTCGTGTTCGCCGACGAGAAGGGCCTCGTCCACGCGCACTCCGACGTCACGCTGATCGGCAAGCCCGTGGTGCGGCCCGAGAAGCTGAAACCCCCCGGCAAGGAGCTGCTGGTCCAGAAGTACAGGACCTCCGGCGGCGCCGAGATCATCGACATCTCGGTGCCGCTCGTCTTCAGCAAGACGCCCCTCGGCACGCTCTACGTCGGCTTCGCCACGCGACCCATCACCGCCGCCGTCAGCCAGGCCCGCAACCAGGCCGTCGTCATCACCGCCTTCATGGTCGTCCTCGGGCTTGCCGGCGCGGTGGCGCTGGCCACCCTGCTCGCGCGCCCCATCCACCGGCTGATGGAAGCGACCGACGCCGTCGCCCAGGGCGATTTCAGCGTGTCGGTGCCCGTGACGACGCGCGACGAACTGGGCGTGCTGACGGAGTCCTTCAACCGCATGGCCAAGAGCCTGCGTGAGAAGGAGATGATCAAGCGCGCGTTCACCCGCTACGTGGCGCGCGAGGTCGTCGCGGAGGTGCTGAAGGACCCCGAGCACGCGATGCTCACCGGCGAGCGCCGCGAGGTCACCGTGCTCTTCTGCGACATCCGCGGCTTCACCTCCATGACCGAGCACCTGAGCCCGGAACAGGTCGTGAAGGTGCTCAACGAGTTCTACACGCTCATGATCGAGACGGTGTTCAAGCACGACGGCACGCTCGACAAGTTCCTCGGCGACGCCGTCATGGCCGTCTTCGGCGCGCCCATCCGGCACCCGGACCACGCCGCGCGCGCCGTGATGACGGCGCTCGACATGCGCCAGGCCATCGCCGACCTCGGCGTGCGCCGCCGCGCGGCGAGGCAAGGCGCGTTCGAGGTCGGCATCGGCGTGAGTCTGGGCGAGGTGGTCGCGGGCACGGTGGGCACCGAGGAGCGCATGGAGTACACCGTGATCGGCGACAGCGTCAACATCGCCGCGTGGCTGCAAGACCGCGCGAAGCCGGGCTCGATCCTCCTCACCCGCCGCACGTACGAGGCGGTGAAGGATCTCGTGAACGCGAAGTCGCTCGGCACCATGAAGGTGAAGGGCAAGAAGGAAGGGGTCGAGGTCTACGAGGTGCGCGGCCTGTGCGCGCGCTGAGCCTCGTCGCCGCGCTCCTCGCCCTGGGCGGCTGCGCCTTGCTGGGCGTCTGGTCGGGGGCGGGCCCCGACAAGTCCACGGCCGCCGTGGTCGGCGAGTCGGAGGACTTCATCGTCGTCGTCGTCGCGAAGGAGCGCGAGAGCGCGGAGGCGCTCGCGCGGACTCACCTCGGTGACCCGGCGAAGGCGTGGATGATCGAGGACTTCAACAGCGGCGCGCGGGTCTTCAAGGCCGGCCAGCGCGTGGTGGTGCCCAGGCGGCCGTGGAACCCGGCGGGCGTGGAACCGACCGGCTACCAGCTCGTGCCGATCCTCGTCTACCACAACCTCGGGCCGCAATCGAAGGGCCGGCTGGTGCTCGACGCCGACGCGTTCACCGAGCAGATGCGCTATCTCAAGCGCGAGGGCTATCGGGTGGTATCGCTGGCGGAGTTCGTCGAGTGGTTGCGCCTCAAGCGCCAGCTGCCGAAGAAGTCCGTCGTGCTGACCTTCGACGACGGCTACCACTCGTTCCGCGACCACGCCTACCCGGTGCTGAAGCAGCTCGGCTTCCCGGCCACGCTCTTCGTCTACACCGACTACGTCGGCGCCGGCCGCAACGCCCTCTCCTGGGACGAGCTGAAGAGCCTCGCCGCCGAGGGGTTCGACGTCCAGGCGCACAGCAAGACCCACGGCGACCTGCGCCGCGTGAGCGGCGAGACGGAGGCGCAGTACGCGCGGCGCATGCAGGCCGAGCTGGCCGAGCCGCCGCGGCTCTTCCAGAGCCGGCTCGGTCGCGGCGTGCAGTTCCTCGCGTACCCGTACGGCCGCTTCGACGACGCGCTGCTCGCGCGCGTGCGCGAGGAGGGTTACGCCGCCGCCTTCACCGTGCGCCGCGAGAGCAACCCCTCCTTCGTGCGGCCGCTCCAGATCAGCCGCAGCCAGGTCTACTCCGGGATGACCCTCGAACAGTTCGCGAAGAACCTGAACCTCTTCCACGCAGAAGACCTCCGGTGAGGGTCTCGGCCGCGCTCGCCGCGGCGCTCCTGCTCGGCGCGTGCGCCACCGCGTCGACGAAACCCGAGCTGGCCGCATCCAGTCACGCGAAGGCCCGGAAGCTGGAAAAGGACGGCCAGCTGCGCCCGGCCCTGCTCGAATGGAAGGTCGCGCGCGCCATCGATGCCAACGACGCCGAGGCGCGCGCGAACGAGGCGAGGCTGACCGCGCGCATCGAGGGGCTCGTGGCCACGAAGGTCACCGAGGCGCGCGGCTTGCTGCAGCGCGGGGCGCCGCTGCAGGCGCGGCGCTCGCTGCTGTCGGCGCTCGCGCTCGACCCGGCGAACGCGACGGCGGCGGAGATGCTGCGCGAGGTCGGCGACATCGAGTTCGTGACGTACACGGTCCGCGCGGGCGACACGCTCGCCTCGCTCGCCGAGCGCTACTACGGCGATCGTGCGCGCGGCGAGGTGATCTGGGAGGCGAACAACCTGCCGCCGGGGAAGCCGCTCGTGGTCGGCGCCGTGCTGCGCATTCCGGAGATCCCGGGCGTACCCTTCTACGCGCCGCGCGGCTCCGACAAGCCGGTGCCGCCCGACGAGCCACCGGAAGTCAGCCCGCTGCTCTCCGACGCGCGCGAGGCGGTCGAACACAAGGAGTTCGCCGCCGCGCTCGCCGACCTCGACCGCTTCCTCGCGCAGAACCCGGGCGACCGCGAGGGCGCCGAACTGAAGAAGCTCGCGCTCTACCGCCTGGGCCAGACGGCGCTCGAGGAGAAGAAGTACGACGACTCGTACCGCGCGCTGACCCAGCTGGCGAAGCTGCAGCCCGACTACCAGGACGTGGCAAGTCTGCTGCCGCAGGCGCGGCGCCAGGTCATCGACCGCCACTACCAGGAAGGCATCCGACTCTTCCGCGAGGAGAAGCTGCCCGAGGCCATCGCCGAGTGGAAGATCGTGCTCGACCTGGAGCCCCAGAACGTCAACGCCAAGCGCAACCTCGAGCAGGCCGAGCGCCTGCTGAAGGGCCTCGAGCAGCGGAAGTCGCGCTAGAGGAACCTGTCGGAGTATCGAGGGGTGCCACGGCTTCGCCGGGGCGCCCCGAGCGTGCCGGGGGAGTCCGAGGGGGGCGTAGCCCCCTTCGCTTGAAGAATGTGGGGGGCCATGTCGGGGCCCCCCATCTACTAGCCGGCCACGCGGCGGCGCAGGCGGTAATGCAGCCGGAGGAACGTGGTGCGCCAGATCGTGAGCGTGTGGTCGGCGCGCACGTGCTCGCCGTCGGCGTACACGTGGATCGTCTCGCGCATCGTGCGCACGTAGCGCGCCCACGCGCGCGTCGGTGACACCACCGTGAAGTAGAAGCCCGGCTCGCCGAAGCGCGCGCCCGAGGACACGATCGAGAGCGACCCGTCGGCGCTCGGGGTCGGCCGCATCAACACCACCGCATTGCCGTTCGGCAGCGGAAATACGACCTTCACGCACGCCCCTGCGTAGCCTGGCACGCGACAGACCGAGTAGGTGGCCGCGTACACCACGTCGCCGCTGCCGCGGAGCTCGCGCAGCCACGCGGTGTGGCGGACGGCACCTGTCGCGTCGGTGAGCTGGAGCACGTCACTCGTGAGGCCGCGGCTCGTGTCGAGCGCCGAGAGCGGCACGTTGAGCTGCTGCAGTCGCCGGCTGAAGAGTCGCGCGAGCGCCCAGCCGAACGGCCGAAAGGCGCCGCACCATTCGGCCCACGCGTCGAGGTCGTAGGCGGCGGTGTGCTCGTAGAAGTCGCGAACCCTGGGGTCGACGCGCGCGGGGTCGAAGTCGGGCCCGGCGAGCACGGCGAGGTCGGCCACGAGCCCGCAGGTCGCGGGCCGCGTGACGCGAAGCCCGCGCGCCGCCGCGAGCTCGTCGAAGAACGCGGAGCCGATTCCGCGCGGCGCACCGACGGGGCCCGCAAGCCACGGCGCCGCGGCCAGGTCGACGCGCCGGCCCGTCGCCCGCACCCAGCACTGCGTCACCCAGTCCGACAGCTCGCCGCGACGCTCACCGAGCCACACGGTCCACCTCCGCGCGCGTCGGCAGTGACGGCTGAGCGCCGCGCTTCGTGCACGCGAGCGCGGCGACCGTGTTCGCGAAGCGGAGTGCTGATGGCAGATCGCGGCGCTCGGCCAGCGCCACCGCGAGCGCGCCGTTGAACGCGTCGCCCGCGGCCGTGGTGTCCACGGCCTGCACCCGCACGCCCGCGGCGCGATGCGAGCCGCCCCGGCCGCGAGACAACACACCGGCCTCCCCGAGCGTGACGATCACCGTGCCGGCGCCGCGCGTGACGAGCGCGTCGGCGGCCGCCTCCTCGCCGGCCGTCAGGCCGCTGAGCCGCGCCGCCTCGCCGGCGTTGGGCGTCAGATAATCGACGAGATCCAGCCGATCGAGCGGCGCCCGCGGCACGGGCGCGGGATTGAGGATCGTCGTCCTCCGATGGCGTCGCGCCAGCGCCAGCGCGGCGGTCACGCAGTCCAGCGGGATCTCGCACGACGCCACCACGACCTCGGCCCACGCGAAGTCCTCCGCGCGCGCCTCGACCTGCGCCACCGTCAGCGCCCGGTTGGCGCCGGGCGCCACGCCGATCTGGTTGCGCCCCGCTCTGTCCACCAGGATCAGCGCGGTGCCGGTCGCGGCCTGCGGCGTCGCCACGACCCCCTCGACGCCAATACCTTCCTCGGCGAGCGCCGCGCGGACCTCGCGGCCCGACGGATCGTCGCCGACGCAGCCCATCAGCCGCACCTCGGCGCCCAGCCGGCGCGCCGCCACCGCCTGGTTGGCGCCCTTGCCGCCGCGCGCGACGAGCAGCGTGCCCTCGGTGACCGTCTCGCCGGGCTCGGGCAGGCGCTCGAGCGCGACCGTGAAGTCGACGTTGGCCGAGCCGACGACTAGGACGCGGGGCATAGGCGCTCCAGAAACATCCGGAGAAAGCGCGGCGAGTCCACCACCCGGGCGAAGCGGCAGTTGGGCTCGCCGGCGGCGCGCCGCGTCTGGCCGTCGGGGCCGATGGCGAGGCGGACCGGCTCCCACTCGACCAGCGTCGGATCGAGGGCGACGCCGACCGCGAGCGGGTCGTGCAGGTCCATACCGCGCTTGCCGTGCGCGAGATCGATCCGCAGCGCGTATTCGACGATGCGGCGCACGCGATCGGCGAACGGCCTCGGCGCGCGCGCGAGCGCGGCGTTCAGCGCGGCGGGCTCCAGGATGGCCTGGCGCGTGGCATCCAGCGGCACGAGGTCGAGCCGCACGCCGGCGTCGAGCACGCGGGCGAGCGCCTCGGGATCGACGTGGGCGTTGAACTCGGCGTCGGGCGTCACGTTGCCGGGCACGTCCACGGCGCCGCCCATCGCGACCACGCGGCCGGCGCCGCGGATCGCCGCCGCGTCCGCCTCGACCGCGAGGGCCAGGTTGGTCAGCGGGCCGAGCGCGACGATCGTGAGGCCGCGCTCGTGGCGGCGCGCCGCGTCCACGATCACCCGCGGCGCGTCGACCGGGGCGGGGCGCGGCTCGACGGGGGGCCAGTCTGGCAGGTCGCCGAGCCCATCGACACCGTGGTACGGCGCGATCTTGAGCGGCCGCGCCAGCGGACGCGCCGCCCCGGCGGCGACGAGCGGCGGGGGCAACGGCCGGCGCAGGTCGATCAGCCGGAAAACGTTGCGGGTGCCCGCCTCCAGCGGGACGTTGCCGGCGACGACCGTGACCACGTCCACCGTCCACTCCGGTGAGCCCCAGGCCAGCAGCAGGGCCAGCGCGTCGTCGATGCCGGGGTCGGTGTCGATCAGCGCCCGGCGCCTCGAATCGGTGGTCACGGAGGAGGCATCCTATACAATGGCAGGCAGCCCATCGGGAAAGGAGGAGCCTGGATGGACATCGAGATCCTCTATTGCGGCGAGTGAAACTACCTGCCTCAGGCCTCCAGTTTGCAGGCCGCCATCAAGGACAAGTACGGTATCAACGCCACGCTGCGCGAGGGCGCGGGCGGCATCTTCGAGGTGTTCATCGGCACGAAGGTCGTGTACTCCAATCAGGAGACGTACCGCTTCCCCGAGAACGAGGAGATCTTCGAGAAGATCGAGGCCGCTAAGACGCAGTAGCCGCCGCACGTTCCAGCTCCTCCCGAAACCGCGGGTGGGCCACGGCGATCAGGGCCGCGGCCCGCTCCCGCTCTCCCCGCCCCTTCAGCTTCGCCGCCCCGTGCTCCGTCACCACCCAGTCCGCGAGGAACCGCGGCGTCGTCACCGCGGCGCCGGCCGCCAGCCGCGGCACGATCCGGGAGACGCTTCCGTCGCGCCCGGTCGACGGCAGCGCGATGATCGAGGCGCCGCCGCGCGAGCGCGAGGCGCCGAGCACGAAGTCGAACTGGCCGCCGATGCCCGCCACCTGCCTCCCGCCGAGGCTCTCCGCCGTCACCTGCCCCGTGAGATCGATCTCGAGCGCGGAGTTGATCGAGACGAACCGATCGAGCCGCGCGACGATCTCTGGATCGTGGACGAACTCGGAGGACTCCATGTTGACGCGGTCGTTGTCGCGCAGGAAGTCGAAGAGCCGGCGCGTGCCCATGGCCTCGGCCACGTCCATGCGCCCGCGGTGCAGGCGCTTGGCCGCGCACGTCACCACGCCGCGCTCGACGAGCCCGACGGCGGCGTCGACGAGCAGCGAGTGCAGCGCGAGGTCGCGGTGACCGTCGAGCGCCTCCAGCACGGCCTGCGGGATGCCGCCCACCCCGACCTGGACGGCGGCGCCGTCGGGCACGAGGGCCGCCACGTGCCGGCCGACCGCGCGCTCGACCTCGCCCACAGTGGGCGGCGGGTACTCGACGAGCGGCTCGTCGACGTCGACCCACGCGTCGACCTGGCTCCGGTGCAGCCAGCAGTTGCCACGCGTGCGCGGCATGCGGGGATTGACCTGCGCGATCACCAGCGGCGCCGTGCGCGCCGCCGGCAGCGACACGCCGACGGCGACGCCCAGCGAGAGGTAGCCCCCGGCGTCGGGCGGCGCCGTGTGCACGAGCACGCAGTCGGGCGCCCAGTGGCCGCCGCGCGCGAACTCCGTGACGACGTCGAAGTAGCGCACGGGGACGAACTCCACGCGCCCGCGCCGCCGCGCGTCCTCCAGCCGCGGCGACATGTGCCACGTGGCCGCGCCCAGCGCCGCGTGCTCCGGCCGCGCGTGGGGAAAATCACCGAGGTGGATGCCGCCGAGCAGCGTGAGGTCGCGCAGCCGCTCGGCCTGCGCGCAGACCTCCGCGAGCAGCGTGACGGGCTCGCCGCAGGCGGGCGGCACGAGGACCTTCATGCCGGGGCGGAGCCGCTCGACGGCGGCGCGCGGTGAGAGCCGGGCGAAGTCGCGTGGCATCGGCCGGCTGGTATCATAGCCCGCCGTGACCCGAGCCCTCCTCGTTCTGGCGCTGCTCGTCCTGCTGGTCGGCTGCGCCTCCTCGTCGTCGCCGCCGCCGCAACAGCACCCACGCGCCGGCTCCTCGCCGCGCGTGCGGTGCCTCACCAACCCGAACGAGACGGAGCTGCGTCCGCTGTTCTTCCTGTTCTGCGTGGAGAGCCCGTAGCCGGTCACAGGGTGCCGGCGAGAACAGATGAAGAGTCCCGGTCATCTCGTGATCGCGCTCACCTACTTGAGTCTAGGCCTCGTATTGCTTTTCACCTGGAACAGGAGAAGCCGGCCAGCGTAGGATTCGAATGGAGTACGTGTTCGTCAGGAGCCGGACGGCTGGAAGATCTCGACGATCCGCGACGGCGGCCGCGACTACGCACCATAACCAGTCTCGGGAGCACCGCTGCCAAGCCGCCTTCGAGGTCCAAGAGGCTCTTGATGGGAGCAGATGTGAGATGAGTCGGGAAGAACGCGTGTACAACGTCGGCCGGAAACTGAAATTCACGCTCACCGAGGATCACCTCATCGAGGACGGCTCGCGCGGAGTGAGCCATTGGCGCCAAGCGTGGCCATTGCAGCAACTGAGTCCTGAGGTCGAGTCTCAAACCGGGCGCCCGCAGGGATCGGTCGTCGGTCTGATCGTCATGGGCCGTGGCCTGAAGACCCTCCGCGTTGAAACGTGGACGACGATTCGTAAATGGGATGGAACTGCAGCGACCTCTTTCTCGCATCGCAATTGCAGCCCCGCGGAGCGTGGGGCATTCGAAGAGGCGTTCGCCGAGACAGTGAGACATATCCGTCGCACGCGCGGCGCCGACCAGTGATCGAGTGACCCCTCAGTCCCGTAGCCAGCGGGCAAATCACGTTGGGCAGAATCGATGGCTGGCGGAAAGACGCCGCGCAGTCCCTGACACTCGCCTGTCCAACTGCTGACACAAACGGTCCACTAGGTGACACCTCCATGTCAGGCAGCGTGAAACAACTTGGCCCGCGTGGTTACTGGGGCGACGGATACTGGTAGAGTCGAGGGGTACGAGAGAAAGGAGGCCGGATGCGTTCTCGAGAACTATTCTCTACCGCCTTCGTCCTGTGCGCCCTCGTTGGGCTGTCCGGCTGCAAGAGCGCTTCCCCGCCCCCTGATCGTTTGAGCCAGCTCATCGCGAAGGGGAGCGACCTGTTCTTCAACGAGACGTTCGGGGGTAACGGGCGTACCTGCGGCACCTGCCATCCGGCGGAGAACAACTTCACCATCGACCCGGCCTTCATCGCCACGCTGCCGAAGGACAATCCCCTCTTCGTCGCCGAATTCATCCCGGCCTTGAAGGAGAACTTCGAGAATCCGGCGCTGATGCGGGAGTTCGGGCTCATTCTCGAAAATCTGGATGGATTCGCCGACCTGAAGAACAAGTTCGTGATGCGGGGAGTCCCGCACGTGCTCGGTCTGCGGACCTCCGTGAACAGCCCCGGAGGGCCCCGTACAGGGTGGTCCGGAGACGGCGCACCGGGGGATGGATCGCTCCGGTCCTTTGCGACCGGCGCGGTCATTCAGCATTTCACGAAGACCCTGAACCGCATCCCCGGTGTCGATTTCCGCCTGCCCACGGACGAGGAGCTCGACGCGCTCGAGGCCTTCCAGCTGTCCCTGGGGCGGCAGGAGGACCTGGTACTGCCCCTGCGGCTCAAGGGCACGGTGCCCAAGCGGGGCCAGGCGATCTTCCTCGACAAGAAGCTCGGCAAATGCAACCTCTGCCATGTGAATGCCGGGGCGACGTCGAACCTCGGCCAAGGCAGCCTCGGGAACGCCAACTTCAATACGGGCGTCGAGGACCTGCCCGATCAGCCCGCTCGGCTGACCACCCAGAAGGTTCCTCGCGATGACGGGTTCCGCACGCCGGGGGACGGCACGTTCAACGTTCCGCCGCTCGTGGAGGCGGCGGACAGCGGGCCGTTCTTCCACAACAACGCCATCGAGACCATCGAAGGCGCGGTCGGGTTCTACGACGGCGAGGCGTTCAACAAATCCCCGGCGGGCCGCACGCTGGCCAAGCTCGACCCCGAGGGGAAGGGCATCGAGCTCGACGGGACGCAGATCGTGGCGATCGCCGCCTTCCTGCGAGTCATCAACGTGCTCGAGAACATCCGGCAAAGCATCATGCTGCTGGAGGCGAGCCTCGCGGTGTCGTCCTCCGCGGAGAGAGCGCGCCTTCTCACGCGCGCCGTTCACGAGACGGACGACAGCACTCGCGTGCTCAGGGGCGGCGGCCTTCACGCCGAAGCTGTCGCTCACCTCCAGGCAGCACGACGCCTGGCGGACAAGGCCGTCCGGAGCCACTTCTTCGGTCGGAAATACACGGAGGAGGCCATCCGAGAGCAGAAGAAAGCGAGAGCGTTCCTCGTCGAGTGAGGGACGCAACGGGGGGAGATATGACAGTCCGGAAGCTCGTCGTCGCGCTGGTCGGGATGAGCGCGCTCCTGTGGGGCAGCGCGGCGGCGCCGTCCGCGCAAATGGTGACCGAGCAGTACATTCCGATCGGGCAGTCGCCGGGGCTGTCGGGGAAGCACACCGTCATCGGTAAGCTTCAATCGGTCAACCCCCAGGAGAAGACCTGCACGGTCGCCGGCACCACGGGCGCCTTGAACGTCAGGATCACTGAGCGGACGAAGATCTGGCTGGACCGGAGCAAGCTTCAGCAGCCAAATCTGACGGGCACGTTGGCCGACCTGCGGCCGGGCGCCACGGTCGAGGTGAAGCCCGAAGGCCACCAGGGCGGGGTCTCCAGTGCTCCCGCGGAGTGGATCAAGGTACAGGTTGCGGCGTCCCCGTGACGCCGGCGCGAGAGCCCATCGTCAGGCGCTAATATGAGCATGTGAGCCGCGTCGCGCTCGTCACCGGCGCCGGCCGCGGCATAGGCCGCGCCATCGCACTGCGCCTGGCCGCCGACGGCCTCGCGCTGGCCGTGGCCGCCCGCACCGCCGACCAGGTGGACGACACGGCGCGTGCCGCCGGCCGCGGGGCGCTCGCCCTCGTGCTGGACGTCACCGACGCCGCCGCGGTCGCCGCGGCCGTCGAGCGCACCGCGCGCGAGCTGGGCCCGGTAGACGTGCTGGTCAACAACGCGGGCATCGCCGAGTCGGCGCCGTTCGTGAAGACCGAGCCGGAGCTCTGGGATCGCCACTTCGCGGTCAACGTGCGCGCGCCGTATCTGCTGGCGCGCGCGGTGCTGCCGGGCATGCTCGCGCGACGCTGGGGCCGCGTGATCAACGTCGCCTCGCTGGCGGGCCTCTTCGGTTCGCCCTACGTCACCGCCTACACGGCCTCCAAGCACGCGCTGGTCGGCTTCACGCGCGCGCTGGCGACGGAGGTCTCGGGCAAGGGCGTGACGGTGAACGCGCTCTGTCCGGGCTTCGTCGCCACCGACCTCGTGTGGAGTGGTGCGCGTAACATCGTGGCCAAGACGGGCAAGTCGTTCGAGGACGCGGTGCAGGCGCTGGCCGAGATGAACCCGGGCCGCCGGCTGATCGAGCCGGAGGAGGTCGCAGACGCCGCGGCGCGGCTGGTGGCCGACGACACGAGAAACGGCGAGACGGTGGTGCTGGACGGCACCGCCCCCGCGCCGAAGGGAGCGACGCGATGAAGGACTATATCTCCGCCGTGCGGCCGCGCACGCTGCCCAAGCCGGCCGGCTTCTCCTACGCGATGGAGGTCAAGTCCGGCCGTGTCGTCTTCGTCTCCGGCCAGGTGGCGGTCGACGCCAACGGCAGGATCGTCGGCCGCGGCGACCTCGTCGCCCAGTTCCGCCAGACCTGCGCCAACCTCCAGGCCGTCGTCATCGCCGCGGGCGGCGACATGACCGACTTCGTCAAGCTGACCATCTACGTCCTCGACGTGGCCGACTACAAGAAGAACCTCGAGCCGATCGGCGAGGTGTACCGCGACTATTTCGGCAAGTACTTCCCCGCGATGACGCTGGTCGGGGTGCGCGACCTGTTCGACGCCGCCAACGGCGCGCTCATCGAGATCGAGGGGATGGCCGCGCTGCCGCCGCTGCCCCGCGAGGTGTTGCCGCCGTCGTGAGCGCCGTCGTCGAGCGCCTCAAGATCCGCCACCGCCTGCCGGCGGCGCGCTGGCCCACGCGCGAGGAGGCGGCGCGCGCGCGGCTGTTCCAGCCCGCGCGCATCGGCCCCATCGTCGCCGAGCAGCGGACGTGGGTGCCGGCCATGGTCCCGTGGCGCGCGACCGAAGACGGCTTCGTCACCGAGGAGGTGCTGGCGTGGTACGCGCGGTTCGCCGAGGGGCGGCCGGGCGTGCTCGTGGTCGAGGCCACCGGCATCCGCGACGTCGCGAGCGGCCCCCTGCTGCGCATCGGCGACGACCGCTTCCTGCCCGGGCTGCGCCGGCTCGTCGAGACCGTGCGGGAGAAGAGCGCCGGCCACACGCGCCTGTTCATCCAGGCGATCGACTTCGTCGCCGTGCGCCGCCGGCCCGACACCGAGAAGTTCCTCCGCCGCTTCCTCGAGGTGAACTCGGCGTTGCGCCGGCGGCTGACCAATCTGACGCACGACGCGGCGTGGCTCGAGGCTGACGAGGCCGCCGTGCGCGAGCGGCTCGTGAGCGCCGAGCGCGCGCTGCTCGAGGCCGTCCTCGACGCCCGCCAGCTCGAAGCCCTCGACTACGGCTATCGCGAGCGCATCTGGGACACGCACCTGCCCCACATCCGCGAGCTGCCGCGCGTGCTGCCGGGACTCTTCGCGGAGGCCGGCCGCCGCGCCCGCGAGGCCGGCTTCGACGGCATCGAGCTGCACTACGCCCACGCCTACACGATGGCGTCGTTCCTCTCGCGGCTGAACACGCGCGACGACGGCTACGGCGGCCCGCGCGCGCAGCGCGTGCGGCTGCCGCTGGAGGTGCTGCGCGCGGTGCGCGCGCGCGTCGGCGGCGATTACGTCGTCGGCATCCGCTACCTCGGCGACGACGTGGTCGCGGGCGGCAGCGACGTCGAGGACGCGGCCTGGTTCGGCGCGCGCTTCGCCGAGGCCGGCGTGGATTACCTGTCGGTGTCCAAGGGCGGGCGCTTCGAGGATGCCAAGCAGCCGCGCGTCGGCGAGGCCGTCTACCCCTACACGGGGCGCTCGGGCTACGAGTGCATGCCGACCGTGCTGTCCGACGCGCGCGGCCCCTTCGGCCGCAACGTGCCGCTGGCCGCGCGCATCCGCGGCGCCGTCCGCGAGACGGGCCGCGACACCCCCATCGTCACCAGCGGCGGCATCGGGACCTTCGAGCAGGCGGAAACCATCCTCGAGCGGGGCGACGCGGACTTCGTCGGCGCCGCCCGCCAGTCGCTGGCCGACCCCGACTGGTTCCGGAAGATCCGCCTCGGCTACGGCCACCTCGTGCGGCGCTGCGAGTTCACCAACTACTGCGAGGGGCTCGACCAGCAGCACAAGCAGGTGACCTGCAAGCTGTGGGACCGCGTGGACGTCGACGCGCCGGAGGCGAGCCTGACGCGCGACGGCAAGCGCCGGCTGGCGCCGCCGTCGTGGACGCCCCCGCGCGAGGTGCCCTGACGATGAGGCTGGCCCTCGCCGTCGTCGTCACCACCCTCCTCGTGGGGCTCAGCGCCCGCGGCGTCGCTCCGCAGAATGCCCCGGCCGAGCAGGGCGGCTGGAATCAGGAGGGCGCCGCGAAGTATCTGGACGACCGGATGGACGCCTGGTTCGCCGGTGCCAAGAAGCTCCGCACCGGGCAGGGGGAGACGCCTTGCATCTCCTGTCACACGGCGGTCCCGTACGCGCTGTCACGGCCGGCCTTGAGGCGGGCGATGCACGTGACGACCCCAACGCCCCAGGAGGTGCGGCTGCTCGAGGGCGTCATCCGGCGCGTGGAGACCTACGACACGCATCAGCTCTTCTACGACTTCAACGAAGCCAAGAAGCCGGAGTCTCGTGGCACCGAAGCCGTCATCAACGCGCTGGTCCTCGCGAGCGCCGACGCCGAGCAGAACCGGCGAGAGCCCAGTGAGCCGACCCGAAAAGCCCTGCGGCGCCTGTGGGAGACGCAACGGCCCGACGGAGCGTGGGACTGGCTCGACTTCGGCCTCGAGCCATTCGAGAGCGCCGACGCCACGTACTATGGCGCCTCGCTCGCGGCCCTGGCCGTCGGAACCGTCTCCGCCTACTCCACGAGCCCCGCAACCGACGCGACCGCCGGCCTCGACAAGCTGCGTGGCTATTTGAAGACGAGACGCGCCTCGCAAAACCTCTTCAACCGGGTGTGGCTGTTGCTGGCATCGACGCGGTTGAAGGACGTGCTGACACCGGGGCAGCAGGAGCCGCTGATCGCGGAGATCCAGAGCCGACAACAGACCGACGGCGGCTGGTCCCTGCAGACGCTCGGTCCGTGGAGGTGGAGCCATCAATGGCTCTTCCGGCCACACGGAACGCCGGACGCCGCGCTGCTCGCGCACTCGGATGGCTACGCGACCGGGCTGATCGTGTACACGCTCCGGAAGGCCGGCCTTCCCGGCGATCATCCGGCGGTGAAAAAAGGTCTGCAGTGGCTCAAGGCCAATCAGCAGGACATCCAGATCGATCCTCGGACCTATCGCGCCTGGCGCTCATACTCGCTCAACCGTGATCGCGAACACGGTGGGGGGGACGGCGAGCCCTGGCGCCGGATGTTCATGTCCGATGCGGCGACGACCTTCGCCGTCCTCGCGCTGACCGCGTCGGACTGATGGTGAGATTGCTCGTTGGTGCCCTCCTCCTCGGCGTCACCGCGACCGTCACGTCCGCGCAGGCGCCGCCTCCTCTCGACACGTCGGGCTGGAAAATCTTCCGCGACGCGACGATGGGATTCGAAGTCAAGGCACCGCCGACCTGGGGCGTCGGCCGAACCACGGGAACCATGGAGAGCGTGTTGCTGGGCGAGCGGGCACTGGTCGGAAAGCCGACGCTCCGCCTGCAGCTCATCGTTCAGCGCGATATCAATCCCAGCGGCCTGTCGATCGACCAGTGGTATGCGGACCAGCGGAAACGGTCGACCGGCGCCTTCGGCAAGCACTTCGACTTCTACACCACGCTCAACAGGCGCGACATCTCCCAGGTCTCGATCATCCAGGATTCGCCCCGGGAGCCGCTCGATCCAACGTTCGACGCAGTGATTTCCACGCTCAAGTTCGTCGAGTGATACGAGCCGTCACCTTCCTCGGCCTGATCCTGGTCTTCCCCTGCCCGTGGTACATGATCGCGGTCGGCGGCGTGCTGCCGCTTCCCGTCATCGTCTCGTACGGCATCGCCGGGGGCGTCGTGCTGGTGTTCTCGCTCGTCCACCTCGTCGTCTACACGTGGATCTTCCATCGGGTGTCACGATTGGTGAGCGCGATCGTCCTCATCGCGCACATTCCTCGACCCGTGGCAGGCATCGTGCTGGTGTCGGCACTGCTCGCGCTGAGCTTCTTGCCGATCTACGGCGGCGGCGAGAACCTGGCTGGCGGCGGCAAGCTCAACTACACCGCCTACCAGGTCTACCGCGACGCCTTCGCCCACTGGCCTCAAACGAAAGGACCGCGACGATGAGCGTCGAAGACAGGCTGGCCATCCAGGAGGCGATCGCGCGATATTCGCACACCTACGACAGCAAGGACGCGGACGCGTTCGCGCAGCTCTTCGTCGAGGACGGGATCCTCGAAGTCATCGTCCCCGGCGAGTCGAGCCCGACGGTCAGGCTGTCGTCGCGGGCCGCGATTCGCGAGTGGGCAGCGCAGCGGCACCGGCTCAACGCGGCCAGTCAAGCGCGCCACTACCAGTCGGGCGTTCTCTTCGACGAGCTGACCGCGGAGACCGCGAGCGCGCGAACGATGCTGCTCCTGACCCGGCAGGGCGCGCCGGATGCGGCGCCCCTCCTGCACCTCACCGGCATCTATCACGACAGGTGGCGCAAGACCCGGGAGGGCTGGCGTCTCGTGCACCGCGCCGCCCGCGTCGATCGTGATCCCGGCTACGCAAAACACTGGGCGTAAGATCACAGTGACCGTGGCCATCGAGCGCCTCACCGACCTGCAGCCCGAGCGCCTCGCGCCGCTGATCGCCGAGAGCGAGCAGCACGGCTTGCGGCTCGTCCGGCGGCTGGCCGACGAGTGGGCCAGCGGCGCCAACCGCTTCGACCGCCCCGGCGAGGCGCTGTTCCTGGCGCGAAGCGGCGAGCGGGTCGTCGGCGTCTGCGGGCTCAACGTCGATCCGTATGCCGCCCAGCCGAGCGTCGGCAGGCTGCGTCACCTCTACGTCCTGTCGGCGCACCGGCGGCTCGGGATCGGCGAGCAGCTCGTCACGCGGATCATCGAGACGGCGCGAGGCCGCTTCGAGCGCCTGCGCCTGAGCACCTCGAATCCCGAGGCCGCGCGCCTGTACGAGCGGCTGGGCTTTCGTCCGCGCGCCGACGGCGCGCACTGCACGCACTCGATGGACATGACCCGCGAAAGGACCGCGACATGACGACGACGAACGTTCACGGCACCGCCCATCTGCAGGCCATCGCCCCGCAGCTCCTCGTGGACGACCTCGACGCGGCGATCGCCTATTACCGCGACCGGCTCGGCTTCGTGGTGGACTTCGTCTACGACTCGTTCTACGCCGGCGTGAGCCGCGGCGGCGTCCTGATCCACCTGAAGCACGCGCCCAAGACGGTCAGCGACCGGGCGCACCGCAAGGAGCACGAGCACCTCGACGCGTACGTGGCCGTCGCGGGCGTCGAGGCGCTGTACCAGGAGCTGCAGTCGCGCGGCGCGCGGGTCACCAAGCCCCTCGGGCCGCGGCCGTGGGGCCACGCGGACTTCTACGTCGAAGACCCCGACGGCTACATCCTCTGCTTCAGCGAGGAGACCGCCTGAGGCTCAGGCGAGTCATCCCTCACGGTACGCGCGCGCCCGGGTGAACTCGGCTTCTCGCAGCCGCGCGCGTTCGAGGCGGTGACGCGGACGGGCTCCTTCATAAAGGCCGCCGAGCGCCTGCACGTGACGGTCCCCGCCCTGAGCCTGCAGGTCCGCCAGCTGGAGCGCGAGCACGGGGTGTCGCGACTGCCCTGAAATCAGGGCGCCTTGCACAGCGTCACGGCGTGTCTCCGGCAGAGTCCTGAATCGGCCGGCGGCGAATTCGACGCTTGAGGCTCACGGGCTCTGGCCCGAAGCTTGCCTCGGTCGGTTCGTCTGGTGATCCCATCGGATCGTCGTCGCGGCATCGCGATCATCGTGCTCACCGCGCTCGTCGCCGTGCCCGCCATGTTGCTCGCTCAGCAGCCAAGCATCTACTACGTCTACGACGACCTGAACCGTCTCGTCGTCGTGGTGGACCGGCTGGGCAACGCGGCGACCTATACCTACGACGCTGTCGGCAATATCTTACGGATCGACCGTTTTGACGCCTCGGGGCTGCCGGGCGCAGTTGCCATCTCGCTCTTCGTGCCGTCGGCGGGCAAGGTCGGCACGAGCGTGCAGGTCTTCGGCAAGGGGCTCGCGCCGAACTCGATGCTGTCGTTCGCAGGTAGGCCCGCGACGATCACTGACGCGGCGGCGAATCGGGTGATGACCACGGTGCCGCCGGGCGCGACCACTGGACCGCTCTCGGTGACATCCGCGGTGGGCTCGGCGACGTCGGCTGCGACGTTCCGCGTCCTCGGGGTGCTCGCCGTGACGCCTGCCACGGTGCAGGTCAGCGTCGGACGACTCATTCAGTTCCTGGTCACCGAAGACGGCACGCCGGCCACGAACGTCCGCTGGTCGGTCAACGGCATTCCAACCGGCGATCGCGCGACCGGAACGATCACCGCCGGCGGCCTGTACACCGCGCCCGTGGCCGTCCCCGTTCCATCGACCATCATGATTGCGGCCACGCATCTCGCTGACCCGGCGAATGCCGCGTCCGCGACGGTGACGATTCTGCCACCGCTCCTCGCGTTCGTCGAAGCGCCGCTGGTCAGCCTCACCCTCGCAACATCGCCAGCTTCGAGCCACATCGTGACGGCCGCCGTCTCCGTGGCTCTGGCCGACGTGCACGCGGCGAACCTCGTCGCGGCGCTGACGAGCGTCGCCGTCGAGCCGATCGTCAGCGCCGTGGCACCGCTCAGCGGCATGCCGGGGACCGTGACCGCCTTGACCGTCGCCGGTCGCGGGCTGGCCGGCGCCACGGCGCTGACGTTCCTTCGCGACAACGCCGCCGATGCCTCGGTGACAGCGACGAACCTCAGCGTGAGCCCCGACGGAAACCGGGTGATCGCCGACGTGACGATCGCCTCCGGCGCGCCATCGGGCGCCCGGGTGGTGCGCGTCGTGACACCGGACGGCACGTCGACCGCCGCGGGCACCGGCGGCAACGTCTTCACGATCCCGTGAGGAGGACCGAGTGATGCGGACCTCGACCGCGCTCGTCGTCGCGAGTGTCGTGCTGGCGTCGCACCCGGCGCACGCCCAGTTCAACAGCGGCAGCACCGGCGCCCACGGCGCGCTGAATCCGTCGGCGCACCTCACGCTGACGCTTCCGGCCAGCGGTGTCTTCAATTTCACGACGGTGAACATCCCCGGCGGCGTGATCCTCCGCTTCACGCGCAACGCCACGAACACGCCGGTGACCATCCTCGCTCAGGGCGACGTCATCATCGCCGGCACGATGGACGTCAGCGGCTCTGCGGGCGGCGCCGGCAGCCTCACCGGCACGCTGCTCGGCCCCAACGGCGGCGCTGGCGGCCCGGGCGGCTTCGACGGTGGGACCGGCGCCAACGGTGTCATCTCCACGACCGGCGGCGCAGGCCTGGGACCCGGCGGTGGAAGCGGCGGCGCGAACAGCGGCAGCAGCGGGGGCGGCGGCGGTCACGTCGCCGTCGGCGGCTCGTCCAGCGGCGCCGGAGCCGTTACCGCCGCCGGCGGTGGCGCCTACGGCACCGCGGGACTGTTGCCGATCAGCGGCGGATCCGGCGGTGGCGGGGGCGGCGCAGCATTCGGCGCGACCGGCTTCGGCGGTGGTGGCGGCGGCGGCGCGTTGCTCATCGCGTCGTCGACGACCATCACGTTGTCCGGAACGATCCGCGCGCGCGGTGGCAACGGTGCCGCCGGCCCCAATCCATCCGCCGGGTTCGGTGGTAGTGGCAGCGGCGGCGCCGTCAGGCTGGTCGCCAACACCGTCGGCGGAAACGGAACGATCGACGTGAACGGCGGCGACCGCATCGGCGGGTTCTTCGGCGGCTCCGGCGGCTTCTTCTTCAACGGCGCCGGCAGCGCCGGGCGCTTGCGCCTCGAATCGTTCACGAACACCGCCGTGTTGAATTTCGTGGCCGTGCCGCCGACGACGATCTCGTCCTCGCTACCCAATCCAGCCGTCCTCGCGAACGCTCCGACGCTCCGCATCAGCTCGATCGCCGGCGTCGCGACACCCGGCGTCGCCCAGGGCTCCTTCGTCACGCCGGACATCACGCTGCCTGCCGGCACGACGAACCCCGTGCCCGTGACCATCACCGGGGCTTCGTCGGCACGGTCTCGTCCGTGACGGCGACGCTCGGCGGAACCGCGGCGTCCTCGTCAGCCACCGCGAGCCTGACCATCCCGACCAACGAGCCGAGCGTCGTGAGCGCCTCGGCGACTTTCACCCTGCTCGTCGATCACTGACGCGATGAGGTACCTGACCTTGATGGCCCTGCTCACCGGTCTCGTCTCGGTCGCGGTCGGCGCCCGCGCTGCGATCGGCGCGCCGGCGACCAGCTGCACGACGTGCCACCGCGGTATCGAGGACGCGCACCCGAAGAAGGCGCTCACCTGCACGCGGTGCCACCGCGGCGACGCGACGGCGCAGGACGCGGGGAAGGCCCACACCGGCATGTGGGCCAATCCGAGCGACCTGCGCGTGGTGGAGCAGACGTGCGGCGCCTGCCACAAGGCGATCGTCGCCCGCGTGAAGTCGTCGATCATGGCGCACCGCTCGGGCACCCAGAGCGGGACGTTGTTCCCGAACGGACTGCAGTCCACGCGCGAGGACGTGAAGTTCAGCATGGCGCCGGTGGCGACGATCCCGGGCGTGTCGCTGCCCAAGAGTCATCCGCTGCCGAAGGGCGCCGTCGCGCGCCTCGAGCCTCTCCCAACGTTCGAGGAGGGCGGCGACGTCTTCTTCGATCTCCTGCGCAAGGAGTGCACCTCCTGCCACCTCTGGACGCAGCCCAAGGCGCTCAAGGGCAACATGCGCGCGACGGGCTGCGCCGCCTGCCATATGCCGTACGCCGAGGATGGCCGCTACCAGGGCGGCGACGTCGCCGTGTCCAGGACGAAGCAAGGGCGGCCGATGCGGCACGTGCTGACCAGGCAGGTACCGATCACCCAGTGTGCGACCTGCCACAACGGCGGCTCGCGCGCGGCTATGAACTTCCGCGGGATGATGGAGGCGCCGCCCGAGGGCAAGCAGACCTTCGTTTACGATCAGGACCTCCTGCACGGCCACGCCTACTCCGAGCAGACACCCGATGTGCACTTCACGAAGGGGATGGTCTGCATCGACTGCCACACCGAGCGCGAAGTCCACGGTGACGGGCAGATCTACGCCAAGCGCCACTACGAGGTCGAGATCCGCTGCGAGACGTGCCACGGCACGCCCGACAGGATCGCGACGGGCGTCACGTCGCAGGGCCGGCGCCTGCGCAACGTCTTCTCGCCGGCAGGACCGAATCCGACGGGGCTCGTCACGCTCGTGAGCAAGATCACGGGAGCGACGCACGTCGTGCCGCAGCTCGCGGCGCTGCCGAAACAGCCGGCGGGCCACGAGCGGACGCACCTGGCGAAGACCGAGTGCTTCACCTGTCACACCGCGTGGGCACCCACGTGTTACGGATGCCACATCAAGATGGACTACACCGCTCACGCGAAACCGGTGGATGTCTCGTTCGACAACCTCGCCAATGCCCACAGCAAGCAGGGCTGGTTCCGACTCACCGCGGGCGTGCGGTTCGCCGACCCCGAGCCAATCCTCGGCGTCAACTGGCGCGGCCGGGTCGTGCCGTTCGTGCCGCGTGCCCAGCCGCTCTTCTCCTACGTCGATCCGGCGGGCCGGCTCGAGTACGACTTCAAGAAGCTCGGCTTCGCCCACAACCCGATCGTGCCCCACACGGTCGTCAAGGCGTCACGCTCGTGCGAGTCCTGTCACGGCAACCCGCGCGCGCTCGGCCTGGGGCTCTTCACCACGCGCGAGCATCCGAAGCTGTCCGAGTTCAAGCAGCCGATCGACTACCGGTGGGACCGGATCGTCGACGAGGACGGCGTATCGCAGCAGGTGACGACGGTGGACGGCGCGCGGCCGCTGAGCCGTGAGGAGATGGATCGTCTCCGCCGGGCGCCGTACAAGCGATGACACGCGCCCTCGTCGCTCTGGTCCTCACGCTCGCCGGGCTCGCGCCGAGTGCGGCGGCCGAGCAATCGGTCAGCGCGCTCGCGCCCTTCGAGACACTGGCCGACGGCTTCGTGGACGTTCGCGGCATCGTGGTCGATGCCGCGGGCGACGTGTTCGTCGCCGACCGCGCAAGTGGCATCGTGTGGCGAATCGCCTCCGACGGTACGCGTGTTGCCGTGGCCACCGGCCTCGAGCGCCCCGTCGGCCTGGCGCTCGACCCACGCGGTCGATTGCTCATCGCCGAGGAGCGGGCCGCTCGCGTGGCTCGTGTGGAAGCAGACGGCTCGCTGACGACGCTCGTGTCCGGCGTCAAGCAGCCGCGGTGGCTCGCCGTCCGCGAAGACGGCACGCTCTATATGAGCGCGCGCCACCTCATCACCGGCGGCACCGATCTCGAGCCTGACGACGAGTCCGCCGAGCCGGAGATGGTGCTGGCCCTCTCCCCGGGCGGCACGCTCTCGGTCTTCGCAGGCGGCTTCCGCCAGCTGCAGGGCATCGCCGTCAACCACCAGGCGCTCTACGCAGCGACTACCGGGCTCCGAAGTGATCCGAGGGCCGACGGCGTCATCTTCGAGATCGCGATCCTGCCCAGCGGCGCCGCGGGCCCGCCGCAACGAATCGGCGCGAGCGATGAGTTCACGAAACCGCTGGGCCTGGCGCGCGACCGCTTCGGCGCGCTCTACCTCACGACCAAAGAGGTCACCCTCGCCGCCGATCGATCCAGAAGGGCGGTGGCGAAGCTCCATCCGGACGCCCACGTCACTCTGTTCGCGGAAAACTTTGCCAAGCCCGAGGGGCTCGCCTTCGACGTGGCGGGGAACCTCTACGTCGCCGATGGCGATGCCGGCCGCGTGCTCCGCTTCGCGGCGCCCGCGCGGCCGGCGCTGACGACGCCGGCGTTCACCACGCAAGCAACACTCGCGGTGACCGGCACCACTCAGGCGCGCGCACGCGTCGATGTATTCGTCGACGCTGCGACGATCGCCGCCAGCGGCCCTGCTTCCGGCGCCGGCGCGTTTTCGGTTGCCGTCAGGCTGACCGCAAATACGCCGAACACGCTCGAGGCTTTCGCCACCGGTCATGGCGGCGACGGGCTGACGTCGGCGCCGACCGAGGTGACGGTCACCCACGACGCCACGCCGCCCGCGCTGCTCTTCACCACGCCGCCGGCGAACGCGCACGTCCGCCTGACGGCGCTCGTCCAAGCGCAGGCCACCGATGCCAACGGTGTCGCCAGTCTCGGCCTGACGGTGGACGGGCAGCCCCTGGTCGCCACCCTGACGCCGGCGCCGCCCGCCTCGCCGCTCTCGATCGCGGCAGCCTGGGATACCTCCACCGTGGCCGACGGAAGCCATACGCTCGGCGCGAGCGCCACGGACCGGGCCGGCAACCCTCGCACGGCCACGCGCGTCGTCATCATTGACAACACGCCGCCCGACACGACGATCACCGGCGGTCCCAGCGGGGAAATCGCCGTGGCCATCGCGACCTTTTCGTTCACAGGCATCGACAACCTCACCCCCGCCGGCGGCCTCGCATTCGGCTGGCGGCTCGATGGCGGCGCATGGACCGCGTTCAGCGATGCAACGACGGCGGCGCTCTCCGGCCTGACGGAGGGCGCGCACACCTTCGAGGTGAAGGCGCGCGACCTCGCCGGTAACGATGATCCGACGCCGGCGGCCCGGACCTTCAGCGTGCGCTTCGGACCGTCGATCGCCGACGTTTCGCCGTCCGGCGGAACGATCGGCACGCTGGTGACGATCACCGGCGTGAACTTCGAACCCGGCGCGACAACCGTGAGCTTCAACGGGCTGGCGGCGGCGATTCGTATGATCTCGCCGACCGTCATCACGACGACCGTGCCGATCGGCGCGGCAACCGGTGCGCTCCTGATCACCACGACACGCGGCTCTGCGAGTCGGATGTTCACGGTCACGCTCAAGGGCGACTTTGCCTTGACCGTCGACGCGGCCAGCCTGCGAGCGATCGCCGGCGATCAGAGCTCCGCCCACGTCGCTGCCACCGGCGGTGGTAATTTCAGCAGCCTTGTCGCCGTCGGCGTCGCGCCAGCCGTTGCCGGCGTTACGGCGAGCTTCGGCGCGCCGTTCGTCGCGCCCGGCGCGAGCACGCCGCTGACGTTCCGTGTGGACACGAGCGTCGCGACAGGCACGTACGCGTTCACTGTGACCGGCTCCTCGTCCGTCGACGGCCGCGTGGTCACACGCACCGCGCCGGTCTCATTGCAGGTCCTTCCGCGCGACACACACGCCGTCACCGGGCGCATCATGACGGCGGAGTCGCTGCCGCAGCCCATCCCCGGCGTCAGCGTCGCGTTAGGCAGCGCCTTCGTCCCGACCGACGTCGCGGGGAATTTCGTCCTCCTGGCGCCGCCGGTCGGTCCCAACATGCTCTTCGTCGACGGACGCACGGCGTCGACGCCCGAGGCGCAGTTCCCGATCGTGGAGGTGCAGATCGACGTCGCGGTCTCCGGTCCCACGCGCGTGCCGTTCACGATCTACCTGCCGAAGCTCGACACTGCCAATGCCATCAACCTGCCGCTCGACGGCGCGGGATTCACGACACGCGACGTGAAAGCAACGACGCCGAGCATCCCCGGGCTCGAGGTCACGATCCCGCCGGGCACGCGCATCATCGGGCCCGACGGCAATCCCGTCGGTCAGCTCGTGATCACGCGCGTGCCGATCGATCGGAGCCCGATGCCGTTCCCACCCGGGATCACGTTCCCGCTGCTGTTCGCGATCAATCCCGGCGGAGCCGTGCCATCGAATCCGCTTCCGATCTCCTTTCCGAATGCGCAAGGAGCCGCCCCCGGCACGACGGCCGACCTCTATTACTTCGACCTGTCCATCGGCAACTGGAACGTCTGGGGCACGGGGGCCACCAGCGACGATGGCCGTCAGATCGTCAGTGATCCGGGGTTCGGGCTGCCCCGGCTGGCATGGCACGGGGCATCATCGCGTCCCTCGAACGACCAGGTCGACAGCGGGCAGCCGAATCGCGCGACAGGCGGCGAGCCCGTCGATCTGCCAACCGGCCGCTTCACCGTGAGCAAGACCGACGTGACGCTGCCGGGTCGGCTGCCCATCAGTGTCGGGCGCTTTTACCGGAGCGAGAGCGCGCAGGCCGGGATCCTCGGCATCGGCTGGGCGCTGGAGCCGTACGAGACGGTCCTGCTCGGCCGAGGTGCAACCCTCGTCCTCATCCGTCCGGATCAGAGCGAGGTGGTTTTTGCGCCGGGCGGACCGGGCCAGTGGCAGAACACGACAGATCCCACCCTGGTGGGCGCCGTGATCACCTCGTTGCCTGGAGACTTCGTCTTTCAGCTGCGGTCCCGTGACGGTATCGTTCGGCGATTCGAGCGGATCTCGGGGTTCGCCAACCTCGCGGGCCTCGCGGCGATCACCGACCGTAACGGCAACTCGATCACCCTGACGCGCGCGCAGGTCTTCCAGCAAAGCCGGATCACGAGCATCAGCGACGGGGCCGGACGCGGCGTCACGCTGGCCTACGACGCCAGCGGCCGCGTCGTATCGATCACGGACCCGATCGGTCGCGTCGTGGGGTACGACTACGACACCGCCGGCCGGATCCGGACCGTCACGGATGCCGCCGGAGGCCGCACCAGCTACACGTATGACACGAACCACCGCATCACGACCATCACCGATCCCCGCAGCATCGTCTTCCTCACCAACGAATACGATGCCCAGGGTCGCGTCGTGCGGCAGGCGCAGGCCGATGGCGGCGTCTATGCGTTCGACTATTCGGTGATCGGCGCGCTCGTCACGGAGACCGTGCTCACGAGCCCGTTGGGTCGGGCGACTCGTTATCGATTCAACGCCTTCGGTCAGACGGTCTCCGAGACCAATGCCCTGGGCCAGACGACGACGTACGAGTACGCCAGTGGGACCAATCGTCTCCTCGCGATCACGGACGGCCTCGGTCGCCGGACGGAGTTCGCCTACGACGGTCGTGGCAACGTCGTCGCGATCACTGACCCGCTGGGCAATGTCCGTCGTTCGACGTATGACGTCGCCACCGACCTTCCGACAACCGTGTCCGACCCGCTCGGGAATCCGACCACGTTCTCGTACGACGCGGGCGGCAACGTGACCGCCGTCGCCGGTCCGACGGGAATGCAGACGGCGCTCGTCCGTGATGCCACCGGCGACGTCAGGGCCATCATCGACCCGCTCGGCAACCGCACGACGCTCTCCTACGACGCCCATGGGGCACTCGTCGCCACGACCGATCCTGTTGGCGCGACGACGACCTTCACGTACGACGGGGCGTCACGGCTCACCAGCCAGACCGATCCTCGCGGCCGGACGACGACGTTCAGCTACGACAATCTCAATCGTCTGATCGCGATCACCGATGCGCTCGGTGCCGTCAAGCGGATGACCTATGACGGCAACGGAAGCCTCATCGCCGTAACCGACGCCCTCGGGCGCACGATCACGCACACCTACGACGTCATGGATCGCCTGGTGGCGCGAACGCATCCCCAGGGCGTGACCGAGACCTATGGCTATGACACGGGCGGCCGTCTCGTCATGCACATCGATCGAAACGGACGCGCGACGACGCATCGGTACGACGAGCTCGATCGCAGAGTCGGGGCGACGTATGCCGACGGCAGCGTAACGAC